>Ga0081538_10001262_pt1 | contig 26407 bp, 31 predicted proteins | sample TabmetS5T2R1_FD_71022 | JGI IMG/M metagenome (GOLD analysis project Ga0081538, IMG submission 71022) | Tabebuia heterophylla rhizosphere microbial communities from the University of Puerto Rico - S5T2R1 | ecosystem: Host-associated > Plants > Roots > Rhizosphere ... | reverse complement strand
TTGGGGTGGTCCCGCGCGGGGGCCGACCGCCCCCTCCCCCCCCCCGGGGGGGGGCGCGCGCCCCCCCCGGGCCGCGCGCGCAACTCTATGGACCCTCCCTAGCACTCCCTCCAGGGTCGTCAGGTGTCGTCATCCGCAAAAAGAAGCCGATTTGCTGGGAATTCAGTCTCAAGGCGGCCAAAGGCCGCTTCACAGGAGGGTAACTCGGCGCCGAGCCGGTGACAACCCGGCGGTGGCGGTCGCCCAAGCGACCCGCCTCAGGCCGCCCGGCGCTCCTCGTCGCCGCGCTCGTGCAGGCGGATCGCCTCGTAGGCGATCTCGGGGTCGTAGCCGCGGCGGATCAGCAGGCGCCAGGCCTTGTCCCGTTCGCTGTCGTCACGCGGCGGCGGCACGCGCTGCTCCAGCAGCAGCACCGCGGTCGCCAGCTCGGCGCTGCGGCTTCGGTCGGCCACCGCCTGCTCGATGAGGTCGGGGGCGACACCGCGGCGATGGAGGTCACGAGCGATCCGCTCCGAGCCCCAGCGCTCCAGCTCTCGCTTGTCCTCCGCGAAGCGCTTGGCGTAGCGGGCATCGTCCAACAACCCGGCCGCCGTCAGCTCCTCGACGGCGTCCGTGATCGCCTCCGGCTCGACGCGCTTGCGCTCGAGGAACGTGCGCAGCTCGGCCACCGTGCGGTCGCGCGAGCCCACCGCCCTGTAGGCGAGCCGTATCGCACGATCGCGCTCGCGGCCGTGCATCTCTCTACGCGGCGCGCTCCTCCGGGGCAGCCTCGGCCTCGGCCTCCCCTTCGGGCGCCTCCGCCGGCGGTACGGCCGCCAGCGGCGCGCCGGCCGGCTCCACCCCAAGCGTCTCGTAGATCTTGCGCTCGATCTCGCCGGCGATCTCGGGATGCTCGCGCAGGTAGCCCTTCACGTTGTTGCGGCCCTGGCCGAGCCGCTCGTCGCCGTACGAGAAGAACGAGCCGGACTTCTGGACGATCCCGTGCTCCAGCCCGAGGTCGAGGATGCAGCCCTGGCTCGAGATCCCGGCGCCGTACTCGATGTCGAACTCGGCCTGCCGGAACGGGGCCGCCACCTTGTTCTTGACGACCTTGACCCGCACCCGGTTGCCGACCGCCTCCGTGCCCTCCTTGAGCGTCTCGATGCGGCGGATGTCGAGCCGCTGGGAGGCGTAGAACTTCAGCGCCCGCCCGCCGGGCTGCGTCTCCGGCGAGTTGTGAACCACCACGTGGTCGACCAGATAGGTGTGGTTACCCTCGATCTGAAGGTCGTACCGCCGCCGCTTCGAGGGCCGCTCGTGCTGCTGTGGCGGACTTGGCTTGCGGTACTTGCGAAGCACACGCATCCCGACCGGTCGCAGTGTCCTGCGGCTCTCCAGATCGGTCCGGTAGTCACCCGTAGGCACCGAATCCCACGCAAACCGCCCCCGCAGGTCGGGATGGAGCTTGTATGCCATCGAGGGGTGTACGTACGGCGCGATCCGCTCGTGGAATTGCCGGGTCCGCTCGCCGCTGAAGAGGAGGTTGTTGCCACTGAGAGTGGGCCGGCCCATGCCGAGTTCCTCACAGCGCTGCGCAACGAGCTCGCGATCCTCGCGTGAGAGCCCGGCGACGCAGATCGTGGCCTTGCCGTGGCCCCAGCGCTTGAAGTTGCCGCCAAAGGTGCCGTCGTCGCAGTACCACGCAGCGATTGCCCGCGCGTCGAGCTGCCCCAGCAAGTCGCGGCTAAGGGTCTTCCGACCGTCGGCCGCGTACACGGCATCGCGGAGGGTCGCCAGCTGTTGCATCGGAATCGTGTCGAAGCCAATGCCGTTCCCTGTGCGACCCATCTTGTTCGCGAACGGAGCCAGCATCGCCTGCTTCCACTCGCAGTAGTCGCGCTGGCGCTCGGCATGGCCTACGCGGAAGTGCGCGTTGTGGGTCGAGGCGTAGCGCAGCGAACCATCGCCAAGCAGGCTGCCGAGAATGAGCTTCATCTGGTCCTCGCTGAGCGCGTACTGCCTGACGCCCACCAGCACCTCGTCACCCTCATCGATCTCCCAGGCCTGGCGCTCACCTTCCGGAGTGAAGATCACATGGTTGGGGGTGCAGGCGAACTTGCGCTTGCCCGAGCCGCCGCCGGCTTCCACCTCGAACTGGAGCCATTCGTCGGTCTCACCGTTGTCGTACCACTCGACCACAGAGCGCGGGGAGATCTCTCCGGTCTCGGGATCCATCGACATGACCTCGACTGGCATCCGCTGGTTGACGATCTTGCCGATCTTCTCGGTGCTGCCATCCGCGAGCACGACGCGCGCGTCGTAGTGGAAGCAGCCGAACATCACTCCGACCTTCTCGCGGATCTGGTTCGTGAAGACGCAGAGGGTGTTCGCCCGGTTCAGGTTCCCGGCCAGCTTGCGCATCGCCTGGCTCATCATCCGGGCCTGGACACCCACGGTCTGGTCGCCCATCGCCCCCTCCAGCTCGGCCTTGGGGGTCAGAGCGGCGACCGAGTCGATCGCCACGATGTCGACGGCGCCGGAGCGGATCAGCAGGTCCGCGATCTCGAGCGCCTGCTCGCCGTGGTCGGGCTGGGAGACCAGCAGCTCGTCGATGTCCACCCCGATGCGCTTGGCGTAGGCGGGGTCCATCGCGTGCTCGGCGTCGATGAACGCGCAGATGCCGCCCATCCGCTGGGCGTTCGCGAGCACGTGGTAGAGCAGCGTCGTCTTGCCGGACGACTCGGGGCCGAACACCTCGACGATGCGGCCGCGCGGCAGGCCGCCCACGCCGAGGGCCAGGTCGAGCGACAGGGCGCCCGTGGGGATCGCCGCGACGCGCACGGCGGCCGCCTCGTCCCCCATCTTCATGATCGCGCCCTCGCCGAAGTCCTTGCGGATCTGCGTCAAAGCGCCGTTCAGGGCGCGCTCGCGCCCCTCAGCGATCTTCTGCTGCTCCTTGTCCATGCGATGTCCTCTCGAAGCTCTAGAGCTGTCGAGGCTAGGAAGGGCGTCGGACAGATAGATTCGCCCCACCATGTACGAGCACCGGCAGGCCAACCCGTTCCGGCGCATGGTCCGGGTGACCGCCGCGTGGAAGCCGCTGTCGCTGTTCTACGCCCGCACGCTGCACCACATCGACCGGGCCGTGTACAAGCTCACGCGCGGGCGGGCCACGTTCGCCTCCTGGGTCGCGGGGCTGCCCATCGTCATGCTCACGACGACCGGCGCCAAGAGCGGCCGCCGGTGCACGTTGCCCCTCGTGGCGCTGCCGGAGGGCGATCGGCTCATCGTGATCGCCTCCAACTACGGGCAGGAGCGCAACCCCGCCTGGTACCACAACCTCCGCGCCAACCCGCAGGCGACGATCTGCTTCGAAGGCATCACGCGGGACGTGGTCGCGCGTGAGCTCGAGGGCGAGGAGCGCGACCGGCACTACGCCCGCGGGATCGAGGTCTATCCGGGCTGGACGCAGTACCGGAAGCGGGCTCCCCGCCGCATCCCGGTCTTGGAGTTGACGCCGGCGGGGTAGCTAGCGCGGCGCCGTGTACGGCTTGTCCGGCCAGAACGCCCACTCCTCGAAGTGGGCGCAGCGTCCTCCTTCGAAGCGCAGCAGCCAGATGTCGCGGTACTCGGGCCGTCCGGAGGCGCCGTAGTGCACCTCGACCCTCGCGACGGCGCGGTCGCCCTCCACGGCGAAGACTTCGCTCGTCATCTCGAAGACCTCGTCGGGGCCTTGCCGCTCGCGCTCCCACATCGCGGCGATCTGCTCCAGGCCGACGACCGGATCCTTGTACGGCGAGACGAAGTAGGTGGCGTCCTCGGTGAAGAGCTCACGCAGGGCCTCGGTCCCGGGCGAGCGCCAGGCGCGCTCGTAGCGCGCGATCCACGCATCCACTTCGTCGCGCGTCATACCGGCAGCTCGATCGAGCCGTCGTCCCTGATCGTCCAGCGCGGGTTGTGGGCGATCTCCCACGCGTGGCCCTCGGGGTCGACCATCGCCGCGGAGTAGCCGCCCCAGAACGTCTCCGCCGGCTCGCGGACGATGTCGGCTCCGGCGGCGCGCCCCTCCTCCACGATCGCGTCGACCTCGGCCGGCGAGCGCACGTTGTGGGCGAGGGTCGTCCCGCCCCAACCGCCGGCGTCCTCAACCCCGCTGTCCTCGGCCAGCTTGGCCCGGTCCCAGAGGGCCACGACCATGCCGCCGGCCTGGAAGAAGACCACGTCATCGGCCGGCTCCGCGCGCGTCTGCCAGCCGAGCGCCTCGTAGAAGCGCCGCGCCCGCGCGAGGTCGCGTACGCCCAGTGTGATCAGGCTGACTCGCTGCTCCATGGCCTGTAGTCCTACAGGACGCAGTCCCGGACCCGGTCGCCCATCCGCCCGCGCGACCCGTCGACCCACAGCAGCGTGATCGTTCCGTGGCGCTCGACCACGCCGTCGAAGCGCCGGGCGTTGCGGCGCAACTTCGGCGCGAGGCGCTCCGCCCGGCCCTCGTCGTCGTAGTACGCGACGAACACCATGACCCGCCCGCGGCGGACGTCGTTGGCGATCAGCTCGGCGTCCGGGGCGTCCCTGTCGCCCGCCGACGCCTCGCCGCCCACCACGTGGAGGCCCTCCTCCTCCAGACACCGGCGAGCGTCCTCGCGAGAGGGCCTGTCGTCGCCTCCGCCGCACCCGGCCGCCACGACCCAGGCGGCCACGAGGATCAGGACAGTCGCCGGCAGATCTGCACCTCGGCCCGGTAAGGCAACACGACCGTCCCCTCCCCCGCCAGCTCCCGGGCGCGCGCCAGCACGCGGCGGCGCTCGGGCTCGCCGAGCGCGGCGATGAAGCTGATCGACCCGATGCGAGCCTCCATGCCGTCCGCGTCCAGGCGCTGCTCGCTGGCGAAGGTCCGCTCCTCGAGCGGGCCGAACAGCCTCGTCTCGTCGAACGCGCCGCGCCACGAGTCCCACCGGTGCGTTGGAGCCTCGTGCCGGTACGGGTCGACCAGCTCGTCGAACGCTCGGTTCGCCGGGTCGCCCTCGACGCGGCGGTTCCACAGGAGCGCGAGCAGGCCCTCGGGCCGGAGCACGCGGTGGATCTCGGCCAGCGCCGCGTCTCCGTCGAACCAGTGGAAGGCCTGGCCGACGGTCACCGCGTCGACGCTGCCGTCGCCGAGCGGGATCGCCTCCGCCGTGCCCTCCATCGGCGTGGCGGCCGGCGGCAGCGCCGCCCGCATCTCGGCCACGGGCTCCACGGCCACAACCGACAGGCCGGCCGCGAGGAGCGGGCGGGTCAGCTTGCCGGTGCCCGCCGCCAGGTCGAGCACCCGCGCCCCGGCGGGAAGCCGGGAGACGACGCAGGCGACTGCCTCGTCCGGGTACTCCGGGCGGCCGCGCTCGTATGCCTCCGGCGCGCGTGCGAAGCCGCGTGCTGCCGCGTCGTGGATCACAGCGTCGCCTGAGCCAGCGGGTCGTAGATCGCCCCCTGCGGGCGCAGGGTCGAGCGGTACAGGGTCAGGTCGCGCGCATCGAAGGCCTCGGCCGGCGGCGCCGGCCGGTCGGGAAGGGGCGCAACCCGGCGCTCGCCGCGTTTCACGCGCGCGAGCGTGATGTGCGGCCAGAAGGGCCGCTTCTCCGGCCGGTACCAGCGGCCGGACTCGAGAGCGTCGGAGACGGCGGCCTGGATTGCGGCGGCGCGGTCGTCCTCGTCCGTGAGGTCGAGCGCGAAGAGCCGCGGGTCGCGCGGAGGCAGGGGCCGCACACCGGCCGCCTGCAGGCGCGCCGCCCGGAGCCCGGCGCACGCCTCGAAGGCAGCGGAGGCGATCGTCTCGGCGGCTTTCTCGTCCTGCCACCCCAGGAAGACGAGCGTCACGTGCAGCGCCTCGGGACGGACGGGCCGGAGGTCCCTCCGGCCGTCCACGAGCTCGTCGCGCCAGGAGGCGAGCGCCGAGCGTGCCTGCGCCGGCAGGTCGAGCGCCACGAACATCCGGGCGCGCGGACCGCTCATAGCTCGCCGCGCAGCAAGCGCCGCAGCAGATGCATCCCGACGGTCGTCGAGCGGTCGCGGATCTCGGTGCGGTCGCCCGGCAGCCGCGTGTCCCGCGTCAGCTTGGGACCGCCGGCGAGCGCCGCGCACCAGCACACGTAGCCCACCGGCTTCGCCTCGGTCCCCCCGCCCGGCCCCGCGACCCCGGTGATCGAGAGCGCCACGTCGGCCTCGAAGCGCGCCAGCGCCCCGTCGGCCATCGCGTCCGCCACCTCGAGCGAGACCGCACCGTGACGGGCGATGAGGTCCCGGTCCACCCCCAGCAGGGCGGCCTTCGCCTCGTTCGAGTACACCACGACGCCGCCCGCGAAGTACGCGGACGACCCGGCGCGCTCGGTCATGCGCGCCGCCATCAGCCCGCCCGTGCAGGACTCCGCGACCGCCAGGGAGCGGCCCGTGAGCAGCTCGGCCACCTGGTCGTCGATGCGCGAGCCGTCCGTCGAGAACAGCGAGCGGGCGTGGCGCTCCGCGACCAGCTCGGAGACCGCCCGCGCAGCCGCCTCGGCGGACGGCTCCCAGCGCGTGACCATCTCGACCTCTCCGCGGCGCAGACAGGTCGTGATCTCGAGCTCCTCGAACCCGTCCACCTCCTGCTCGGCCACGCGGAGCGTCTCGGCGATCTCGGACTCCGGGATCCCGAACAGGCGGAGCATCTGCTGGTCGTAGTGCGTGCGGCCAGCCACCGCCTCCTGGAACACCGGGGTTCCCACCGCATCCGGCCACATCGCGTGCATCTCGCGCGGCGGGCCCGGCAGCACCACGACGGCCGGGTGGCCGGGTACCACCAGCCCGGGGGCCGTACCGGCGGGATAGATCACGTGTGCGCCCTCCGGCACCATCGCCTGCTTGCGGTTGGCGGCGCGCACGGCGTCGAAGTCGAGGTCCGGGAACCGCTTCATCAGCGGCCGCAGGATCTCCGCGATGCGAGCCTCGAGGTCGGAGTCGAGGAACAGCTCCCGCCCGGTGAACTCCCCCACGATCTCGATCGTGAGGTCGTCGGCCGTCGGACCGAGCCCCCCGCTCGTGATCACGAGGTCGACGCCCTGGTCGGCCATGAACCGCAGCTGGGCCAGCATGTCCTCGCGCCGGTCGCCGCAGATCGTGATGTGGGCGAGCTCGACGCCGAGCTCGAGCAGGCGGTCGGACAGCCAGGGGCCGTTGCGGTCCCGCACCCGGCCCGTCAGGACCTCCGTGCCGGTGACCACGATTCCCGCGCGGGCGGCCATCCCCTACAGGCAGGGCCGCTCGCCGAGCGGGATCGGCCTGGTCGACCGGGGGGTGAACGCAAAGCCGACCGGCTCCGCCCCGGACCCCACGTCCACGGGCTCGCCGTTCTTCGTCACGGTCACCGAGGTGTTCCCGAGGTTCACCCGCAACCGCCTGCCGCGGAAGGTCTGGGGCGCCGAGAGGATGCCCTCGAAGCGGGTCTCGGTGTCCGGCCCCGTGTCGAGGCAGACGTACGTCTCGGCCTCCGGCGCGATCCGCAGGGTGACGCGGCGAGGCGGGGGCGGCGGCTCGCGGCGCTCCGGCCGCTCGCGCCGCGGTTGCGTGGTGGTCTCCTGGGCGGCCTGACCGCCCCCCTCGTCGTCGTCCCCGACCAGGCCGATCACGAGCAGCGCGCCGATCACCGCGGCCGCCGCGAGCCCCAGCAACAGCCATGGGCCCGGCTGCGGCGCCCGGCGGCGCCGGTCGCGGCCGAGACCCGGCGGGCCGAGCGGCTGCAGGGCCTCGATCTCGTCGCGCGGCTCGTAGCGGGCCCGGTAGTCCTCGACCAGCAGGTGGGGATCGAGCCCGAGCACCTCGGCGTAGCTCCGCAGGAACGTCTTGACGAACGTGGGCCCGGGGAGCATCCCGAACTCCTCGTTCTCGAGCGCGCGCAGGTACTTGGCTCGGATCTTGGTCTTCGCCTCGACGTCGGCGATGTCGAGCCGTTGCCGCATGCGCGCCTCGCGGAGCGTGTCCCCGATGGACGGCATCGGGCGCGAAGGGTAGTCGCCTGACTACTCGTCGAGCAGGCGGCTGCCAATCCGCGTCGCGACGAAAACTCGTCGGTACGTCTTCCCCGGCTGCACCGGTGTGTCCACGTTCCGGCGCTTGGTCACCTGACGGGAATCGCGGTTGCCTGTCCCCGGAAAGCGGACGCCCACCCTGGGCTCCGCGTCAAACCGAAGCTCGTCCGCGGACACGGCGGCGACCATCTCGACATCGGCCCGGGGTGCACGACCGCCGGCCATCAGTCCTCCTCGGATCGGCGAGCAGGCGAGGGGCGCGAGCCCTTCGCGGGGCGCTTCTTCGCGGGGGCGACGCTCCGCTTGACCTCGCCCACGGCGGTTCCGGCCGTCTCACCGGCCTGCTCGACCAGCCGCTCGACGATGTCCGGGTTGTCGTCGATCGTCGTCAGGACGCGTTCGATGATCCTGGCGACGTTGTCGAGGCGCACCTTGAGAAGCGCCTGCGCCTCGACACCCTTGATCGTCAGGTTCACCCGGCCGAGCTCCGCCTCCACTCCGACGTGCAGCTTGAGGAGCGAGAGGACGTCCGCCTGCAGCGCCACCCTGGCACGCAGATCGTCCACCTCGAGCGAGATCTCGTCGACTCGAAGCTGCGAGACGTCGAGCAGAACATCCGGCTCGTCACCAGCGTCGAGCGCGGCTTCGTCATCGAGCTCCTCGTCCGGTAGGGCCTGGTCGAGCTCCTGGCTGTCTGCCTCGTTCACCTAGGCAAGACTGCCCGGCCCCGTGCCCTCGAAACTACTCGTCGGAAGGCGCCACGGCGGCCGGTTCGCTGAGCTGCTCCAGCACGCGCGGCAGGTCCGCCTCGGTGATCAGCACCTGGCGCGCCTTGGAGCCCTCGTAGCCTGAGATCACGCCCCGCCGTTCCATCATGTCGATCAGGCGGCCGGCGCGCGTGTAGCCCACCCTCAGACGGCGCTGGAGCATCGAGGTCGACGCCGTGCCCATCTGCACCACGGTGGCCACCGCGTCGGCGAGCAGATCGTCCTGGTCGGGGTCGAAGTCGCCCTCCACGCCGTCGCCGTCGTCCTCGCTCTCGACCGCCTCGAGCAGCTCCTCCTGAAGCTCGGGCTCGCCCTGCCGCCGCCAGTGCTCGGTCAGCCGCTCGATCTCCTCCTCGGTGATGAACGCGCCCTGGATGCGGGCCGAGCGCGACTCGCCGGCCGGGCGGAACAGCATGTCGCCCTGGCCGAGCAGCGACTCGGCGCCGTTCTGGTCGAGGATCACGCGCGAGTCGGTCTGCGACGACACCGCGAACGCGATCCTCGCCGGCACGTTGGCCTTGATCATCCCGGTGATGACGTCGGCGCTGGGGCGCTGGGTCGCGAGCACCAGGTGGATCCCGACCGCGCGCGACTTCTGCGCCAGGCGGATGATCGAGTCCTCCACGTCGGCCGGGGCGACCATCATCAGGTCGGCCAGCTCGTCGATCACGCACAGGATGTAGGGCAGCGGCCGCTCGCCGTCGCGCACGCGCACGCGGTTGAGCTCGACGAGGCTGCGCGTCTTCGCCTGGCTCATGACGCCGTAGCGCTCCTCCATCTCCTTGATCAGGTTGCCGAGCACGTTCGCGGCCAGGCGCGGCGAGGTGACCACCGGCGTGAGCAGGTGCGGGATGCCCTCGTAGTGGTTCAGCTCCACGCGCTTCGGATCGACCAGCACCATGCGCACCTCGTTGGGGTCGGCGCGCAGCAGGACGCTCGACAGCATGGCGTTGACGCACCCCGACTTGCCCGACCCGGTCGTGCCTGCGATCAGGATGTGGGGCTGCTTCGAGAGATCCGTGCCGATCGCCTTCCCAGCGATGTCCTTGCCGAGCCACACCGACAGCGGCGACCAGCCCTTCGGGGCGTCCTGGAAGACGTCGCCCAGGTGCACCATCTTGCGCACCCGGTTGGGGACCTCGACTCCGACCGCCTGCTTGCCCGGGATCGGCGCGAGGATGCGGACCTGCTCGGCGGCGAGGGCGTACGCCAGGTCGTCCTTCAGCTGGGAGACCTTCGACATCTTGATCCCCGGCGCGAGCCGCATCTCGTAGCGGGTGACATGCGGGCCGGTCACGGTGCCGATCACGCGAGCCTCGACGTTGAAGTGGCTGAGCGCCTCCGTGAGCTGGGCGCCCACGCGCTCGATCCCCTTGGTATCGAGCTTCTGCGCCCCGTTCGAGCGCTTCAGGAACGAAGGGGCCGGCATGCGGTAGTCGAGGTCGTCGGCCTCGGTGACCGCCGAGCGCCGGTTCCCCATCGGCGTGAGCTCCTCCTGGGGGGGCTCCTCGTCGACGACCTCCGCTTCGGCCGGCTCAGGCTCCGGCTCGGGGTCGGGCTCAGGGTCGGGTTCCTCCTCGTCCCCCTCGTAGATGTCCGGGTAGCGCTCGGCGGCATCGAGCGCGAGCGCCTCGACATGGGTCGCGCGCACCACCGGCTCGTGGTCCTCGGGCTCGGGCGGCTCGATGGGCTCGGAGGGCAGCGGCGCGGTCGTGGCGGCGGAGGGCGAACGGGTGCCGCGCCGCACGCGCTCGGTCGTGCTGGCCGCCGCCTGGTGGGTGGCCTGCATCAGGCCCGCGATGGACGCGCCCGTGACCAGCAGGATCCCGGCGATCAGCAGGAACACGAACAGGATGTGCGAGCCGGCCTCCGAGAAGAGCTGGGCCGACGTCCAGAAGAGCGACTCGCCGGCGAGGCCGCCGTGCTCGCGCAGATATTCGGCGTCGAGGAAGCCGTCGCGCGGGGTGTCGCCCGGGCCGAGCCCGAGCGATCCGGCGGCGAGGCCCAGCATCAGCGCCGCGGCGAGGCAGGCGGAGCCGGTCTTCAACGGGTGGAGAGCCGGAAGCATCGGCCGGACCACGATCAGCGCGCCGGCCGCGAACAGCGCCACAGGCGCCAGGTAGCCCACGCCGCCGAACAGGAACAGGATCCCGTCGGCCATACCCTCCCCCACCTCGCCGCCGGCCCAGCCCAGGTAGAACACGCACGCGAAGAAGGCCGCGAACGCCACCAGCCCGAGGCCGATCAGGTCCCAGTGGCGCTGCTCGAGGGTGGGCAGGTCGAACGGGGGCCAGTGCGTTCTGGCACGGCGGCGCTTGCGGCGGCGGGTAGCCATCCCCGGGAAATTCGACGGTCGATGCGCCGGCCCTCCCTACCATTGAGGCGATGGCTGGCCGCCCGCGAGTGCTTGTCGTGGAGGACGACACCGACATCGCCGGTGTGCTCCGGCGCTCGCTCGACAAGGAGGGCTACGAGGTGCGCGTGGCCGGCGACGGCGAGACCGCCCTCGTCGCGGCCGGCGACTTCGAGCCCGACGCGGTCGTGCTCGACCTCGGCCTGCCGCGCCTCGACGGAGTAGAGGTCTGCCGCCGCATTCGAGACGACGGCGACGTGCCCATCCTCATCCTGACCGCCCGCGACGCCCTCGAGGCGCGCGTGGACGGGCTCGACTCGGGCGCCGACGACTACCTCGTCAAGCCGTTCGAGCGCGAGGAGCTGCTGGCTCGCCTGCGCGCGCTGCTCCGGAGGCGCCCGCCGCGCGGCAGCGCCTTCCTCGTGGTCGGCGACCTGCGCCTCAACCCGGACAGCCACGAGGCCTTCCGTGGCGAGCGCGAGCTCGAGCTGACCGCGCGCGAGTTCGAGCTGCTCGAGCACATGATGCGCAACGAGCGCATCGTGGTCTCGCGCCAGGCGCTCCTGGACGAGGTCTGGGGCTACCACCCGTTCGCCGAGACCAACACCGTGGACGTGTTCGTCTCCAATCTCCGTCGCAAGCTCGAGCAGGGCGGCGAGCCACGCGTGCTGCACACGATCCGCGGCGCCGGCTATGTGCTGAGGGAACCGTGAGGACCCGGCTCCCCGTCAAGCTGAAGCTGGCCGTCGTGACCGCGGCGCTCACCTTCGGCATCCTCTGTTTGTTCGCGGTCGTGATCGGGGCGGTCGCGGAGCAGCGCATCCGGAACGCCTTCGACGACGACCTGCGCGCCACCGTGGCCGATCTCGCCAACCGTCTCAATCCCGAGCCCACGGGCGGCGGGATCGTCCTCGCCGAGCGCGACGCTCTGATCGGGGCCGCCAGCGGCGACGCCGAGGTACGCGTGATCCAGCTGAACGGCGAGGTCCGCTTTCCGCCCGGCCTGCGGCCGCTTGCGGAACCCGGGACCGAGGGGCTGAGCGACAGCGGCGACTACCGCGTGGCGTCGCGCGCGCTGACCATCTCGAACCGGGCACCAGGGGAGGCTTTCGACCCGCTGGAGCGGGAGTCGGTGGTCCGGGATGTGGGGTACGTGCAGTACGGCAAGCCGAAGGACAGCGTCGCCACCACCGTCAACCGGCTGCGCCTCTTCCTCGCCTTCGGCGTGCTCGGCGGCACGCTGCTCGCCTTCCTCGGCGGGCTCCACGTTGCCCAGCGGGCGATGCGGCCGATCGCCGGGCTCACCCGGGCCGCGCGCGAGGTCGCCCGCACCCGCGATCCGGACATCACCCTGGCCAAGCCGCAGGCGAACGACGAGGTGGCGGACCTCGCCCACACGTTCGAGGAGATGCTGCGCGAGCTGAGCGCCGCACATGACCAGACCGAGGCCACCCTCGCCCGTCAGCGCGAGTTCGTGGCAGATGCGTCGCACGAGCTGCGCACGCCCCTCACGAGCATCCTGGCCAACCTCGAGCTGCTCGAGTCCGAACTGGACGGCGAGCAGCGCGAGATGGCCGAGTCCGCGCTGCGGTCCTCCCGGCGCATGCGGCGGCTCGTCGCCGACCTGCTCCTGCTCGCCCGGGCCGACGCCGGCCGCGAGGCACCCGCCGTGCCGGTCGACCTGGCCGCGGTGGCGCGCGAGGCGGCCGCCGAGGCGGGAGCCCTCTCCTCGGACCACCCCGTGTCCCTCGACCTGCCCGAGCAGGCCACCGTCCTCGGCGTGGCGGACGACCTCCACCGCATGGCCACCAACCTCGTCGAGAACGCCCTGCTCCATACACCGCCCGGCACGCCGGTCACCGTCTCGGTCCGGCGCGACCCCCACGCGGTGATCCTCGAGGTTGCCGACCGCGGTCCCGGCGTGCCGGTGGAGATGCGCGAACGTGTGTTCGAGCGCTTCTCCAGCGGAACGGAGGACGGCGCCCGCAGCCACGGCACCGGCCTCGGCCTGGCGATCGTCAAGGCGGTGGCGGACGGGCATTCCGGCCGGGTCGAGCTGCTCGAGGCGGCCGGAGGCGGCGCCCGCCTCGTGGTCACGCTCCCGGGAATCGAGGCGGAACCGGTCCGCTCCGATCGCGTGGATAGCGTGTTCCCCTCCCGAGAAGCCTGAGTACCCGACTCACCCCGGAGGATCCTGTGAAGTCCATCCTGAGCCGGCGGCCCTCGCCGGCCCTCGTGATCTCCTGTGTCGCCCTGTTCCTGTCCCTGGGAGGGGTGTCCTACGGCGTCGCCACCGGGTTCATCGACAGCCGCGAGATCAAGAACAACACGATCCGCAGCAAGGACGTGCGCAACAACACGCTCCGCACGTTCGACATCCGCAACAACGAGGTACGGGGCTTCGACATCCGTCAGAGCACGATCCAGGGCCGCGACGTGGCCTTCAATACCTTGACCGGCGACGACGTCTCGGAGGAGAGCCTCGGGAAGGTGCCCAGCGCGGGCACCGCGGACACCGCCACGGCCGCCGGGTCGGTGAACGGCGTGGGTCTCTCGAAGGTCGTATATGCCGCCGAGCAGGGCAGCGGCCCGGTGGAGATCCTGAACACCCGCGGGCTGCGGCTGCAGGCGTCCTGCGGGGTCGGCGGCTCACTCGAGGTGACGGGCAGCGGGCCGGCCGGCTCCGAGGTCATGTCCAGCTTCAGCGGGACGTCCGGCTTCGCCACCCCGCTCGCGGTCGACAACGGCGTGGGCCTGATCGCCTATGCCGCGCCGGACGGCTCCGTCGTCACGGTCCAGGGCCTGGCGATCGAGGACCTCAACGGCGTGCGCGGGACGGCGAACGACTGCGGTTTCTTCGCGACGGCCGAAGCGGGCTAGACCTCGACGACGACCGGGAGGATCATCGGGCGGCGGCGCAGCCGCTCGTAGACGAACTCGGCCACGTCGTCGTGCAGGTGGCTCTGCAGGAGGTCGATCTCGCGGACCTCCTCCTCGGCCGAGCGGATCAGCGACTCGTCGACCGCCTGCCGCAGCTCGTCCACGAAGCCGTCCGATTCCTCGACGAACGGCACTCCCCGGAAGATGATCTCGGGCGGGACGACCGAGCGGCCGTCCTGCTCGGAGATCGTCGCCACGACGATGAAGATGCCGTCCGCCGAGAGCATGCGGCGGTCGCGCAGGGCCACGTCCTCGATGTCGCCCACGTCCACCCCGTCGACGAAGATCATGCCCGCCTGGACCCGCTCGCCGAAGCGCGCCTCGCCCGAGTCGATCTCGAGCGCCAGCCCGTTCTCGCCGCGGAAGATCGACTTCGGCGGCACGCCGACGGCCTGGGCCAGCTCGCCGTGCAGGCGCAGGCGCCGGTGGTCGCCGTGCACGGGCATCACGTACCGCGGCTTGGTCAGGTTGAGCATCAGCTTGAGCTCCTCCTGGTAGCCGTGGCCCGAGGCGTGCACCGCAACGTCGCGCGGGGTGATCACGTCCGCGCCGAGGCGGTAGATGCGGTCGATCGTCTCGTTCACGGCCCGCTCGTTGCCGGGGATCGGGGTGGCGGAGAAGATCACGGTGTCGCCGTCGTGCAGCTCGACCTGCGGGTGGTCGGCGTGGGCCATCCGGCGCAGGGCCGACAGCGGCTCGCCCTGGCTGCCGGTCGAGATCACCACGAGCTTGTGGTCCGGGAAGTCCTCGATCTCCTTCGGGCCGACGAGCATCCCCTCCGGGATGTCGATGTGGCCCAGCATGCGCCCGATGTTCACGTTCTTGCGCATCGAGCGGCCGACGAGCGAGACCTTGCGGTCGAGCACGGCCGCGGCGTCCACGACCTGCTGCACGCGATGGATGTTCGACGCGAAGCACGTGACCACCACGCGGCCGGTGCAGCGGGAGAACACCTCGACGAGCCGCGGCCCCACGCTCGACTCGGACAGCGCCGTGCCGGCGCGGTCGGCGTTGGTCGAGTCGCCGCACAGGAGCAGCAGTCCCTCCCGCCCGAGCTCCGCCAGCCGCGACACGTCGGCCGGCACCCCGTCCACCGGGGTCTGGTCGAACTTGTAGTCGCCCGTCACGAGCGTGGTGCCGAGCTCGCACCTGAGGGCCACGGCGAAGGAGTCCGGGATCGAGTGGGCCATCTTCACCATCTCGACGGAGAAGGGCCCTGCATCGAAGGTCTGGGTGGCGAGGACGTCCTCCACCGCCACCTCCCTCAACCGGTGCTCGTCCAGCTTCGAGCGGACCATGGCCGCGGTCAGCGGGCCGCCGTAGATGGGCGGAGCGAGGCCGAGCTCGCGCAGGACGAAGGGCAGGGCGCCGACGTGGTCCTCGTGGCCATGGGTGAGCACGATCGCCTCGATGTCGTCGGCCCGCTCGCGCAGGTAGGCGAAGTCGGGCAGCACGAGGTCGATTCCGAGCTGGTCCGGCGCAGGGAACATCAGGCCGGTGTCCACGACCACGATGCGGCCGTCGTACTCGACGACCGTCATGTTCTTCCCGATCTCCCCGAGCCCGCCGAGCGGGAGGACGCGGAGCGTGCTCAAACCGCGGCGAGGAGCTTGTGGCGCTCGAGCGCCGCCCGGATGACCGCCTTCTCCTCCTCGGACGCCTCCACGAGCGGCAGCCGCAGGCCGCCCACCTGGTGGCCGGCCATGTTCAGCGCCGCCTTGATCGGAATCGGGTTGCTGGTGACGGTGAGCGCCTCGTAGACGTCGCGCAGGCCGTCCTCGATCTCGTGGCGGCGATCCGGCTCGTCGATGATGCGCCGCATCTCGCGCCCGACGAGGTGCGAGGCGACCAGGATGCCTCCCGTGCCGCCCATGTCCATGACGTCGGCGAGGACCTCGTCGTTGCCTGCCAGCAGGTCGAGCCCCTCGATCGCCCGCATGTCCTCATAGCGGGCCTGCTTCACGGCGGCCACGTTCTCGATCTCGGCCAGCTCGGCCAGCAGGTCGTTCGGGATGTCCGTGACCGTCCGGCTGGGAATGTTGTAGACGACGATCGGCTTGTCGGTCGCGCCCGCCGCGGCCTCGAAGTGGGCCTTGATCCCACGCCGGTTGGGCTTGTTGTAGTACGGCGTGACGACCAGCATGGCGTCCACGCCGATCTCGGTCGCCCGCTCCGTGAGGTGGACCGTGTGGCGGGTGTCGTAGGTGCCGCTGCCGGCCACGATGGTGGCGTCATCCGGGCACTCGGTCACCGCGAGCTCCCACAGGCGGAACTTCTCCTCGTCGGTGAGGGTCGGCGACTCCCCCGTGCTGCCGGCGAGCACGAGGCCGTCCGAGCCGTTCTCGAGGAGGTGCTGCATCAGCCGCACTGCGGCCTCCTCGTCGAGCGCCCCGTCGCGGTCGAACGGGGTGACCATCGCGGTGAGAACGCCGCCGATGCGCATGCCGTCGCGGGTGAAGCGCTCCGTCACTGCTGGAGCGGCTTGAAGGGGTCGGGAGCGCTATCGGGCTGGTCGCCGCTCGGTGCCGGGGGCGGTTGCGAAGCGGCCGGCGCCGCGGGGTCCGGAGCGGGCGCGGCGTCCGGAGCGGGCGCCGGGGGCGCGTCCTGGATCGGCCGGCCGTGCTCGTCGTAGCGCACCTCGCCCTCCTGCGGCCCCGCCTGGGGCGATGCGCTCTTGTTGAAGTTCTGCTGCGCCTCGTCGAGCTTCTGCTGCGCCTGCTCGGCGAGTTGCTTGGCCTTGTCCATGAAGCCCATGCGTGTCTCCCTCGATCGTGCGGTCAGCAGCGTACCGCGTGCGTAGGCCCTTCCGGAACACTGGCTGCAAATGGCAGAATTCCCTGCGCTAGCAATGGCAGTGGAACGCGATTACAGCTACCGGACGGCGATCCAGAAGCTCGGGGTGATGCCCGACCAGCGCGTCGAGGTCGCCGGGGACGTGGGTGCCGGACTACGCCGGGACCTCAAGGAGGCGATCGGCCGCGGCCTCGTCCGGTCCGGCGAGCTCGACGGGGCGATCGTCCTGGTCGAGTCGGAGGAAGAGGCCAAGGAGGCCTTCGTCCGCTACCGCACCCGGCTCCGCGACACCGGCTACCTCTGGATGATCACCCGCAAGCGGGGACACGACGGCTACCTCAATCAGATGCTGCTCGTCCCCCACGCCAAGAAGCTCGGCCTGATCGACAACAAGACGTGCTCGATCGACGACGAGCGCTCCGGCATCCGCTTCGTGGTGCCACGCGCGCTCCGCAAGCAGACTGCCGCATAGCGCATGGCGCCCGACGCCCCCACCCCGCTCCCGCTCCGCCCGACCACCGCGGACCGCGAGCGGATGGCCCGCGTGCTGCGCGAGAGCTCCGTGGACGGGCGCCTCTCGATCGACACCTTCTCGGAGCGTGTCGACCGCGTCTTCTCGGCCTCCAGCAGGGACGAGCTCGAGGCTCTGGCCGTCGATCTGCACCGGCCCGGGCGCTTCCGGCGGCTGCTGATGCGCGTGTTCGAGCGCCCGCGCCTGCCGGTGCTCGGGCTGCCGGGGGGCGAGCGCGAGGTCGTTCTCGGCCGCTCGCGCGAGTGCGACTGCGTGATCGCCGAGGCGAGCGTCTCACGCCGGCACGCCGGCCTGCGCCGCGACGGCGCCCGCTGGGTCCTCCGCGACCTCGGCTCCCGCAACGGCACCCGGGTCAACGGGGTACGCCTCCTCGACGAGGCCGAGGTGGCCCCGGGAGACCGCGTCAGCTTCGGGGATGCCCGCTACCGGCTGGGCGAGGTGCCACGACCCGTAGCGAGGTAAGCAGGGCGAGCGCGGTCATGATCACCGCGCTCGCGACGCACCACTGGCAGATCGCGTCGATCTCGAACAGCTCCGCGTAGGTCAGCCAGGCGCTGAAGCCGAACCCGACGAGCGCCAGCAGGGCGCCCGCGAAGCGGCCGGCGTCCCCGGGCACCACGAGCGACGCGAGGATGGCCGCGTATCCGATCACGCCGAGCAGCGCCACCGGCACGCCACCCAGCTCGGCGTAGTCCGAGGCCTGCACGCGCTCGCAGCCGCCGCCCCCGCCTACGCAGACCGGGTCCAGGTCCGCGTAGTGGACCCACGTGAGGTATCCGGCCACCCCCAGCCCGGCAAGCGCAAGCGCCGCGATGGCGATGCGCAGCCGGCGCTCGCTCATCCGCCCCCGAGCGCCTGGCCGAGGTCGGCGATGTCGATGGGCTCGGGCGTGCCGCCGCCCCTCGCCAGGTAGAAGGAGGGGGTTCCCTCCACGCCGAGCTGGTTCGCCAGGCGCTCCGCCTGGCGGTCGAGCGCAGTGGCCTGCGGACTGCCGATGTCGCCCTGGAGCTGGCTCACGTTCAGGCCCGGCGTGTCACGGGCGAGGTCCTCGAGGAAGGCGTCGGTGGCGTATCCCGAGTTCTCGGGTCCCTGATTAGCGAAGAAGCGCTCCGAGAACCCCCAGAGCTGGTCTTGCAGCGCGGCCGCGTTCGCCCACTCCCTGCCCTTGACCGAATCGGGGCCGAGGAAGGCGAGCAGGCGGAGCTCGAGGCGAAGGCGGCCCGGCCGCACGTAGTCGTCGATCACCTGGGGGAGCTGGTCGTTCGCGTAGTCGGCGCAGAAGGGGCACTGCAGGTCGGCGAACTCGATGAGCGTCGCCGGGGCGTTCGGGTCGCCGAGGAAGACGCCGTCCTGCTGTAGCCGCTCGACGCGGGGCGGCGGGGCGCTCCCGCCGTCGTCATCCGCCCCACCTTGGCTGACCACGATCGCCACGACGACGATCACGGCCGCGAGCGCCGCGGCGCCGAGGAGCAGTCCCAGACGGCGGTTCACAGGAGATGCTCGAGCCCGATCGTGGGCGAGCGCTCCAGCGAGGCCACACGCCGCACGGCCAGCAGCACGCCGGGCATGAACGACGTGCGGTCGAGCGAGTCGTGGCGGATCGTCAGGGTCTGCCCCGGTCCGCCGAAGATCACCTCCTGGTGCGCCACGAGGCCGGGGAGGCGTACGGAGTGGATCGGCTCGTGCACGTCGCCGCCGGCCTCTCGCACGAGGGTGGCCGTCCGGGCGGCCGTGCCGGAGGGAGCGTCGACCTTCCGTTCGTGGTGCAGCTCGACGATCTCGCACGCCTGCATGTGCGCCGCGGCCTGCTGGGCGAAGCGCATCATCAGCACCGCCCCGATCGCGAAGTTGGGGGCCACGAACAGGTTCGCGTCGCCGACGCCCTCGAGCGGCGAGAAGTCGGCGCCCGTCGTCCCCATGACGCAGTGGACTCCGGCCTCCAGGCAGGTCCGTGCGTTGTCCACGGCCGAGTCCGGGGTCGAGAAGTCGACGACGACGTCGGCGTCGCCGAGCACATCGGGGAGTGCGGTCTGGAGCAGAGGGTCCGCTCGGCCGACGAGGGCCATGTCTTCCGCCTGCTCAACGGCCTGGCAGACCGTCTCGCCCATGCGCCCGGCGGCGCCCGAGACGGCGACGTTGATCAAGCGGCCTCTGCGAGGGTCGGCGACACGCTCTCGAGCGCGGCCCGGAAGGCGCCCTCGTCGCCGCCCACTCCTGCGGCTGACAGGCCCTCCGGCCGCCACAGCTCGCGCGCCAGCTCGGCCACGTCGCCGAGCGTGACCGCGTCGAAGGCGGCCAGCACCTCGTCCACCGTGAGGAGCGGCACCCCCATCAGCACCGAGCTGCCGAGGCGGTTCATGCGCGTGAGGGTCGACTCCATCGACAAGACGGTGCGGCCCTTCACGTTCTCCCGGGCCAGCTCCAGCTCGGCCTCCGTCACGCCGTCCTCCTGAAGCCGCCGCAGCTCGGTTCCGATCACAGCCAGCGCATCGCGGACGCGATCCGGCCGGGTGCCCACGTACAGCCCCACCTGACCGGAGTCGATGTAGTGGTTCGCGTACGAGTAGACCGAGTAGGCAAGCCCGTGCTTCTCGCGCACCTCCTGGAAGAGCCGCGAGGAGGTCGAGCCGCCCAGGATCGTGTCGAGCACGCGCAGGGCGAAGCGGCGATCGTCGCCGCGCGGCATCCCCTCACCACCGAGACACACGTGGTACTGCTCGGTCTCCTTGCAGTGGAAGCGGAGGATCGGGCCCGTCCCGTTCGGCGACGCGGCCGCCGCCGGGGGCGCCGGCCGGGTCGTGGTGAAGGCCCCGTCCACCAAGCGGACGATCTCGTCGTGATCGAGGTTGCCCGCGGCCGCCACGACCATGTTGGCCGGGACGTAGCGGCCGTCGTGCCATTCGGCGATCTGAGGCACCGGCACGGACGAGATCACCTCGGCGCGACCGATGATCGGCCGCCCGAGCGGGTGGTCGCCGAAGACGGCGGACGCCAGGACGTCGTGCACCTTGTCCGACGGCTCGTCCTCGTACATGGCGATCTCCTCGATCACCACCTCGCGCTCCGAATCGACGTCCGGGTAGGCGGGCCGCAGCACCATGTCCTGGAGGACGTCGAAGGCGCGCTCGAGGTGGCCGTCGAGGAAGCGCGAATACACAGAGGTCGTCTCCTTGCCGGTGCCGGCGTTGACCTCAGCCCCCATCGCGTCGAACGCCTCGTCGATCTCGCGCGAGCTGAAGCGGTCGGTGCCCTTGAACAGCATGTGCTCCAGGAAGTGCGAGATACCGGCTTGCTGGACGTCCTCGTCGCGCGAGCCCGCCCGGATCCACATCCCGAGCGCGATGGATCGCACCGAGGGCATCGCCTCGGTGACGACCCTCACGCCCGAGTCGAGCGTGGTGAGTCGAGCGGGCTCTGTGCTCACTACTCGCTGCGCTCGCGCTCGCGGTCCCGGGGCCGGCGGTCCCGGTCGCGCGGGCGACGGCCGCGGCCGTTCCCGCCGTCGCGGCGGCCGCCCTTGTCGCCGGTGCCCATCGCCGCCAGCTCCTCGGCCGACTTCCCGGCGATCTCCGGGTCCTCCGCCAGACGCAGGCCCACGCGGCCGCGCTCGCGGTCGACCTCGACCACCTTGACCCGCAGCTCGTCGCCGCGGTTCACGATCTCCTCGACCGTGTTCGGGCGCTGGCCCGGCGCGATGTTCGAGATGTGCAGCAGGCCGTCGGTGCCCTTGGCCAGCTCGACGAACGCCCCGAACGTGGTCGTCTTCACGACCTTGCCGGTGAACTCGTCGCCGACCTCGACCTCCTTCGTCATCGAGCGGATGCGGTCCACGAGGGCGTCGCCCTGCTCGCCCGTCTGGGCGTAGATGCGCACCGTGCCGTCGTCGTCGATGTCGATCTGGGCGTCGAACTCCTCGGACAGGGCGCGAATCGTCTCGCCGCCCTTGCCGATCACGGCGCCGATCTTCTCGGTGTCGATCTGGATCGCGCTGATCCGCGGCGCGTACTGCGAGAGCTCCGAGCGCGGCTCGGAGATCACGTCGTCCATCTTGCCGAGGATCGTCATGCGCGCGTCCTTCGCCTGCGAGAGCGCGTCGCGCAGGATGTCGAAGGTCACGCCGGTGATCTTGATGTCCATCTGGAGCGCGGTGATGCCGTCGGACGTCCCGGCGACCTTGAAGTCCATGTCGCCCAGGTGGTCCTCCACGCCCGCGATGTCGGTGAGGACGATGTAGTCGTCGCCCTCCTTGATCAGGCCCATCGCCACGCCGGCCACCGGCGCCTTGATCGGCACACCGGCGTCCATCAGCGACAGCGTCGAGCCGCAGACCGAGGCCATCGAGCTCGAGCCGTTCGACTCGAGGATGTCCGAGACCACGCGGATCGTGTACGGGAACTCGTCGATCTTCGGCACCACCGGCACCAGCGCGCGCTCGGCGAGCGCGCCGTGACCGATGTCGCGGCGCTTCGGGCCGCGCATGAAGCCGGCCTCGCCTACCGAGAAGGGCGGGAAGTTGTAGTGGTGGAAGTAGTGCTTGGCCTCCTGCAGGCCGAGCGTGTCGAGCCGCATCTCGTCACGGGTCGTGCCGAGCGCGGCGACCGAGAAGGCCTGCGTCTGGCCGCGGGTGAAGATCGCTGAGCCGTGCAGGCGCGGCGCCCCGGGCACCTCGATCCAGATCTCGCGGATCTCCTCGGCGGCGCGGCCGTCGGGGCGCTTCTTGTCCACCGCGATGCGGCGGCGGATGATGTCCTTCTCGAGCTTGTCGAAGGCGCGCTGCACCTCTGCGCGGCGCGCGATCAGGCCGTCCTCGTCGAGCTCGTCGCCGGCGAGCGCCTCGAGGACCTCTTCCTCGACGGCCTTGGTGGCGTCCTGGCGCTCGAGCTTGTCGACCACCTGGGTCGCGGCATCGAGCGCGGCGCCGAAGCGGTCGCGGACCTCGCGGAGGATCGACTCGTCCACCTGCGGCGGCGTCAGCTCGATCTTCTCCTTGCCGGCCTTGCGGCGCAGCTCGTGCTGAGCCTCGCAGAGGCGCTTGATCTCGGCGTGCGCGATGTCGAGCGCATCGAGGATCTCGGCCTCGGTGATCTCGCTGGCGCCGGCCTCGACCATCAGGATGGCCTCCTCGGTGCCCGCGACCACGAGGTCGAGCGGGGACTCGAGCAGCCACTCCTCATCGGGGTTGACGAGGAAGTTGCCCTCGCCGTCCTGGCCGATGCGAACGGCGCCCACGGGCGCCGGGAAGGGGATGTCGGAGATCATCAGCGCCGCGCTGGCGCCGTTCATGGCGAGCACGTCGTACGGGTGCTTGTGGTCGATCGAGAGCGGAATCGAGACCAGCTGGGTCTCGCGGTTCCAGCCCTTCGGGAAGAGCGGGCGCAGCGGCCGGTCGATCATGCGCGCGGTCAGCGTGGCCTTCTCGCCGGCGCGTCCCTCGCGGCGGAAGAAGCTGCCGGGGATCTTGCCCGCGGCGTACATGCGCTCCTCCACGTCGACGGTCAGCGGGAGGAAGTCGACGTCGCGCGCGTTTCCGGCGGTCGCCGTGCAGAGAACCTTCGTCTCGCCGGCGGTGACGACGACGGAGCCGCTCGCCTGCCTGGCGAGCTTCCCGGTCTCGAGCTCGATGGAGCTCCCGCCCAGCTCGAGCGAGACCTGGCTCACATCAACAGTCATTCGTGTCCTTTCAGCCGCCTCCGGTTGGCGGCATGGCTTTCTTCATACGTCCAGTTGCGAACCCGCGCAAGGCTAGCAACGCCGCCGCATGGCGCGGCGGCCGGAGGCGCTTGAAGAGCGCCGTCTACGCGGGATTTTCGACCGCCGACTCCTGCTCGACGGGTTGCTCGGCCCGCCGGAAGCGACCGGTTGGAACCGGCTTGCCCGGCGAATCAACCCGCCCGCAGCGCGGCGATGAAGTCCGCGCCCGGGATGCCCGGATGCGGGCGGCCCCCCAGGAACTGCGTGGGCGTCGTCGTCACGCCTGCCCGGATGCCGCCGTTGAAGTCGCGCTCGACGTGCGCTCGGGCGGCCTCGGAGCGGCGATCCGCCTCGAAGCGCTCGAGGTCGAGCCCGAAGCGCTCGGCGCGCTCCCACAGGTGCGGATCGTCGAGATGGCCCTGGTCCTCGAGCAGCGAGTCGTGCATCTCCCAGAAGCGCCCCTGCAGGCCGGCGGCGTGCGCCGCCGTCGCCAGCACTCGCGCGCGTGGGTGCTTGGAGGTCACCGGGAAGTGCCGGAACACGCGCGTGACCGGCAACCGCTTCAGGATCAGGTGCGCCGCCGCGCAGTACGGGCACTCGAGGTCCGCGTACTCGATCACGACCGGGCCGTTGCCGCGGACGTGGTCGCCCGGCCCCGGCTCAGGCGGGGGAGCGCTGCTCCAGGGCGTCGAAGATGAGGTTGGCACCCGGGATCTCGAGCGGCGGGGACTGGTGCGACCAGCTGACAGTGCCCTCGGGGTCGACCATCACGAGCGCTCGCCCGGCGACCCCATGGTCCTCGCTGTAGACGCCGTAGGCTCGCGCCACCTCGCCCTTCGGGTGGAAGTCCGACAGCAGCGGCATCGAGACGCCGAGGTGCTGCTGGAAGGCCTTGTGGCAGAAGGCGCCGTCGACCGAGATGCCGACGAGCGTGGCGCCGCGCTCCTCGATCTGCGGCAGTACCTCCTCGTAGACGTTCAGCTGATCGGTGCAGACGGGGCTGAAGTCGGCCGGGTAGAAGACGAGCACGACGGTGCGCCCCCGGAAGTCCGCGAGCGAGACCCGGTTCCCATCCTGATCCGGCAGCGTGAAGTCCGGCGCCGCAGAGCCGGGCGCGATCATCGGCGGAGGCCGAGCTCCTGGATGAGCGACCGGTAGCGGTCGATGTCCGACTTCTGCAGGTACTTGAGCAGCCGGCGGCGCTTGCCGACCAGCATGAGCAGGCCGCGGCGCGAGTGGTGGTCCTTCTTGTGCTCGCGCAGGTGCTCGGTCAGCTCGTTGATGCGCGCTGTGAGCAGCGCCACCTGGACCTCGGTGGAGCCGGTGTCGGCCTCCCCGCGCCCGTGCTTGGCGACGATCTCGCGCTTTGCCTCTGCCGTCAGTGACATCCGGCGGAAAACCGTAGCAGCCGTCAGCGCCTCGCAATCAACACCGCGAGCTCGGTCTCCCACCTGGACCAGTCGGGCTCCCGGGAGGCGTCCGTCCGGTAGTGCTCGACATTGGCCTCGAACGCCGTGCCGCGCGGCGTCGCCGCGCTCTCGAGGGTGACGCCCTCGCGTGCGGCCCAGGCGGCCACCAGCGAGCGAGCGTCGTGAAGATCGGGCACCTCGGCGTGGGTGTAGGGCCCGACGTGGAGGTAGGTCAGGTAGCGGCCCGCCGGCAGCGTGCCGGCCTGCACGGGCCCATCGGCGTCCGGCCCCGCCTCGGTGGGTACGCCGAGCTCGAAGCGCAGCGGCTGCCCCTCGTGCGAGAGCTCGAGGTAGCGGATGAAGGGCGGCCCGGCCGGGTCGATGCCGTGGCTAGCGAACCAGCCGAACAGCTCCGGGAATGAGCGGTCGACCGCGCCCCGAACCTCCGCCTCGTTCCCGGCCTTGGCGGCTATGCCGACGTAAGGCTGCTCGGCACGGCTTTCGATCTTGGGTTCATGCTCCATGCATGTGAGACCGGCGCCGGCCGCACGTTTAATCGGCGTGCGCCGCGATCACCCTGGCCTGCTCGACGTCCGCGTTCATTTGCGCGACCAGCGCGTCGACGGACTCGAAGCGCTTCTCGCCGCGCAAGCGCTCGAGGAAGGCGAGCCGCAGCGTCTCTCCGTAGATGTCCTCGTCGAAGCCGATCAGGTGCGCCTCGACGAGCAGCCCCCGGCCCGTCTCGAAGGTGGGGCGCACCCCCACGTTGACCGCGGCCGGGATTCCCGCGGCCGAGCCGCCGAGGTATGCCGTGGCCGCGTAGACGCCGTGGCCCGGGCACACGTAGCGGTCATCCGGGACGAGGTTGGCGGTGCGCATGCCGAGCTCGCGGCCGCGCTTGTCGCCCTCGACTACCACCCCCTCGAAGAGAAACGGCGCGCCTAGGAACTCGGCCGCCTCGCTCACCTCGCCGGCAGCCACCAGCCCGCGGATGTGGCTCGACGACACGGTCTCGCCCTCGGCCTCGACGAGCGAGACCAGGCGCGTCTCGAACTCGTCGTGCCCAGCGAGGAAGTCGGCCGTGCCTTTGGCGCCCCTGCCGAAGCGGAAGTTCTCGCCGACCGACACCCGCTCGGCGCCGAGCCGCGCAACCAGGACGTCCTGGACGAACTCCTCGGCGCTCTGCTCCGAAAAGCCGCGGTCGAAGGGGATGATCACGAGCTCCTCTACCCCGAGCCCGGCAATCAGGTCGCGCTTGATCGGGAAGGGGCTGATCAGCTTCGGGGTCGCCTCGGGGTGGATGACGGCGAGCGGATGCGGATCGAAGGTGAGCACCGTGTCCGACCCGCGGATCACCTCGCGGTGGCCGAGGTGCACGCCGTCGAACGTGCCGATCGCGACGCTGCGCGCGCCGGGGCCCGGCTCAACCTCCGTTAGCTCGACGACCTTCATGCGGGCGCGAACACTATGACGGGCTGCAGCTCGCCCGCACGCGGCTCGCCGATCGCGATCAGCTCGCCGCCATGCGTGAGCCGCAACCGATCGGGCCCGCCGGCCGCGGCGCTCAGGCGGCGCCCGTGGCGCACGGCGGCGGCCTCGGCGTCGGAGAGCGGCCGCTCGGGAAGGAACGCGAGCGCGTCGGCCAGCGGCAGCAGGTCGCCACCCGCGTCGGCGAGCTGGAAGGGGCCGATTGCCGTGCGCTCGAGCTGCTCGCAGTAGGCGTCGCCGAGGTCGGCGATCAGCACGCGCACGTAGGTTCCCGATGAGCACTCGATCTCGAACGCGGCCCGCTCCCCTTGATGCCAGAGCAGCTCGGCCCGGTGGACGTCGATCGGTCGCGGCTCGAGCTCCCCGCGCTCACCGCGTCGCGCCCGCTCGTAGGCGCGCCTCCCTCCCCCCCCCCCGGC
>Ga0081538_10001261_pt1 | contig 26426 bp, 21 predicted proteins | sample TabmetS5T2R1_FD_71022 | JGI IMG/M metagenome (GOLD analysis project Ga0081538, IMG submission 71022) | Tabebuia heterophylla rhizosphere microbial communities from the University of Puerto Rico - S5T2R1 | ecosystem: Host-associated > Plants > Roots > Rhizosphere ... | reverse complement strand
TCGGTGGCATGGTAATCGCCTGGTATTTCGCACTAAGCACTTAAACCTTACGGAAGAAAAGTGCCCGGGCCCGAAGCATGGCGTATACCCGAGGGAAAATGGGTAGGAATCGACTGAGCTTGTAGATGATTCGGCTGCGCTTGCTGGATTTGAGAAACAAGGATTCGCAGAAGCCATAATCCCCAAAATACCTTGAGACAAACCTCTCGATAGCGGATCTGCTCAGGTAGTTCGTATGGCCGGTCAGGTAGACGTGATTCGCGTCGGTCACCTCACGCGCGGACATGCCCTTCTGAAGTGGTGCTCGGACCCCAAGTATTGCCCAGATAGCCAGCCACCATCTTTTTTGAATGATGGTCGCCAGCGGCACGTAGACATGCGGCTCTATCGGGGTGTAGCGCGATGGGAAGAAGTGGAGACTTATTCCCTCGGGTTTCAGCACCCGACGGATCTCGGAAAGCGTCTCGTCGTAGTTCTTCACATGCTCGAAAACCTGATCAGAAATCACCACATTGAAGGAATCGTCTGAAAAGGGTAGTCGATAAGGCTCTCTCTGGATAAGGCGAATCAGACCACTGCTGTGAAGACTCTCCACATCTGGGCCTTCCTTGAACGCGAAGTCACACCCGAACGCCTCGTAGCCGAGCCCCATGTACTCTTTGACGATAGCCCCGTTTCCGCACCCTAGATCCAGCACAATCGCACCACGTTTCAGCTTGAAGCCCAGCTCCTGGATAACCATGGTCTGCATCTGGACGCGCGCTGTTGCATGTGATTGCGACAGTCTGCACACCCCAGGCGGCGGGACCGTGGAATCGCAAACCCGTCTGCTCTCGTGAGCAGTTAGCGCTTGGTCTGGCTCTTCATACACATCATTTTGCGGCATGTGCCCTCCAAGGGGTCAAGCCGAGAAAGAGCCACGATAATCCCAGCAGTGACCATAAAAGTGACGTATAGTAACGAGACGCCGCATGAACTGGTAAAACACGCGCCTGAGGTTGCTAACTGCGAGCTGCTCTCACATCCATCGCTGCTGCCAAGCTTGGAACATCAGGATTCCCCAAAGTTGAGTCGCCCTGTTCTGTTTTCCACTCAGGTGTTCCATCCACTTTTGGCGAATAGGTGCTGGATTGAATATGCCGTGTTTCTGCAGTTTAGTGGGGTCGAGAAGTTCTTCGGCCCAAGGGCGAAGGGGCCCGCGAAGCCACTTACCCAACGGTATGTTAAATCCCATCTTGGGGCGCTCGAAAAGGCGAGGAGGAACGTAGCGGGCCAGAATCAAACGAAGAATCCGCTTGCCTTGTCCTTGATAGATTTTGAAGTCGAGGGGTAACCGCCATGCGAATTCCACCAGTCGATAATCCAGGAGTGGCACTCGGGCTTCAAGACTGACAGCCATACTGGCACGATCTACTTTTGTCAGAATGTCTTCCGGCAGATAAGTCACCAGGTCCATATACATCATGCGTTCTGTATCGTTCACCGCATCGGCCCAGAGATGTGGGTCTGTAAAGGCCGTCAGATGTTCGATCGCTCCCGGGACAAGATCTAAAGGCCACATCCACTGCGAGACGTGATAGTGATGTAAGGCCTCTGGTGTGGTTGCGTTCAGAAGCGTCGCGATTTTGCGCAATCGCTCATTTGACAGTACATTAATGTCGGAGCTAGCCGGTTCGAGACCCCGGACTGAAGTTGAGAACGGTTGCGTGAAAAATTTGACCCCCTGACCGACCAGAGGGCGGACGACAGGCGCCAGGTGTCGGAGTAGCCTCCATCGTCGCATGCCGCGCAGGTATTCCTCGTAGCCACCGAAAAGTTCATCGCCCCCATCTCCGGACAGGCTCACAGTAACCATCTGGCGAGCCAGTTGTGATACCAGGAACGTTGGGATCTGGGAGGGATCGGCAAACGGCTCATCATAGATGCCGGGCAGCGACGGGATGATGTCACGTGCCTCCCCGGGAGATATGTACAATTCTGTGTGTTCAGTCCCCAAATGTTGGGCGATTTGTTTGGAGTGGTCTGCCTCGTTATGACTGATCTCACTGAAGCCAATGGTGAATGTTTTGACAGTTGAGGTCGTCTGGGCTTGCATCATTGCGACAATCGTCGATGAATCGATGCCTCCGGAAAGAAATGCCCCCACGGGTACATCCGCAAGCATCCGCAGGCGGACAGAATCACGCAATAGTGCCTCCACTTGGTCAGCCGCCTCATGAATGTTATCTCTGAAACGATTGTGAACGCCTCTCTCCACGATTTTCTTGACGCACCAATAAGGTTGTGGGGACGTTTGCTCTTGAGGCGCCGACAGAGTGAGCAAGTGGCCCGGAGGGAGCTTGTAGATGTTCTCATAGATCGAATAAGGGGCTGGAATATAGCCGAGCCGCAGGAAAAGGGTCAAGCTGCTGCGATCCAGCTCGCTGGTGAAGTCGGGGTGCGCGTGTAAGGCCTTCAGTTCGGAGCCGAACAGAAAGGTATTGTTGCCCCACCCATAGAAGAGAGGCTTGATCCCCAGTCGATCACGAACCAGGGTGAGAGTGCGCTCCTGTCTGTCCCAAAGTGCGAAGCTGAACATCCCGTTCAGCCTAGTCAGAGTACGTTCTACCCCCCAGAGAGCACATGCCTCTAATAGAACCTCGGTGTCTGAGTTGCTGACAAAGTCCTGACCTTCCTTTTCAAGTTCTTGTCGAATGTCCAGAAAGTTATAAATCTCTCCATTGTAAGCGATCACATAACGTCCGCAATGCGAGATCATGGGCTGATGTCCGGCAGGCGAGAGGTCTAAGATCGCCAGCCGGCGATTCGCAAGCACACTTCCTGCCGCGCAGTCCACCCACAGCCCGCCATCATCGGGTCCTCGGTGCCGCAGGGCACTGTTCATGGCGTCGCCCCATTGCATCAGGGCCTGCTCCGACGCCCCAGGCTGTTTCCAGAAGCCAGCAATTCCGCACATCGTCAGCGTCCTCAGTGTGGAAAGACAGTGCTATCTTTGTAGGTTAAGTACTCTGGCCGAAGAAAGGGCCGTGGCGCTCGCTCCCTGGTAGGAAGAAGCGGCCATCGATCAAACGCAGAAGGGAGGCGGCCGTAATGAATGCACACAGACCAAAGGCTGTGGGGATGGCAAAATCAAGGAATTTGGCAAGCGAGTATGAGACCGTTGTCATGGTAGCCAACCTTGCCCCCAGGGTAAATCCTACCCCCGCTATGGTGACGGCAGTGACCAGACGCAATGCAAAGCCCCACATCTCACTCCACCCTATGGGACCGAATCGGCTTTGCAATTTCGAGATCATATAGGTAGTGTTGCTCAGCGAAGCCAGCGAGACCGCTATCGGAAGGCCGAGTACTCCTAACAAACCGACGAGTACGATAGCCAATACAGTGTGCGAAACGGTAAAGATGAGGGTGCTCATGAATGGAGTTCGCAGGTCCATGTTGGCGTAGAAGAGCGTCTGCGTGACGCTCACGATCCGGCCTAAAAGGATATCAGGGGTCATCAATCCCACGATAACACTTGTCAAGGCGGCATCCGCACTCGAGAATTCACCTCGCTCGAAGAGCAGTACTATCATGGGTTTGGCCGCGAGGATGAGCCAGACGCAGACGGAAAGGCCGACTAAACTCAAGAGCTGAATGCTTTCCAGGAGCGTCTTTCGCTGAGCCCGCAAATCGCTCGTCGCGGCGTGCTTCGAAACCAGAGGGAACGTCACCTGTACAACGCTGCCTAAGAGGATTCCCGCCATGGCTTGAACGATTCGCGAAGCGTACCGAACCACCGTCAGGCTCCCACTACCTAAAAAAGAGCCCAGAAAGTTCTGTAGGATCGTGCCGGCTTCACCCAAAACGTGGCCAGTCAGCGGATAGCGAAATGATGTCACAATGTCTCGCAGCTTTGGATCGGTGGGCTGAAACACCCAACGGTATTGGAAGCCATGGGCAAAAAGGGCCGAAGCCATGACTGCGACATGAACGAACCCTCCAAGCAGCATCCCGACGGCAACAGCGTGGATCCCGAAATACTCATACCCGAAGACAACCACAATGATGGTCAAGCTGTTGGTCACCAGCTTTCCTGAAGAGGAAAAGAGGTAGCGCTGCTGAGCAAAGAGCACCGACTGCAGAATTGACGCGAGTCCTTGACATAATATTAGCCAAAAAAGCGTTCTACTTAGCTGCACGGCGAGGGAAACTGCGCTCGCTTCTAACCCCAGAATCTGGACAGGCACAATTACTCCGGACAGCGCCATCCCCGCTAAACAGATGCCTGCGAAGACAAAAAAGCCTGTCGTCATCAGGCTGCTGAGTAGCCTCCACGCGGTGGCGTGATCACTCCGACTAAAATACTCAGTGAATACAGGAATCAAGATCTTGGGACCCTGGATAGAGAAAACACTCGTGATGAGCAGGGGGAGGGTCAATGCTGTGAAAAAGGCATCGGTCTGGTAGCCTACCCCAAAAGCGCTAAGAATCAGGGCGTCTAGTATCAGCCCGCTGGCAACTCCGGCTCCACTAAGCGTTGCCGTGATGCTAGCGTTCTTGAAAAGAGCATAGCTGGGAAAGCCTTTGGAGGCGTTCATATGGTCCCCGTGAGGAAGCATGGTAGAGCCGACCAGCGACGCGGTCGAGTGTGCCATCCACCACGGCTTCTTTGGCACACAAGTCACTTTGGGACGTAGAGTGCGGAGAGGGGCTGTGGCGTAGAAGCATTGACGGCAGACAGGGGAACTCGCGCCTAGATGTGTGCTGAGCCCCTAGAACAACTTGTGGCCGCCGCGTAACAGAGCGGCAATGTGGCTAAGACGGGAGCGCTCTATACCAGATTCGATCGCTTTGGAAGCCTTCTGCAATCGGTAGTTTAGATGCCCCATGATAGGTTGCATTCGCTTCGCTGCTCGTAAGCTTGTCCCAGCGTAACGGCTCCACGTCCGATTCTAACCTCCCACTCCAGAGTTCCTCAGCCGACTGATGAGTCGCAGATGCCATATGCGCCTCAATCCCAGCTACGGTTCCAAAGAGGAGAAAAAGAGTGGTGTTGAAGAACTGTCCACTTCGATAATCACTGAAATTGCCACCGAATATGTAAATGCTCACAACCAGAAGGAATACCAGCGAAAACTCTCGCTCGAATCCCTCTCCTTTGCTATAGACCCGAAGCCCAACCCGGAACATATAGTAGAAAATCATCAGGTAAGGCAGTAAACCGACGAGGCCAACCTCAGCGAAAAGACCCGTAAAGGTATTGTGGTTTCCATCATCCAGATCACGGATATCACTCCCTGGAATTGAAGGGAAATACTTTGGCCACGCGCTCCTGAAATTGCCAAAGCCGACGCCGAAGATCGGGTTAGCCTTAGCCATCTCTAGATTGGTCAGGTTATTAACCTTCCTGTAACTGACCGTATTCTGTCTGCGGGAGAACAGCGTCGTATCCCAGAAGCTAAAGTGGGTACCGACACCACCGAGGAAAGCCAGCAAGGCAACAGCTACGAGGCTCCTTGCAATTCTCTTCATCTCGGTCTTGGTGATTGCCAAAAGAACCAAGCACAAGCCAAAACTTACCCACGCCGAACGCTGGTTGGTTGCATAAATGACTGCCGACGTCACGAGTATTATCAGGTAGGCCCAGCAGAGCTTTATCCCCTTTAGACGGGCTGCATAGACAGCGTAGAAGAGAAAGCTCAGTGTGAGCGCTTGCCCCAGAGCCTCTGAGCTCGCGAAAGATCCCCTCGTGCGACCAAATTGGATTCCCACACTGGGGTCTAGTATGTACTTGGGCCATACCAGTGCGTGAGGCCCCCAACGCTCGAATACACCGTTGATCGCCAGATAGGCTCCCACAGCCAGAAATGCATAAGAGAAGAATTCTAACTTTTTGCGGCTATGTGGAATACTCTTGGCGAGAAGGAATATTACGAACGGGTTGTAATTAAAGTCAAACAGACGATACAAGACGTCTGGGCCTGTTCCCATCGTATAGCTTGACACCGTACAGATGAGTGCGAAAAGCAGCATGTACCAGCCGACCTTCCCCAACGTGGGGAACTGAAGCTCTCCACGCGTGAACCTCCAAACAGCTAGCGTGAGAATGATGATGGAAACTAATCGGTCGGGAGTCACTTTAACGCCTATGTCCAAGATCAGCCCAAAATTGGTACCTTTATATAGAAAGCATTGCGTGAAGAGCAGCAAGGCTATCCACTTCAAATGAGGATGGCCGAGATCGAGCCGCCGCTGGGTCTGAAGGACCTCTTGGCCCGCGGGGTCGGCAGGATGGATGGCGAGCGCCGGACCTACGTCCCCATCGTCACACTGGGCCACATGGGCTTGCAGCGGCAGGCGCTGGAGCTCTCGTCCGCGGCCGTCCTGCTCCCGCTCCGCTTCATGCAAGGGCAACCACCAGGCCTCTTCGCTCAAGAGCCACTCCTCCAGGGCCCGAAACTCTCGACTGACCCGAACCACATTCTAGGCAACGGCCCTCTGGAGCAGTTCTTGCTCCAGGACAAGGGGCACAGCACTCATCGCCAACCCCTCGACTGCGAGGAGCCGGCATCGATCGAGCTTTTCTGTGGAGGAGCAGGCTGATCGGAACCGAATGTATAGGCGCCGATGTCCCAGGCAAGACCTTGGGGGCGAGTCACCCTGTCGAAATCGATGGTAAACCCGGCGGAGGAAAGGTTGGTGCCCTTACCGATGGCAGGGCTGGTGGGGAGCAAGTGAAAGTCCCCGCCAGCGGCATTGGCCACAATGCCGGAGGTGCTGGCCTGAACGATTGTATGGCTCCCTTCTGCTAATGCAGATCCCGTAGGTGCCAGGAAATTGTAGTCGCTATTGATGCTTGGAGGATTGCCTCCGATCGAGCTGCCGTTGTTGACCACCAGATTATTGCGCAAGATAGGGGCATCGTTGAAGTCCGTGAGGCCTATGCCGCCGAGGGTTGCCCCATAGATCGTGTTGTTATAGATGCGGATACGCTGATTGTTCGGGGTCTTGCCTGTTGTCCGGGTCCAGGCGACAATCCCGGTGCCTGGCATCGCGTAGATGACGTTGTTGCGAATGACGGCTCCATGCAGTGCACCAAGCGATATGCCATTGCTTGAATCGTTGGAGCCGGGGATACTGCATCCCCCGTGATGGATGACATTGTTCTCAATCAGGTAATTCGACGCGCGGGTGCTCATGGGCATCCGGCCCAACGTGGCAATGCCGTCACCGCCCGCACAGTTCGGCGACGTGCCCGCATGTGTGTAGGAGATGGTATTGCCCCGCACGGTCACACTGTAGAGGCCGGCTTTCAGATCAATGCCATCGCCCTGTTCCCCGTTCATGCCGGGGTCGGTAACGGTATTGCCCTCAATGAGAATATCGTAGTTATTGTCCCCGCCGTTGGGGCCGATCTGACAACCTCCGTCCGAGGCATCATTGTAGTTTCCTGCAATATAGATCCCTTCGCCGATGCCCCGCTGAATCACATTATTGCGAATCGTGACGTCATGGTTAATGCCTAAATTCGCACAGGAGCCGTCTCCCACGGGTTGATTGGATTGCACAGTCGCTCCCAAGCCACTCACGTCATGCACCCACAGGTATTCCAGGTAGGAGTAGTTGCCGCCCCAGCGGATGCGCGCCCCCGGCCCGGTCACTTCGAAGCCCCGGAGGGTGACGTAATCCCGCTGGTTGTCGTCGTCCCAGCCGATGGACATGCTGCCGCAGGTCTTGGCACAGTTGATCTTGAACTTCTGCGTGCCCGTATACGCCACCCAGTTCGGGCTGGCGTCGTTCGTGTTATACAGCGACATGCCGTCCAGCGTCAGGCGATGCGACCCGGTGGTATCCGCGCCACTGGTACAATGGGCCGTGCCGGCGCGGCACCCTCGGTTGACAAACAGGCGGGCCCCGTTGGGGGGGACCAATTGTTCCGCCGTATCCGAGCCGGCCGTGCGGGCCGAGAAGTAGATGATCACATCGTTCGTCGCTAAGGCCGCATTGATCGCCTTCCATTTGGCGGTGAAGTCCCCGTCACTGTCCAGCAGGGATTTCCAGGGCGCCGACGCGGACCCGTTCTGCGTTCTCCCCGTGTAGGTCGGGTCCACATAGAACGCGGTCTGGCTGGCGGCCGGCTTCACGGTCACCGTCATGCTGCTCGCCCCCGTGGAGGTGCCATCGCTGGCGGCCAGTTGGAAGCCGTAGGTGCCGGGGGTGGTGAAGGTCACGGTGGTGGCTAGTGCCTTGGGCGCGGAGAAGGTGACGGGCGCCGGGCCATTCGTCAGGCTCCACTGCACCGTGAGCGGTTGATTCTCCGGAACCGTGGCATGGCCAAAGAGAGTCAGGTCATTGGCTGGAAACGTGAGCACCTTATTGGGTCCGGCATCGACCGCGGGCGGAGATACAGCGAGCACAGAGGGCACAGGAACACACAGGAGTCCTGCGGCAAGACTCAGCATGAGGCCCATCCTGAGCCCGCGGCCTCGCGCCTGGACGGCCGGCCAGGTACACACGGAATCGAAGACCTTGTAGCATCGGCTCATAAGTTGACCACTTCTTTACCCGAATTGGCTAATTTTACACTCAACATCCACCGGGCTGCGTATCTGTCCCTCGTGTCCCGGGGTTGTCAGCCGGACTTCCGACTACCCGGCGTACCGTAGTTGCTCTACGACGTCCTCCTGCCGAGGGCAGCCCTTATCCCCCCCCATAACCCACTCGCTTTGACGAGCAGTTCGTGCTGATCCGCATCATCCGGGATGCAGATCCTTCGCAATCTGAAGAGCGGAGTCCTTGCCGTATTGAACCCTCGATCGAGGGTCAAGGCGCACCTGTAACCCGCCCTCTCCGCCAGCCGCAACTCACGTTCGGAATACTCACCGTTCGGGTATGCAAGCGCGTACACCTCGTTCCCGAGCCGCGTCTGTAGATCCATCTTCGATCTCGCTATCTCGGCCTCTGCCCTCTCTGATGAACAGCGTGGCAGGATCGGGTGGAAGACGGTATGCGATTGAAAATCCGCCTTGTTATTCAGCTCTCTGAGTTCGCTAACGGAAAGTGCCTGCCTGTCATCGAATTCTTTCGTTTCCTCGAAGCTCGTCTCGCGAAGGATAGCGAGCCGTTCGTCGTCAGGCACAGCCTTGAGCTGTTGAACGATGGCGGTTGTTGCCTCGTGCAAAAACCAGAATCTTCGACACGTACCAATTAGACCGCTGCAAAGAAAGATCGTGACTGGGATGTCGTGCTTCTCGATAACATCTTTCAACGCATAGTTACTGCGATGTCCATCATCGAGCGTAATGATCAATGCCTTTGGTGGTAGCTTACTGAAATCCCCTGTCTTTCTTGCTTCGATGTAGACCGACAAAGGCACAACATTATAGATACGCTTGAGAAAGCCTAAATGTGTGTCGAAGACCTGCGCCGATGGCGCGTGATAAACGATGATTGTTATCTTCGTTCGTTGATATAACTCTCGGAGCACGACTGGAAGCAACGTCAATCGCAAAGTCAGGAAGGCCAGTTTCCGTACCGCCGGCGTCCTCATATTGGCTAAAGTCCGTGGTATCACGTTACAGCCATCCTATCCCCTGCGAGCGCCTGCGCCTTGCTCTCGTTCTGAACCTGAGGAGGACATCGTTATAAACACTGATGATCTTCTCGACGGTGCGAGTTTGGTCGTACCTCACCATTGCCGCCCGCCCTTCGAACTTACCGCTTCGCGACATGTCAAGAGCCTCTCGAAGATTGCGTGCGATGTCGCTAACTTCCTGTGTACAGATCCGCGTGCCCGCAACTCCTCTCATAATCTCCTGGACATCACCAACGTCTGTAGCGACCACGGGGAGATTGCATGCCAGGGCTTCTTTAACCGAGGTCGGGGAGCCTTCCCGATTCGAGCAGAGTAGCATCGCGTCGGCCGCGCTGTAGTACCATGGCATTTCACAGTTCTCCACGCTGAAAACCGCAACCAGCTCTGCGTCGACGCCTTCTTGCACGACACGCTCGACAGCCGCTTTTGCCAGATCGTATCTCTTCACGGGACGTGCCGGATCAAACGGGAACAGGATTAGATATTTGTCTTTCGGCCATCCGAGTCGGGCACGTGCTTCGTCACGATCGTAAGGCCTGAATACATTTAGGTCGACGCCGCATGGAATGACAACCCCGGAGAGCCGACTCCGCATCTCCTCCGAAACGACTATGACGGCATCGGCAAAACGTGAGACTCCCCGGCTGCAAAAGCTTTCAAAGCTAGTCCCCAGTATATCGCCCCCATGCATCGTAATAACCAGCGGTGCTTGCAGCCGAAACCATGCAGGGAGCGCCGATAAACCGTAATGCGCATGCACAACGTCGTAGGCCACCCGACTCGTCTTTCGCAGAACCTCAAGCGTGCCCTTCAGATAATTCAGTTTAGACCGGAATCCGAGAATATAGACGACGTCGACCCTATGACCGAACTGACGCAGCTGCTCTGCCTGTTGCCTCACGAATGCCCCGTACCCCGGCCTCTCGGGACTGGGATACATGTTCGTAACAAAGAGGACTCTCACGATCCTGCACCGCCTTCACTCAAATCGTCACAAACAGGGATGTACCTTCGCATTTGCCAATGCAATCCTGTAAAGCTGCATGGTCTCTTCGACCATTCTCGTGATCGAAAACTCGCGTCTCAGCCTCGCCTCTCCCGCTTCCCCCATACGTCTTGCAATGTCCGGATTGTCGAGTAGGTATTCGATTTTCGCAGCCAAAGCATCCGGGTTTTCCAAAGGCACGAGAAAGCCTGTCTCACCATCAACGACTAACTCCTGGGTGCCTCCTCCCTCCGTTGCGACGACCGGCTTCCTCAAGGCCATGTATTCCATGATGCTATTCGAAAGCCCCTCCGTGAACGTAGAGAGCACACCAATGTCGAACGTTTTGACGAGTTGGACAATATCCTTTCTCTTCCCGAGAAACTTCATTGCTTCCACCCCGGCAGCTAGCTTTTTGCATACCTCCAGGGTTTCTCCATCCCCCACTGCCACGAAAACGACGTCCTTCCTGTTCCTGCATATCCTGCGTGCCGCTCGAATGAAGGTAGGATAGTCCTTAAAACGGTTGAATTCGGCAACCATCCCAACGGTCTTTATTTTGCCAGCCCTCACGTATTGGCAAGGACTCCCGTTAGTCGTCAAGCCTTCGATGCGGGAAAAGTCAAATCCATTGTAAATTACAACATTGTTGCTTTCTTTTTCCGAAAAGCCTCGGCTCCGAAGACCTGCATACGAGTTAGCTATTCTATAATCGGATACCTTCAAGAACAGTTTCTCCAGGTTCCAGCGGAAACCACCTCCGGAAAAAGCGTTTCTGATCGACCCATTGATAAACTGAATATGCATCAATCTTGCTACGGGCAAAGTATAGAACGATGACATCAGCCCGTTTGTGTGAATCAGGTGCGGCTGGTAGTGTCGTATGGTTTTATATAGCGCATGAAAGATACCAACGTCCCAGCGCACCCGCCGGATCACAAATTCAATAGGTATTCCTATACTAGAGAGTTCATCTAGGTAGAAATCATCACTCTCTAGGCAAATCACAAGACATTCGACATGCGGCCTGCGCGCTAGTCCCTTGATCAGCTCGACGGCTTGTCTCTCCTTACCTCCGAGTCCCAGCGCCTCAATGCAGATCAGAACTCGCAAGCATCCTCCTTACTTCCACCCTTTTCATGCTAACGCAGACATTCTGGCAAACCTCTTTATTGCACGGGACACTCACGACAAGTGCTTGGGGACGAGACTGCATGTGAAAGAACCTATCTCAGACTGGCATAAGCCTGCAGAAGATTTTGTGACACGACGTTCCAGGCGAGTTCCTCATTTATGCGGCGCTTGCCAAATTCGCCCATCTTTTCTCTCAGGTCAGGCCGATCCATGAGAAAGGCGATCTGTTTCGCAAAAGCCTGTTCATCGTTCGGTGTAACATACGCGGCGGCCTCCTGCGCAGTCACCCGTGTCTCTTTCAAGTCGAAGCTCACGGTCGGCTTCCCCACCGCCATGTATTCCATCACTTTGATCCACGTCGAGACATCGTTGAGAGGGCTGGAGGGATTCGGATCCAGACAGATATCAGCCGTTGAGAGGTATCGCACTAGCTCCTCGTCGCTGACGAACCCAGCGAACCAGACATAGTCCTTCAATCCAAGGGTGTCCGTCATTGTCTTCAGCTGCTCGAAGGCATCGCCGGTGCCAATGACCACGCAGAAGAAGTCCCTACGGCCGAGCGTAAATGCCAAATGCTGCAAGGCTCGTAGCATGTAGTCGACCCCATCCTGTGGATTCAAAGCCCCTACGTAGCACAAGATATTCTTGCCCATTGCCAAAAGGTTTGGATCACCCGGGACCACCTTTACGCGACGCAAATCGGGGCCGTTGCGCACAACGAACACTTTATCCTCCTCTAATTTGCCTCGCTGAATCTGGACTTGCTTGTAGCTCTCATTCGTCGCTATGGCAATATTTGCGATGCGAAGCGACAGCTTTTCGATAGCAAGCAGCGTCTTATAGATGGTGCCCCCGTCCCCGTTTTGTATGCCGAAGCGCGATAAATAGAGCTCTGGCGACAAATCGTGGTGATCAAAAATAAAGCGCTTTCCAAGCAGACGATGAAACGCTCCAACTACGAAGAGGGTATCCGGAGGATTGTGGGCGTGTACAACGTCAACTCCCCGCTGGAAGGCGACGTATATGCTCAATAAGAAGCACGCGCTGGTGAAATACAGGTACTCCAAGATATATCCCATACACGCCTGGAACATCCCGATCACGCGGCCTACAGTGCTACGCGCCCCGCCGAGTTTTTCGAACACGGTGAGTGCTGGAACTCTATAGACGTGGACCCCATTGACTTCTTCGTGGAATTTTTCGCCTGGTTTGCGTAAGGCTATGACTGTCACAGGGTAGCCAGCCTGCGACAACGTATGCGCTTCGTTCCAAACTCGTATATCAGCCGGAAAGGCATTCTCTACGAGCATCAACACTCGGAACTTCTTCCCTGCAGATTTCCTGGCAGAGTGGCAACGATAGAGTGTATTCACAGCGACACCGCCCCAGCCACCCGAAGACCTGCCGAGCGCTGGAAATGACCTCGACACGCCTCGGCAACCCTGTCTTGCTGCTCACACGTCAGTTGCGGATACATGGGCAGGGACAGGACCTCGGCGGCCACCCGTTCCGCAACTGGAAAGTCGCCGTGGGCATATCCCAGCCGCGCGTAGGCCTTTTGCAGGTGCAATGGCATGGGATAATGCACCCCTGTGCCAATGCCGGCTTGCGTGAGCTCCCGCTGCAGCGCGTCCCTGTCTTGCACACGCACGACATAGAGGTGGTACACCGCCTTGCCATACGCCAGCTCTTCGGGGCGCTGGATCTCCAGGATCACTTGGAGCAATTGCCCGTATCGTCTCGCGTGTTCGCGCCGCTGCTCGGTCCACACCGGCAGGTACCGTAACTTCACGCTCAGAATGCCTGCTTGAATGGCATCGAGCCGTCCATTATAGCCTTCAATATCATGCATATACTTTTGGTTCTGGCCATGCTCACGGAGCATGCGGATTTTTGCCGCAATCGTCTCGTCATTGGTAGTCACGGCCCCCGCTTCACCGCACGCGCCCAGGTTTTTGCTCGGATAAAAGCTAAAAGCCGCCGCGTCGCCTATAGAGCCCGCCCTCTTCCAGCAGTCGTCCTGACGCGAGAAGTACGCTGCTCCATGCGCCTGGCAGGCGTCTTCCACGACCTTCAGGTTGAAACGCCTCGACAATGCCAGAATGGGGTCCATATCAGCCATCTGGCCGTACAGGTGAACCGGAATAACACCGGAGACCATCCGGCCGCTTCGCTTGCTGATCGCACAGCCTGTCTTTGCGTCTATCCAGCATGCTTTCTCAAGGAACTCTTCGAGCTTGCTTGGATCTAGATTACCGCTCCGTGCGTCTATATCCACAAACTCGGGCCAGGCACCTGCCTGCGTAATCGCCTCAGCGGTTGCCATAAAGGTATGTGGAGTCGTGATGACGGCATCACCACGCCGTATGCCAACAGCGAGAAGCGCAAAGCGCAGCGCATCGGTGCCGCTGGCGACGCCAACACAGCAGGTTGTGCCGCAGAACATACCGAAGTCGGCCTCGAACCGCGCGATCATCGACCCGCCGCTGAATCTTCCGCGCCGTAGGGCCATCCGGAATACGCTGACCAGTTCCTCTTCGAGTTCCTCGTGCGGCGTCACCAGATCGAGAAATGGGACCGTGTCAGGGTTTTGCGTCATAGAGGCCACGATGAAATTCCTCCTAAATCTACAAGTGCCCCGTGTTTCTTCAGTGACAGACTCGCAGCCTCCAGAAGGCGTACGACTCGTAGACCAGCCTCTCCATCGTTAAGCGGCTTTTTGTCGTGCAGTATGCAGTCGACAAAGTACTCCGCCTCGACTCTGAGCGCTTCGGTCTGATCGATCTTCGGGGCCCACATGTCGCCCGAACGATAGCTCACAAGCAGGTTGTACACGCCTTGCTCGCCTGTCGTGTTGATACCCTTGTCGTAAATTTTGATCTTCTCGTCGGCTGCGAGGTCGTTCCAAAGGAGCATCCGTTGTTCGCCGCCGATCAGCGTAGTTCTAACCTTCACCGGTGACAGCCAGTTCACGCTAATGTGTGCGATGATATCGTTGGGGAAGTAAATCGTAACGTAGGCCATATCCTCCAGGCCATTTACGTGTGCCGCTCCCGTAGCGGCTACTGCGGCTGGACGTTCTGCGATCAAGTAGTCCATGATGGAAAAGTCGTGGGGCGCTAGATCCCAGATGACGTTGACATCGTGTTGAAAGAGCCCCAGATTCACACGTACTGAGTCGTAGTAGTACAGCGTTCCTAATACTCTCTGCTCAATGAGTTCCTTCATTTTGCGGACGGCACCCGTAAACAGGAACGTGTGATCGACCATGATCTTGAGCTGCTTTTGCTCTGCCAGCTCTATGAGCTCCTCAGCCTGAGCGGCCGTAGCAGTGAAAGGCTTCTCGACGAATACGTGCTTGCCATTTTCGAGGCATAGGCGCGCCAGCTCATAGTGTGTGGCTACCGGAGTGATGATCGCTACAGCGTCGATGGCTTTCGACGTAAAAATATCGCGTGCGTCGCTGGTGACCTCGAGGCCTGGATACGAGGCCAACACACGCGTGCTGGCTGTCGGACTCTTGTCGCAAACGGCGATGAGTTTACAGTTGGCGAGCCCGTGGAAGTTTCTGACGACGTTCGGCCCCCAATAACCATAGCCGATGACACCAACTCTGATCACGTTTTTGTCACTCCAGCCAGCTTTCTTGCGACCCTGCTCAGGCCGTTCCCAGGACTGCTCACTTAACCTCTCCCCCCGGCGGGGACGCGGAACGGCTAAGCCACCAAAATCGTCATGCATACAGCCACACCTACCCTTCTTTGAGAGAGAATGAACTGCCCCTGCTCACACACGCCCTCTCCGGAAGCAGAAATGTGCCCAGTTGGAGACGGTGCCCTATCAACGGGCGCCCGCACCCGTGAGTATGACCCAGGGAGTCCGAAGCAGAATCCTGAGGTCATTCCAGACGGACCATTTGTCGATATACTTTAAGTCAAGACGCACCATGTCATCGAAGGTGGTACGGCTCCGCCCCTTCACCTGCCAGAGGCCTGTGAGACCAGGCCGCGCTTCCAGCACGCGGCGCAGATGCCAGGCATCGTAGCACTCGACTTCGTAAGGTATGGGCGGCCGCGGGCCCACCAGGGACATATGGCCCGTCAGAACGTGGAGGAGCTGTGGGAGTTCATCGAGGCTCGCTTTGCGTAAGAACCGGCCTAGCGGTGTGACTCTTGAGTCTCTACTCATCTTGAAGAGCCCGTCCTGCTTCAGTGCCTCAGGCTCGCCGACGCCATCCCTCCCCCCCACAATGAAGGCCTTAACGTACTGCTTATGCACTTGGCTGTCAGCATCCACGTACATGGACCGGAACTTCAGGAATGCGAAGGGCTTACCGAGCTGACCGATCCTGGTCTGCTTAAAGAACACGGGCCCCTTCGAGGTGAGTTTAATCGCCACTCCGACCATGACAAGAACGGGCGCGAGTAGAACGAGCAGACCTACACTCCCCAGAATATCGATCACTCGTTTGAGCAGGCGCGCCGACCTCTGCCGATTGAGGTCGGCGTATAGCTTGTCATTGGCCGAAGAACCCGGAACTCCAAGGTCCCGGTCCGGATACAAATGAACGGACACTGTGATGGTAGCGATCTGGGCTAGCGTCAAGCGTGCTCGAAGTGCCGTATTCACTCGCTCCAGTATCTCTCCGATGGCAGGACGCTCCGGGCGGAGCTCAGTAAAGATGACGCCAATTACCCTATTGTTCTTGTACCATCCCATCATATCCGTCTGACGAATGCCGAGTTTCAGAGACTGAATGACGTTTTTGACGAGGGTTTGCCGCTGACGTCGCCCGTCTCGGGGCGGTGGACTGAATTCGAGAAGCAGCAGCAGGAAGAGCCTTTGCGAGCGATCTGTGCGCTTTCTCTCAAAACGCAGAATCTCTGCGAAAGATGCTTCGTCAAAGAGTGTACGATCAAGTTTGGGGACCATTAGAAACCAATAGTGCTAGGGCTAGATTTTGGTGTAAAACTCTCTCCCCTCCGCGTGATATCATGCACAGTGGCATAACCAGTGGGAGGGAGCCGCATGCGGCGTAAGCGCCCTGATCTCATGCCGGGCGTGAACCGTGCGGCGGACCCAGTGCTCACCTGACTGGAGGGTGTTGTTGACGTTGGAAGGCGCCACCGATTTTCGCCAGCCGCCGCCATAGCCCTCTCCCATTCTCATTCGGCGACTGGCCATACAGGGAGTGGTAGTAAGGCCCCCATCTCGGGCGATCGTCGCCGTTAAAGACGAGGCCGACGATTTTGTTGCGATCTACAACGTTGAGGGCCTCTCCGACCAACTTGCGCGGTGTCTTGTGGGCAGCAACAACCATGATTAAGCCATCGATATAACGCTGAAGAACCAAACAATCTGGAAAGGGGACTAACGGCGGCGTGTCCAGCACAATAAAGTCGTAACGCCGCCGTAGCTCCTCCAGTAACTCCCCCAGGCGTGGTGACTTCAGTGTCTCATAGGGGGCAAGTTGGGGATGGCCGGCAGGCAAGAGGCTCAAGTTGAATGGTCGTCGCACACACACGACATCCTCCAAGGAGATCGTCGGATCCAAGATCAACTCCACTAGCCCTAAGGTTCCTGCGCGAGCGAGGCCAAGTAGGTTGGCGATGCTAGGCTTGCGCAGGTCCGCTTCGACCAGCAGGACTCGGCTATCAGAGGCCTGCGCCAGCGCGCTCGCCAAATTGATGGCGGTGATGGTTTTCCCATCCCCGACCGCCGGGCTCGTTACCGCCAACACATGCAACTCGGCATCTTTATGCAGCTGCTCCACCATGTGACGGAGCGCTCGGTACTGCTCGGCTTCGAAGGATGTGGGAGAGAGGAGGCTTACCAGGTGCTGCTCCACACCATCTAAAGGCGCTGCTGCTGTGCTCGGACCGGTGTCAGGCCCTGCCCGATGGAGCGGCTCCGCCACCGCCTGGCGCTCGCCCGAAAAATCCGATGGCTGGCTCGCTGGGGCCGGTGACACCGCCAAGGGTGATCGCTCTTGCCGCCCAAGCCACTCCCCGCCGACGCGGTCGTTCTCTGCCTGCTCAAGCGCTTTGAAGAATTTACTCATCGCTCTTGTGACTCCCAAAAGGCCTTCACCGTCTGGAGAGATAAAACCGGCTCCCATTCCAAGCCATTCGCTCCTTGGGAGAAGAGAAGGCGAAAGTGAACCTGCTCACACCGACAGAATGCCTCGCAGTGCCCCGAGAAGGAGGTGGAGAGAGCTTTGGGCGGAAGCGGCCAGGGCGGTGAGGTGTCCCTCAAGGCCCTGCATGACATCTATGAGCCCTCCTGAGCCAAGGAACTGGAAGGCTGCCCCCCCTAGGGAGGCGGTTACGATCGCCCCAAAGACCCATCGGAGGCGAGCCCTTGTGTGCTGCCGAGAAGTGTCTAAGTTATCGTTCTGGGACCGTTCTTCTCCCTTCAGGTACTCGATGGCCTGGTCCACGACGTCCCGATCGATCTTCCGCTTCTGGTCGGCATAACCAAAGAGCAGACAGTGATCGCAAACGATATTCAGCAGCCGTGGGAGGCCCCCCGTATACGCTGCGATGCGTTTCACCGCGCCATCGGTGAAGAGATCGACGTCTTGTGCTCCTGCAATACGTAACCGGTGCCGGATATAGTCTCGGCTCTCGTCGTGCGTTAACGAGCGGATGCTGCAGCGCAATCCGATACGCTGCTTGAGCTGGTGGAGCTCGGGGAGCTCCAGCCTTGCCTTCAGCTCCGGCTGGCCGGCCAGTAGGATCTGAAGGGGCTTCTCAGTAGGGGTCTCGAAGTTGGAAAGGAGACGGATCTGCTCAAGGGTCGATGAGTCCAGATGTTGCGCTTCATCTACAATCAGCACTGTCTTCTGCCCAGCGAGACGCTGGTTCATTAGGAAGCTGTCCAGCGCAAGTAGCCACTGCGCTCGCGAGTTCGTTGTGTTGGTGATCCCTAGTTTCTCGAGCATATACACGAAGATCTCGTCGAATGAGAGCTTTGAGTAAGGGATGAATGCGACCTCCGTGTCCCCGTCAAGGCGCTGGATGAGCGTGTGCAGGAGCGTGGTCTTTCCCGTTCCTACCTCGCCGGTCAGCACGATAAATCCCTTGCTTTCCTGCACAGCATAGACTAGCTGGGCCAGTGCCTCCCGGTGCCCCGGCGTCAAGTAAAGGAAGTTCGGGTCAGGGCTTGCGTTAAACGGCTTCTCTTTAAGTGCATAGAAAGTCAGATACATCGACTGTGCCTTTCAGAGGCCGCGACGTGCCAAGAGCGTTACCATCTGCTCATTTCCATTGACGACAAGATATGCGAGGCCGACGATAAGCACCAAGCCTACCATGGCCGAGGCGGCTGCCAGGCCAAAGCGCTTTCGCCTCCGACCAAGGTCGGCCTTGGTGATGATCTGGGAGATGCTCACCAGCACCGGAACGCGCGTGAAGGCACGCAGCTCGTCTACCTTATGAAACGAGGTATCCAGTTGTACAGCCAGGACCACCAAGCCTGCCGCTAGCCCAAGTGAGAGGAACAATCCCACGAGGATGGTCCGGGGGCGGTTCGGCGATATCGGCTTCCGGGAAGCTATCGCCGGATCGACGATCCGGAATCGCTCTCCCTTCTGGAGCTGTTCCATGTTCTCCCCTAGTCGGGCTTCCTCCTGCCGCTTCAGCAACGATTGGTAGCTCTCCTTCGTCGCTTCGTATTCCCGCTCCAGCGTCCGGGGCTCCAGCTCTAGCCGCGGGCTGTTCTCAATACGCTGCTGGTAGACAGCGATGGAGTGCCTTAAGCTTTCAGCTTCTGATCGAAGAGCCTTGATCTCGGCATCAGCCTCGCCGAGTGCCCTCTTCAAGTCGATGGAGTATAGACCGACTGGTACCGACGTTCCTTTCTCGGGGTCTCCAGCACTTTTCGCCCTCTTCAACTCGGTGGCGTTTGAACTGGCCGGTACCGACATTGCTTTCTCCGGTTCCCGAACGCTTTTAGCCTTGTTCTGTTGTTCCTCTAAGGTTGCAAGTTCCCGCTTGATGTTAACGATATCCGGAAACTTGGCAGTGTAGCGGGTTTCCAGCTCCTTCAGCTTCTGGGTCAGTTCGGCGATGCGTTGCTCGAGTCGTACAGCAGTGGCGTCAGGCTTGCCATCGCGTGTGGTAGTGGCAACGCGCTCCAATTCGGCCAATTGCCTGGCCAGCGCCGTCCGCCGTTCGTTGATCCGGAGGAGATTGTCGCTGTTGTGGCGGAGCTGGCTGTTGAACTGCGCCAGGGTGGCCAGGTCCGCTTCCCGCACCTTATACTTGCCTAACCGTTGCTCCTGCTCGTCCAGCCGCTTTTTTACCTCCTCAAGCTGCGCCGCGAGAAATTGGGCCGTTTCGACTGCCTGCTGCTCGCGGACCTTAATATTCTCTTCGACATAGAAGGACGCCAGGGTGTTAGTCACCGCGGCTACTTTTTGGGGGTCGCGACCACTAAAACTCACGCTAAAGGAGGCTGTCGCGCGGTTGGGGCCCATCTGCTCGACCTGTTTCAACTCGCGCCGAATGTCTCGACGCATGCGTTCGATCACCTCCTCCATCGGGAGATGCTGTTTCAAGTTTGCGTATAGATCAAAATGGTCGATCAGCTCCTCAAGCCGCGAACGGCTCAGGGCCTCCTGGCTCATCGCTTCCAGTCGGATCTCAACGCCGCTGGTGATAGTGGATCTGACGAACGCCTCGGGTATCTGCTGACGTTCTATGAGCACCGTCGCGGTCGACTGATAGATGTCCGGCATGAACATCACGGTGCTGACCACGGCCGCAAACACCCCGCCGAAGGTCAAAATTGCCAGCCATTTCCGCCGGTTCAGCACCTCCCGCGCTACTTCAAGCCCATTGCTTTTCACACGGTATCTCCCATTGGCCGCTCTGCTTGTGGCAGACCCGCTACGGGACCAGAACGATATCCCCAGGCTCGAGGAAGAAGTTCTCTGCCTCCCCACCCCCCGTAGCGGCTTTTTTGTAATTGAACGGGATTCGCTTCGTGGTTTTCCCCTCAGGGCGGAGGATGACGATGCGGCTGGTCGCGGCGAAATCCTTGAATCCACCCGCTAAGGCGAGAGCATCCAGCACCGTAGTCGAGCTCCTCAGCTCGAAACGACCAGGGCGTATCACCTCCCCAAGGACGGACACCTTGAAGCTGCGTACCTCCATCACCGTGACAGAGATCTCAGGCGAGGGTTCGTACTCCTCTAGCTTTTGACGCAGGACATCCCTCAACTGCACCGGGGTGAGGCCAGCCGCCCGTACATCGTTGAGGAGTGGGAGGGAGATCATCCCGTCCGGCCGCACTGGGACGGTCCGGCTGATCTCCTCATTCTTCCACACTGAGATGCGGAGAACATCATCGGGGCCAATTTTATACCCGTCGCGCTCGTGGTCAGTTGGCTGGCCCGCCGCCGGACCGGCGGTGACGAACGACAGGGCCAGCAACATGGCACAGAGTCCTCTGTGCGCCAGCGAGGGGGAGGCGAGTCTGTATACATCTTTGCGCATGGACCGGCTCCTCTACTCCTGCCCGGACTCGCGGGTGACGATGAGCCCGTTCCGAGAAAGGTTATATCACTTTGCTATGAAGCCAGTGCATTGACGGCATCCACCAAGTAGGTGTAGCTGGTAAGCGATTGCAGCGTGGCCGCATCGTAGGCCTGTAACAGTCGGACAACGTGGTCTTGTTGGGTGTCTATATGGCTGAACTGTTGCCAGGCTAGGGCGTCCTTCAAGTCACGCCAGACCCGCTCAATGGGGTTCAGCTCTGGGCTGTAGGGAGGCAACCACACGCAGCGCACATGATCTGGCCACCGAATCTGCTGAGCGGTATGCGCGCCACTGTTATCCAACAGCAAGATGTTCAGGCTGTCGGGAAACGCATGGGCGAAGGCATCGACGAACAGCTGGAACATGCCGGCATTCAGGTAGGGCAGTTCCAAGAAGAAGCGCTCACCCGTGGTCGGGGCCACCGCGCCATAGACATAGAACCATTCGAAGACGTGCTGGACTGATCCCACAGGTTGGACCCCGCATGCGGTGAGTCGGCGGCGGCGCACGGTCAGCAAGCCCACACGACTTTCGTCCTGGCTAAACACGCGCACCGGGCGGGTATTCTCCGGCGGGATGACGTCCTGTAGCCGCTCCTGGCAGGTGGCCTGAAATTCCCGCACGGCGTCCGGGTTTTTTTGTGTGACTGGGTCGTGGCACCTTGAGCTTGGCGTTGAATCGGGTACGAACGATGGTGTAGAGCGTGTGATAATTGACATCCAGGTGGTGAACCTGCTTGACCCACTGGCGCAGGGCTTCATAGGAGGCAAAGCCAGCAGGTTGTCGGAGTGCCTCCTCCAGCGCAGCCAGCACGTCTGGAGGAATCGAGAGGGGCTTGCCAGTTGGCACGTACACATCCAGCAACGCGTCCAGGCCGCCCGCTTCGTAGCGCGCGAGCCAGTGGCCGATGGTATTGCGGTGGACCCCCAACAGCTGGGCCACATCCAGGCGTGTCTGGGCCTGCCCGCTGGCCAGCCAGTAGAGCATCTGGAGGCGGGGCTTCTTGCGACCATCATGTTCACGTTGTAAGCGCTGCTTGAGGGTGTCCACATCCTCGGTAATAACCGGTAGGGCTTTGCGCATCACCTGCTCTCCTCAGGGATTAATCCGACATTTCCCTCAGAAGAGCACATATATGCATAATATGCAACCCAAATTCATATAATATGACTGCGCTCTCTGTTATAGATTTTCGGGAACGACAGGTCATTACCGGGCTGGATCAAGATGCTGTAAGTACTGATGAGCCGCAATGATACGAAAACGGCGGTGAGTGAAGGCGGGCACGGAGATAGGTGTGACCTGACAAGGAAAGGCCTCAGAGCATCCCTAGTTGGCCAACCCCCTTCGGGAAGCGGCGCGATTCCACAGCGACAGGGCAGCTCACCGCTGGGGCGCTGCCAGTTCTACCGCCGGCGCGTGGGACAGGAAATTGCCTAGCAGCCGCTTGCCCTCACGCGTCAAGATCGATTCCGGATGAAATTGCACACCTTCGATCGCTAATGCCCGGTGTCGCACGCCCATGATCACCCCATCATCCGTCTCCGCCGACAGCTCCAGGCAATCAGGGAGCGTCTCGCGGCGAATCACCAGCGAATGATAGCGGGTCGCTTCAAACGGACGCGGCAGACCGCGGAAGATCGTCTTCTCGTCGTGGTAGATCATCGAGGTCTTGCCGTGGAACAGCGCAGGGGCCCGTACAATCTCCCCACCGAAAACCTCACCGATGCACTGGTGGCCTAGGCAAACACCCAATAATGGCACGCGCCCGGCGAATTCCCGAATGACATCGCAGGAGATTCCCGCTTCTGTCGGGGTGCACGGCCCGGGCGAGATGACGATTTTCTCAGGGGCCAGCCGCTCGATCTCTGCCACGGTAATCTGATCGTTACGAAAGACCTGAACGTCGGCGCCTAACTCGCCCAGGTATTGGACAAGATTGTAGGTGAACGAGTCATAGTTGTCGATCATGACGATCATGCGCGATTCCCCTCGGTCTAGAAGCCAAGGATGGCCATGAGTTCGTGGGGATGAAGGATCTGGGCATCGGGGGTCACATCGGGGAACCGTTGCCGATCCGTCGGCTCTTTCCACACCCCTCGCATGCCGATACGCTTGGCACCTGCCACATCCTCATGGACGCGATCGCCCACGAACACCGCTTCACGGGGGGCAACCTGCAGGGCGTGCAGCGCTGTCTTGAAGATCTGGGGGTGAGGCTTGACCATGTTCGCCAAGTAATTGCCTCTACACATCTTCTCAAGACCGAAGAGGTGTCTGCGCCACCGCCTATGGCGGAGAACGTCCTTTCCGCCCTCGGCACTCAGCGCCTTCCTCTCACATTTCCTCTGGGGTCTTGATCCCGAGCATAGTCAGACCGCTTTCGATCACGGTTTGCACGCCCTTCACTAACCACAATCGCGCCCCGCGAACGGTGGCGTCGTCGGTCAAGATGCGGTAGTTGTGATAGTATTTGTTGAAACGCTCGGACAGTGTGAGCAAGTAATCGGTCACGAAGAACGGCTCGTAGCTCTCGGCGGCACGCTGCAGCACAGCCGGATAGTCGGTCAGAAGCCGGATCAAGTCGAAGGCGTCGTCTTGCGTTAAAGGGCTGTAATCGATATCGGGTTGTAGCGGCTGGTCCGCTTTGCGGAGCACACTGCACGCACGGGCATGGGTGTACTGTACATACGGGCCGGTCTCCCCCTCGAAGGTGAGCACCTTCTCCCACTCGAAATTGACGTCCTTGACGCGCCGCGTGCTCAAGTCGGTGAAAATGACGGCCCCGATCCCCACCGCTTCTGCCACCCGGCGTTTATCAGGCAACGCGGGGTTTTTCTCGTGCACGATCTGCTCAGCCAGCTCCACGGCACGATCCAACACGTCTTCCAGGAAGATGATGTTGCCGCGGCGTGTGCCCATTTTCTCGTCATGAAAACGTATCAACCCGAAATCGACGTGCACACAATCTTGGGCCCAGGACAACCCCATGAGCTCCAGGACTTTGAACACCTGCTGGAAGTGCAGGCGCTGGTCCGCGCCCACCACGTACAGCATCTTCCAGAAGCCATAGGTCTCCCGGCGGTACATCGCAGCGGCCAGATCGCGGGTGGCGTATAGGGTCGCTTCGTCCTTCTTCCGTAACAGGCAGGGAGGCATGTTATAGGGGCGAAGATCGACGATCAGCGCCTCGTCGCTGACGCTCACGACGCCAGCCTGACGGATGCGCTCGATGGTTTGGTCCAAATAGGGCTCGTAGAAGCTCTCGCCGGCCTGCGAGTCGAAGCTGATGCCCAGCCGTTCGTAGATGCGCGAGAACTCCTGCAAGCTGAGGTCGCGAAAATGCTGCCAGACGGCTCGCGCTTCTGGGTCGCCATCCTCCAGGCGTTTGAACCAGCCACGCGCCTCATCTTCGAGCTCGGGGAGAGCTTCGACCTCGGAGTGAAAGCGCACGTAGAGGTCGTACAGGGTCTGAATGGCGTGGGTCGTGAGGTCCGTCTCATTGCCCCAGCGTTTGAACGCGACGATGAGCTTACCGAACTGGGTGCCCCAGTCGCCCAGGTGGTTGATACGTATGACCCGATAACCCAGATGATCGTATATTCGGTAGAGCGCATTGCCAATGACCGTGGAGCGTAGATGCCCCACCCCAAACGGTTTCGCGATGTTCGGGGAAGAATAATCGACGACCACCGTCTTGCCCATGCCTTCGGTTGATTTCCCATAGCTGCTGCCCTGCGCAATGATGGCATTGAGGCCGGTTCGAGTGTAGGCCAGGCGATCGACGAAAAAGTTCACGTATGGCCCGGCGGCACGCACTTCCCTGATCAGGGCCGTCGGCTGAAACGCGGCCGCGAGTTCGGTGGCGATGGCCTGTGGTGCCTTACGGAGAGTTTTGGCGAGCGGAAAGCAGGGGAAAGCATAATCGCCGAGATCTACCGACGGGGGAACTTCGATAGCCCGTTGAAGCTCGGCTTCAGCAAGCGGCACACGGCCCTTCAGAAACTGGATGATCTCGGCGCGAAAAGCGTTCATAGCGTAACCTACACGTGGCAACCGCACACACTTGCAGACGAACACCGCTCATCCGCATGCATCGGCGTTCATCTGCGGGTCATTTCTTCTTCGGGTTAATGCGCTCGATGCCGCTCATATACGGCCGTAGCACCTCCGGCACGATGACGGAGCCATCTTCTTGCTGGTAGATTTCCAGGATCGGGATGAGAATACGAGGGGAGGCGATCACCGTGTTATTCAAAGTATGGGCATACTGCACCCGGCCCTGGCGGTTGCGATAGCGCAATTTCAAGCGGCGCGCCTGAAAGTCATAAAATCGTGATGCCGAGTGCGTCTCTCCATAGGCGTTGCGGCTTGGCATCCAGGTCTCGATGTCGTATTTCTTCACCTGCGGGGCCCCTAGATCACCGCCGCAGACGTTCACCACGCGATACGGCAGCTGCAGGGCCTGTAAGACTTCCTCGGCATGGCGAACAATCGCCTCATGCTCTGCGATAGAGACCTGCTCATCGGCCTCACAGATAATGACCTGCTCGACTTTATGAAACTGATGGATGCGATAGATCCCCCGTGTGTCGCGTCCGTAGGTCCCCGCTTCGCGTCGGTAGCACGCCGACATCCCGACGTAGCGTTTGGGCAATTCAGCCTCACTCAAGATCTCGTCGTAGTGATACGCCGTTAACGGCACCTCAGCGGTTCCGATCAGGTTCACCGCATCCTTCTCGACACGATAGGCTTGCTCCTCACCGCCAGGGAAATAGGCGGTGCCGATCATGGCCTCATCCTTCACCAGATGCGGCACCAGCATGGGGGTGAATCCCCTGCGAATCATGTGATCCAGCGTAAAGCGCAACACGGCCAACTCCAGGAGCACCGCTTCGTTCTTCAGGTAATAGGTCCGCGTGCCGGCGATCCTGACGGCCCGCTTGAAGTCGATGAGGTCGAGCGCCTCGCCGAGCTCCACATGATCGCGCGGGGTAAAGGAGAGGGTGGGCGGCTCACCCCACCGCCGAATCTCGACGTTATCCGCATCGGTCAGCCCCTCAGGGACATCGGCAGCCGGCACATTGGGCACCTGCAACATCAGGGACTCGAATTCCGCTTCAAGCGGTGCTAAGGCCGTCTCGCTGTGTCTGAGTTGCTCGGTGATGACTCGCGTCTCGGCCAGCAG
>Ga0081538_10001260_pt1 | contig 26428 bp, 23 predicted proteins | sample TabmetS5T2R1_FD_71022 | JGI IMG/M metagenome (GOLD analysis project Ga0081538, IMG submission 71022) | Tabebuia heterophylla rhizosphere microbial communities from the University of Puerto Rico - S5T2R1 | ecosystem: Host-associated > Plants > Roots > Rhizosphere ... | reverse complement strand
GGGCGCCGGCGCCCGCGCCCCAGGCCCCGGGTCCGGAAGTGAGCCTCCTCACGCGCGACGTTCAACAGCTGCGCCAGCTTCCACGCTCCGAGGAGAGAGAGCAGGCGCCCGTCCGGAGCAGGCCGCCGAACCCGCCCGAAGGCATCATCTGAGCAAGCGCGGAAAGTGGTGACGCACGTCCCGCGACGGGGGCAGCCGGGGGCGCAGCCCCGGTAGACTGCGGAGGCCGGACGACACCGACCTGGAGCCCCGTTGCCCGAATCGACAGACCCGAAGAACGTCGGCAGGATCGTCGAGATCAAGGGCGTCGTCATCGACGCCGTCTTCCCCGGCGACCTGCCGGAGATCTACAACGCCCTCCGCATCCGCGTCCCCGAGCAGGACGGGCGGCCTGCCATCGACCTCGTCGCCGAGGTCCAGCAGCACCTCGGCAACGACCGCGTGCGCGCCGTCGCCATGGACGCGACGGACGGCATCTCGCGCGGCGTCGAGGTGGAGGACACCGGAGCGCCGATCACGGTGCCGATCGGCTCCTCGACGCTCGGCCGTATCTTCAACGTGCTCGGCCAGGCGATCGACGAGGGCGAGGAGGTCGAGGGCGACCGCTGGCCGATCCACCGGGACGCGCCGTCGTTCGAAGATCTCGAGCCGACGGTGGAGATCTTCGAGACGGGGATCAAGGTCATCGACCTGCTCGCCCCGTACGTGAAGGGCGGCAAGGTCGGCCTCTTCGGCGGCGCCGGCGTCGGCAAGACGGTCCTCATCCAGGAGCTGATCCGCAACATCGCCGAGGAGCACGAAGGGCTCTCGGTCTTCTCGGGCGTAGGCGAGCGCTCGCGCGAGGGCAACGACCTCTGGCTCGAGATGTCCGAGTCGGGCGTCATCGAGAAGACGGCGCTCGTGTTCGGGCAGATGAACGAGCCGCCCGGCGCCCGCCTCCGCGTGGGCCTGAGCGGCCTCACGATGGCCGAGTACTTCCGCGAGGAGAGCGGCCAAGACGTCCTGCTCTTCATCGACAACATCTTTCGCTTCGTCCAGGCCGGCTCCGAGGTCTCGGCGCTGCTCGGGCGCATGCCCTCGGCGGTGGGCTACCAGCCGACGCTCGCGACGGAGATGGGCCAGTTGCAGGAGCGCATCACGTCGACGCGGCGCGGCTCGATCACGTCGGTGCAGGCGATCTACGTGCCGGCGGACGACCTCACCGACCCGGCGCCGGCGAACACCTTCGCGCACCTCGACGCCACGACCGTGCTCTCCCGCTCCATCGCGGAGCAGGCGATCTATCCGGCCGTCGACCCGCTCGACTCCTTCTCGCGGGCCCTCCAGCCCGACATCGTCGGCGAGGAGCACTACGGCACCTCCACGCGCGTGCAGGAGCTCCTGCAGCGGTACAAGGACTTGCAGGACATCATCGCCATCCTCGGCATGGACGAGCTCTCGGACGAGGACAAGCTCGTCGTCCAGCGGGCCCGGAAGATCCAGCGCTTCCTCTCGCAGCCGAACTTCGTCGCGGAGCAGTTCACGGGAACGCCCGGCGAGTACGTCCGGCTCGAGGACACGATCAAGGGTTTCCAGGAGATCCTCGACGGCAAGCACGACGATCTTCCCGAGCAGGCGTTCTACATGGTCGGGACGATCGACAAGGCGGTCGAGAAGGGCCGCACGCTTGCGGGCGAAGACGAGAAGCAGGAGCCCGAGTCCGACGAGCCTGAGGAGCCCGAGCCGGCGGCGGAAGCCGAACCGGCGGAGGTCGTTGGCGCAAGAACGTAGGACGTTCGACCTCTCCCTCGTCACGCCGGAAGGTCCGGCGTTCGAGGGCGAGGTCGAGATGCTGATCGTGCCCGGCGCGGCCGGTGAGATCGGCATCCTCGCGCGCCATGCGCCCCTCGTCGCGACGCTGAGGGCGGGCGGGACGCGGATTCACATCCGCCGCGACGAGGAGATCATCGACTTCGCGACGGGGCCGGGGTTCTTCAAGGTCGAGCAGGACCGCGCCCTGGCCCTGGTCGACGACGCAGTCGACGCGCGCCAGATCGACTCTCAGCGGGCCCAGGAGCAGATGGAGGAGGCGCAGCGGGAGCTTGAGCGGCTCGATCGCGGCGAGGAGACGGGTGCCGACCGCTGGCAGCTCGAGCAGCGCATCATCCACGCGCAGAATCAGCTGGACGTGTACGCGGGCGGCGCCGGCGGTCGGATCCGGCCGGTCGCACCGGCCTCGGGCTAGCCCGCGCGCGGAACCCAGGCGAGCAGATCGATGCAGCGCCGAAACTCTGCGGCGCTGCCGTCGATCGTCACGGCGCCGGAGCGGAGCGCGTCCTCGGGTTCGAGCTTCCGCAGCATCAGGTCGATGGAGGTCGGGACATCGGTCTCGATCGTCAGGTCCGCGGGATCCGGCGACTCGCCGAGCACGGCTGAGACGCTTCCGTCGTCGATGCCGACGTGGAACTGGTCGCCGTCGATCCGGAACTCGTACGTCCGCCGGAGCCCGCGAGCGTCCTCGGCGCGAAACGTCGCGCGGATCGCGGAGATGTGCCCACTCGGGAAGAAGACATCGGTCGCCTGGCGCTCGCCCATGAAGCGCCCACCCCAGCGTCCGAGCTCGATGATCGTCGGCTCGAGCGCCGCGCCGAGCTCCGTCAGCTCGTAGACGGCCCCGCTCGCGGGTGGTAAAAGCCGGCGGCGGCGCACGAGCCCTTCGTGCTCCAGCCGCCGGAGGCGCTGGGTGAGCAGGTTGGCGCCGATGCCCGGAAGCCCGTCGCGCAGGTCGGAGAACCGTCGCGGCCCGAGGTGGACGAGGTCGCGGAGGACGAGGAGCGTCCAACGCTCGCCGATCAGGTCGAGTGCCTTGGCGACCGCGCAGTACTGCTCGTAGCTGCGGTTCACTCTTGACCGGCGGATTGAAGTATAGGAAACTGAACTAAAGCGTTCATTTTTCTATACAGGAGGGTAGCGTGGCCGACCGCGCAATCAAGAGCAGCATGAGCATCGATGCGCCGACCGATTCGGTCTTTCGGGCGCTGACAGAGTCAGATGCGCTCGAGCATTGGCTTGCCACGAAGGTCGAGTCTGATGCGAGGACCGGAGGTCGTTTCCGGTACGAGTTCGAGTTCGAAGACCCGGCCCAGAACAACGTCCAAGAGGGCGAGTATCTGGCCGTCGAGGACGGGAGTCGCGTCACAGTTCCGTGGAAGTTTCCCTTCTCGCAAAAGCAGACCACCGTCGACTACGTCGTCAGCGGGGAGGGCGACGGCTCGCGTGTCGACTTCACCCACTCCGGCTTCGAGCAGGGCGAACCGTGGGACGGCGCCTACGAACGCTTCACGGGCGGCTGGCAGATGTTCCTGGAAGGTCTCAAGACCTACGTCGAGACCGGTGCTGCGAACCTTCCGTTCGGGATGCGGACTCGGGCGGCTAGCGACTGACGGCGTAGAAGAGGTGGGTCACGCTCGGCGACGCGACTGTCCGTGTGAGCTCGATCGGTCTCGGTTCGGCGCGGTCGAAGAGCCGCACCCCGTCGCCGAGGAGCATCGGCGCCACGTGGATCTGGAGCTCGTCGAGCAGGCCCGCGTTCAGCGCCTGCTGCGCGACGCTCGCTCCGCCGCTCACCTGAACGTCCCGGCCGCCCGACGCCTCCCGCGCCTGCCGGATCGCGTCCTCGATCCCGTCGACGAAGTGGAACGTCGTGTCGCCGAGCTGCAGCGGTTCGCGTGCGTGATGGGTGACGACGTACACCGGCGCGCCGAACGGCGGGTCGTCGCCCCACCAGCCGTTCGCCTTCGGGTCTTCCTCCCACGGGCCGTCTCCGCCGCTGAACATGCGCCGGCCCATGACGAAGGCCCCGGCACGTTCTTGCGCCGTGCGCATGATCTCGTCGTCAGGGCCTCGATCTCCGCCCTCGTACCCGTGCTGCTCCCGCCAGCTCCTTAGCCGGACTCCCCACTCGTGCAGCTCTTCGCCGCCCTCACCGAGCGGCTGCTCGAGCGTGATGTTCGGGCCGGCAACGAAGCCGTCGAGTGACATCGTGATGTTGAGAAATGTCTGCATGCGATTGAGACTGTTCGGGCGGTCCGGATTCATCGTAGAATCGGGACGCGTTCGAGGACGCATCCGGTCCGCGGGCAGGGCAGCGCCCACCTCGTCACACGCGGCACCCCACATCCGATCTCTTCTCCGCCCGACACAGCGGACACGGGCCGACGGAGGGAGGTCGCAGTGAATCTCGAGCAACTCCGGAAGCAGGCGAAGGAGCTCGTCAAGGCGGCGCGCGCCGGTGACGAGGAGGCCGTGCGCCGCCTCGGCGGTCGGGATCCGATCCTCGCGAACGCCCAGCTCGCACTCGCGCGGGAGCAGGGGTATCGCAGCTGGCCGGCGCTCGTCGCCGCCGCCGAGGCAAGCGTCGACGCGTTCGTCGAGGCAGCGACGAACAGGCGGCGCGAGCGGGCAGACCTCCTTCTCGCGGCGCGTCCCGAGATCGAGCGCGATCCGTGGGCGCGCCTTGTCCTCGGGCGTGGGTGGGACGGCGACCCGAACCTGCCGGGCGGGCCGCTCAACTGGGCGCCGATTCTCTACGTCTGCCACTCCGTTTATGCGAACGCCGAGCTCGCCCGGGAGCTGCTGGCGCGGGGTGCCGACCCGAACGCGACGTTCACGAACGAGTACGGCGAGATGTCGGCGCTCTATGGGGCGGCGGGTGTCGTCCACGACCCTGAACTCACGCGCGTCCTACTCGAGGCGGGTGCAAATCCGGACGACGGTGAATCGGTGTACCACTCCCTCGAGGCACCGACTCCCCAGTGCCTGCGGCTACTCCTGGAGCATGGCGCCGAGACGCGGGGCACGAACGGCCTCGGTCATGCGCTCGACTACGACCGGATCGAGCCGGTGCGGATGCTGCTGGAGGCCGGGGCGGACCCGAATGAGGGCGCGCTCCTCGCTCACGCCGTTCGTCGTGGCCGCGGTCCCGAGTTCCTGCAGTTGCTCATCGATCACGGCGCCGAGCTCGACGCGCTCGGCGGCGAGACCTGGCGAGGAGACGTGCCGCTGAGGACGGCATACCAGCACGCGGTTCTCCGGAATCGGCAGGACAACGCCGAGCTACTCGCCCGTCTCGGCGCGTCGACCGAGGTCGATCCGGTCGACGAGTTCATGTCGGCCGTCGCACGCGGCGAGTCTCCTTCGCTCGACCTCGACATCCCCACATATCTGTGGGACCCGGATCGGCAGGAGGTGATCATCCTCGCCGCTCTCGACGGCAACCTGGACGCGGTGCTCCGAGTCGTAGGAGTGAATTTCAGCGGCGTCATCGGCGGATCGCCGACAGGCACTTTCCTCCACCACGCCGCGTGGACGGCCAAGCCCGAGGCCGCCCGCGAGTTGCTCGCGCGAGGTGCGGATCCGAACGCGCCGTCTCGAGCCGACTTCGAGACGCCGCTCGCCTGGGCCGTCTGGGCATCGGCGCATTCAGCGTTCAGGGACCGAGACTACGTCGCTGTAGCTGAGGCGCTCGTCGAGGCGGGGGCCCGGGTCGACCCGCGCTATGTCGAGGACGCGGCGGGGCCTCTGCGCGAGTGGCTAGAGTTACGAGCCCCCGGAGAGCTTTGAACGGCAGCTTGGCGACCGGGTTACCAAACGCCTAAAGAGCCCGCGGAGCCTCTGCTCCCGCACTCTTTAGGACGGGAGCGTTTATGAAGGCGACGATCGAACAACTGAAGGGGCTGCTCGACGAGCGCATCGTCGTGCTCGACGGCTCCTACGGCGTGCTGATCCAGCGGACGGTGCGCGGGGAGGAGGCGTACCGAGGCGACCGCTTCCGCGGCCACTCGCACGACGTCGCCGGCGATCCCGACCTCCTGAATCTCACGCAGCCCAATGTCGTTCGCGACATCCACCGCTCCTACCTCGAGGCCGGCGCCGACGTCGTGACGACGAACACCTTCACGGCGACGTCGATCGGCCAGGCCGACTACTCGCTGGAGCCTGTCGCATACGAGATGAACGTCGAGGGGGCGCGGCTGGCGCGCGAGGCGGCGGACGAGCTCGACCGGCCGGCATGGGTCGCAGGCTCGATCGGGCCGCTGAACGTGTCGCTGTCCCTCTCGCCGAGGGTCGACGACCCGGCGTTCCGCAGCGCCACGTACGACCAGGTTCGCGACGCCTATGCCGAGCAGATCCGCGGGGTCGTCGAAGGCGGCGTCGACCTGCTCATGATCGAGACGATCTTCGACACGCTGAACGCAAAGGCGGCCATCGTCGCCGCGGCCGACGTCGCGCCGGAGCTCCCACTCTGGATCTCGTTCACGGCAATCGACCGCAGCGGCCGCAATCTCTCTGGGCAAACGGTCGAAGCGTTCCTGACCTCGATCGAACACGCGAACCCGCTGATCGTCGGCGTCAACTGTTCACTCGGGGCGACCGAGATGCGGCCGTTCGTGGAGGACCTCGCGCGCGCCGCGACGACCTATGTCGCCTGCCACCCGAACGCCGGCCTGCCGAACGCGATGGGCGAGCACGACGAGCAGCCGGGTGACACCAGCCGGATCCTCGGAGAGTTCGCACGCGACGGGCTCGTCAACGTCGTCGGCGGCTGCTGCGGCACGACACCGGACCACGTCAGGGCCATTTCGGACGTGGTCAGGGGCCAGGCCCCTAGACCCGTCCGGGGTGGAAAGCGCCGCACGCGGTTCAGCGGCCTCGAGCCATTCGAGATCGGCCCCGACACCGGCTTCGTCATGGTCGGAGAGCGCACGAACGTCACCGGGTCGGCGCGTTTCCGGACACTGATCGAAGCGGACGACTTCCAGGGCGCGGTCGATGTCGCTCTCGAACAGGTCCGGGGTGGCGCAAACCTCCTCGATGTCAACATGGACGCCGACCTGCTCGACTCGGAGCGCGCGATGACGACGTTCCTGAACGTGATCGCGACCGAGCCGGAGGTCGCGCGCCTCCCGATCATGGTCGACAGCTCACGCTGGTCGGTGCTGGAAACGGGCCTCAAGTGCCTGCAGGGCAAGGGCGTCGTCAACTCGATCAGCCTCAAAGAGGGCGAGGAGCCGTTCCTCGACCAGGCGCGAACGATCCGTCGCTACGGCGCGGGCGTCGTCGTCATGGCGTTCGACGAGCAGGGCCAGGCCGAAACCGTCGAGCGCAAGGTCGGGATCTGCGCGCGCGCCTACCGGCTGCTCGTCGAGGAAGTGGGCTTCCCAGCCGAGGACATCATCTTCGACCCGAACGTCCTCGCAGTCGCGACCGGAATCGAAGAGCACGACGACTTCGCCAAGAACTTCATCGAGGCGCTGCCGCTGATCAAGGAGCACTGTCCGGGCGTACGGACGAGCGGCGGGATCTCGAACCTCTCGTTCTCGTTCCGCGGCAACGACGTCGTCCGCGAGGCGATGCACGCGGCGTTCCTCTACCACGCGATCCAGGCCGGGCTCGACATGGGGATCGTCAACGCGGGGCAGCTGGCGGTCTACGAGGACATCCCGCCGGAGCTCCTCGAGCGCGTCGAGGACGTGATCTTCAACCGGCGACCCGATGCAACGGAGCGGCTCGTCGAGTTCGCCGACACGGTCAAGGGCGAAGGGACGAAACGCGAGCTCGACACCGCGTGGCGCAGCGAGCCGGTCGAGAAGCGGCTCGAGCACGCACTCGTCCACGGGATCGTCGACCACATCGAGGCCGACACCGAAGAGGCCCGCCAGGCGTACGATCGCCCGCTCGACGTGATCGAGGGCCCGCTGATGCAGGGCATGCAGGTCGTCGGCGACCTCTTCGGCTCCGGGAAGATGTTCCTGCCGCAGGTGGTGAAGAGCGCGCGCGCGATGAAGCGCGCCGTCGCCTATCTCGAGCCGTACATGGAGGAGGAGAAAGCCGCCGGCCGGACGCAAGGGAAGGTTGTCCTCGCCACGGTCAAAGGCGACGTCCACGACATCGGCAAGAACATCGTCGGCGTCGTCCTCGGCTGCAACAACTACGAGGTCATCGACCTCGGCGTCATGGTGCCGGCCGACAAGATCCTCGATACGGCCGTCCAGGAGGGCTGCAACGTGGTCGGCCTCTCCGGCCTGATCACGCCGTCGCTCGACGAGATGGTGAACGTCGCCAAGGAGATGGATCGGCGCGGTCTGGACCTGCCGCTCCTCATCGGCGGCGCGACCACGTCCAAGCAGCACACGGCGGTGCGGATCGCGCCGGCCTACAGCCGGCCGACGTTGCACGTGCTCGACGCGTCACGCGTCGTCGGCGTCGTCTCGAACCTCCTCGACCCCGTCCGGCGCGCGGCTCTGGAGCAAGAGAACGCCGAGCTCCAGGAGCGGCTCCGCGACCAGCACGAGGAGCGGGACCGAAAGCCGCTACTCCCGATCGAGGACGCGCGCGCGAATCGCGAGCAGGTCGAGTTCGACCGCCTTTCGGCACCGGAATTCACGGGTACGCGCGTGGTCGAGCCGGAGCTCGAGGCACTCGTCCCGTACATCGACTGGCAGTTCTTCTTCCATGCGTGGGAGCTCAAGGGCCGCTTCCCGGCGATCCTCGAGCAGCCCGCCGCGCGCGACCTCTACGACGACGCCCAGCGCCTGCTCGCCGAGATCACGCGGGAGAAGACGCTGCAAGCACGCGGCGTCTACGGCTTCTGGCCTGCGTCTGCCGACGGTGATGACATCGTCCTTGAGGACGGCACACGCCTGCCGATGCTGCGCCAGCAGTCTGCCTACGGCGACTCACGTCCAAATCGCTCGCTCGCCGACTACGTCGCCCCCGCTGGGGATCACGTCGGCGGCTTCGCCGTCTCCATCCACGGGGCCGACGAGCTCGCCGCCCGCTACGAGTCCGAGCACGACGACTACCACGCGATCATGGTCAAGGCGCTCGCCGACCGTCTCGCCGAGGCGTTCGCCGAGTACCTGCACGAGACCGCGCGGCGCCAGTGGTACGAGACCGGGCCTCAGCTCTCGAACGAGGAGCTGATCGCCGAGCGGTTCCGCGGCATTCGGCCCGCCTACGGGTACCCGGCTTGCCCGGACCACAGCGAGAAGCGCACGCTCTTCGACCTGCTCGGCGCCGACGAGCTCGACATCGAGCTCACCGAGAGCTTCGCAACCACGCCGCCGGCGAGCGTCAGCGGGATCTACCTGGGCCACCCTAAGGCGCGGTACTTCTCGGTCGGCCGCATCGGCCGCGACCAGGTGGAGGACTACGCGGTAAGGAAGGGAATGGCGGTGGCGGAGGTTGAACGGTGGCTGCGCCCGAACCTGGCCTACGATCCCGAGGCCGAGCCGGAGGCCGCTGCTGCCCTGGCCTAGTGGTTAGTAGCGCGATCCTGCGGGTCGGCTATCCTGCGCCAAGGGCGCCCGAAAGGGCGTTCCTCGCATTTTCACGATGAAGACGACGCTGAAGCGAGGAGTCGGGCGGAGCGCCCAACTCAACGGGAATGGCCATGCCCCGACGCGGGCCCCCGGCGCGCTGACTCCGATTACCCGGTACCAGCAGCCAGGCGCGCGCCGCGGGATCGTCGGCGTCCTCGGACGGGTGCTGTTCTTCCTGGTCGCCGCGTTCGTCTCGCTTCTCGTCGGGATCGGCGGCGGCTACTGGCTCGAGGGCGAGCAGACCGTCATCGACATCAGCAACGCGTCGCTCGCCGACCCGCAGATCCGCAAGGCCGTGCGCAGGCTCGAGATCCCGCTCCCCAACCGACCTGCGATCGCGATCGTCGTCGGTCAGGACTTCCGGAAGTGGGCGAAGGGCGACGAGCGCGGCGGGCGAGCGGACACCGTCATGCTGCTCCGCGCGGACCCGACGCCTGGGAAAGAGACGCTGTCGATCGTCTCGTTCCCGCGGGACCTGACGGTTCCGATCCACTGCAACGGCCAGGCGTTCACCGGCCCGATCAACTCCGCATTCGCGACGTGCGGCCTCACGGGGACTGTCGAGACCGTGAAGCAGCTGACCGGGGTTCCGATCCACTACATCGTGACGATCGACTACCGCGGCTTCATCCAGACCGTCGACAAGCTCGGCGGCGTCTGGATGGACATCGATCGCCGCTACTTCAACGACAACTCGAACCCGGGCCCTGAGGGGACGTTCCCGCCGATCGACCTCATGCCCGGGTATCAGAAGCTGACCGGCCGTCAGGCTCTTTCCTTTGTGCGTTACCGGCACACCGATTCCGACATCTACCGGATCGAGCGCCAGCGGCTCTTCATGCGCGCGCTGAAGGAGCGGCTCTCGAGCTCGTTCAAGCTGACGGCGATCCCGAAGATCACCGGGGTCGTCAGGCGCAACGTCAAGATCGCGCAGGGGGGCAACAAGGCGCTCGACCCGGACGTCTTCCGCGGGTGGGCGTTGTTCGCCCTCCAGCTGCCGTCAGGTCGGATCTACCAGGCGAAGATCGACGGCCTGTACGGCTCCGGGACGGCAGGCGATCCACTGCAGACCGACCCGTCCAACATCCAGGAGGCGGTCGAGGAGTTCCAGACTCCGGACGTGTTGGCCGGCGAGAAGGCGACGGCTGCCGCGCTCGGTCAGCGTCCACGGATCCGCGGTGCCAATGCGCCTCCGCCGGAGCGCACCTCGATCGTGGTCCTGAACGGCAACGGGATCACCGGCTCGGCCGCAAACGCGAGCTTCCTGCTCGCCCGACGCGGGTACCGGACGCTCCAGCCACCCGAAGGTGTGCTCGCCAACGCGCCGCGGAGGGTGCTGCGGACGCAGATCTTCTACGACCCGCAGCAGCGCGGCTCGCGCTCGGCGGCGCGGGCAGTCGCGAACCTGTTCGGCTCCGCGGACGTCGAGGGCCCGATGACGCCGATTATGTCGCGCTTCGCGAACACCGCCATGCTCGTCGTCACGGTCGGGAACACGTTCCACAACACGCTCGCGCCGGCTCCGGTCGACCGGACGCCGAAGCGCAGGCCGCCGAATGTGTCGCGCAACCCCGCTGCGACGCTCGGCCTCCTGCGGTCGATCAAGCGGCGGGCCGGCTTCCCGCTGATGGTGCCGAGCTTGATCGAGCGAAGCTCCACGACCGATCCCGAGAAACCGCTGCGGATCTACCCGATCACGAAGGACGACAAGGCTGTGCGGCTCACGTTCCGGACGGGGGCGCAGGAGTACTGGGGGATACAGCAGACGACGTGGGAAGACGCGCCGGTGCTCGGCTCGAAGAACGTCTCACGGAGGCTGGGCAAGCGCGATTACGACTTGTATTACGACGGGGCCCGTCTTCACATGGTCGTCGTGAAGATCGACAATGCGAGCTACTGGGTCATAAACACGCTGCGGGACACGCTGTCCAACGAGACGATGCTCGCCATCGCACGAGGACTGCGGCCGCTGGACGGGGGGAAGAAGCAATGAGCAAGATCGGGATCTTCGGCGGAGGCTATGTGGGCCTCGTGACTGGCGCGGGCTTCGCCTCCCTCGGCCACGAGGTGACGATCCGTGACGTCATCCCGCAGCGGGTCGATGACCTGCGGGCCGGGAGGCTGCCGATTTACGAGCCCGGCCTCGAAGAGCTCTTCGAGGCGAACCGGGACAGGCTTCACTTCACGACCTGGCCTGGTGAGGCGATCGACGGCGCCGATGCGCTCTTCATCTGCGTTGGCACCCCGGCGACGTACTCCGGCGAGGCGGATCTCTCCGCCGTCTGGACCGTCCTCGACGACCTCGCAAACCTCGTGTCCGAGACGGTCGTCGTGATGAAGAGCACGGTGCCCGTCGGGACCGGCGAGCGCGTGCGGGCGGCGCTCGACGCCCGCGGCCTCGAGCACGTGGGCTACGTCTCCAATCCCGAGTTCCTCGCCGAAGGAACTGCCGTCCGCGACTTCGGGAATCCGGACCGGATCGTGATCGGTGCCGACGACAACGCGGCCGGCGACGTCGTCGAGCGGCTGCACGAAGGGCTCGATGCCCCGGTGCTGCGCATGGACGTGCCCTCGGCCGAGATGGTCAAGCTCGCCGCCAATGCCTTCCTCGCAACCAGGATCAGCTTCATCAACGAGATCGCGAACGTCTGCGAGGCGACCGGCGCCGACGTCGAGGCCGTCGCGAAGGGCATGGGACTCGACAGCCGCATCGGCTCCAAGTACCTGCGGGCCGGCATCGGCTACGGCGGCTCGTGCTTCCCGAAGGACGTCTCGTTCCTCAAGCTCCTCGCCGGCAACAGCGGCTACAACTTCCAGCTCGTCAACGCCGTCATCGAGGTCAACGAGCTCCAGAAGCGCCGCATCGTCTCCAAGCTCCAGAAGCACCTCGGCTCCAAGCTGAGCGGCAAGCGGATCGCGCTCCTCGGCCTTGCCTTCAAGCCGAACACCGACGACATGCGCGAGGCGCCGAGCATCATCCTCGCCTCGCGGCTCCAGGCTGAGGGTGCCGAGGTGACCGGGTGGGACCCGATCGCCACGCCCGGGGAGCTGATGAAGGGCGTCGTGATCCGCGAGACGGTGCTCGACGCGGTGAGGGGCGCCGATGCGGCGGTCATCGTCACCGAGTGGGACGAGCTGCGTGACCTCGCAAGCGCCGAGGTGCGGGAGGCGATGAGGAACCCGCTGATCGTCGACGGCCGCAACCTGCTCGACCCCGAGCTCGTCAGAGACGCCGGCTTCGCCTACGAAGGCGTCGGGCGGCCGAGCTCGCCCTTCGCCGGCCTGCCTGAGACCGCAGAGCCCGCAGAGCCGACGCGCGAGCCCGCTTAGGTGGCGCCGACCGAAGCGATCATCCTCGCCGGCGGCAAAGCCGAGCGGCTCGGCGACGCTGCCGAAGGAAAGCCGAAAGCGCTCGTTCCGATCGCGGGACGACCGCTTGCGTACTACCAGCTCGCACTGCTCGCGCGCGCCGGCGTCGAGCGCGTGATCATCAGCTGCGCGGCGGGCCAGGAGGACGAGTTCGAAGCCGCGCTGGACGCCGTCGGGCCGCAGGTCGTCTGTGTCGGCGAGCCGAGGCCCCTGGGGCGCGGCGGCGGGCTGCGCTTCGCCGCGGAGGCACGGGAGGGCGAAGGGCCGATCTACGCGCTGAACGGCGACGAGCTCTTCGATCTCGACCTCGCCGAGTTGTACGACGCGCACCTGGCGGGCGGCGGCGCTGCGACGATCACAATCGCGCCCCTGAAGAGCCATCTCGGCGTCGTCGACGTCGACGACGACCACGTCGTCCGCGGATTTCGTGAAGGGCCGAAGCTGCCGTACTGGGTCAACATCGGGCTCTACGTGCTCGAGGAAGAGGCGGTCGCTCGACTGCCCGCGCTCGGCGACCACGAGTCGTCGACCTTCCCCGAGCTCGCGGCGGAAGGCAGGTTGCGGGCGTTTCGCCACGAAGGTCTGTGGCTGACAGTGAACACGCCGAAAGATCTCCGCGTCGCCCAGGAGTACGTCGAGGACCACCCCGACGCATTTGCGGTGAAGGTGGGATGATCGCCGTGTGGAGGGACGCTTGTCGTCTCCGAATCTGACTGGTGTCGACCGGTTTGCGTTCGATCCACAGCGGGTCGAGAAGCCCTGGGGCTACGAGCTGATTTGGGCGCTCACCGACGACTACTGCGGGAAGCTCCTCTTCGTGCGCGCGGGTCACTCTCTCAGCCTCCAGTTCCACCGAGAGAAGGACGAGGCGTGGTACATCCAGTCCGGGCGCGCGAAGCTCGAGTTGGGCCGCGCCGGTGACGGCGTGCTGAGCGAGGAGGTCGTTGCGACGGGCACCTGCTTCCACTTTCCGGCCGGGACAGTCCACCGCGTCACTGCCCTCGAGGACACGATGATCGTGGAGGTCTCGACGCCTCATCTCGACGACGTCGTGCGGCTCGAGGACGCCTACGGCCGCGAGGGCACCTCGGCCCCGTAGCCGGCTAGGGGATGATCGCGAAGGCGCGCGCCGGCGCGCCCGAGCCGGCGACGACCGGAATCACCGCCGCCGCAATCCACGCGCCGCGGGGCGGCACGCGATCGACATTGACCAGCGCCTCGAGGTGCCAGATGCCGGCCGCCTGGGTCACCTGGTGGGCGGGAAAGGACGACGCCTTGCGCGGTTCGATCCCGAGCGTGTCGATGCCGATCCCCGAGACCCCGCGCTCGACGAGCAGCTGGGCTGCCTCGAGCGAAAGCCCAGGAAACCGAGAGTAGCGTTCGTCGTCGTCGAGGTACCGGTCCCATCCGGTGCAGACGAGCAGCACCTCGCCGGCCTCCAGGCGACCGTGCGCTCGTTCGAAGCCTTCGACCGCGGCGGCGGGAATCTCCGCATCCGGATCTCCGCACAGCTCGCGCGCATCCATCATGGCGGCGGGGCGCACGAGCCGGTCGAGCGGGAGCTCCTCGGCCGTCGCTCCTCCGGCAGCGAAGTGTGCCGGCGCATCGAGATGCGTCCCCGCGTGCTCCGGAAGACGCAGGTCGCGCCAATAGGAGCTCTCCGGAAGGGTTCCTCCCACCGTCGCCTCGAACGGATTCGATCCCGGCCACAGCACGGTCGCCGGGCCGAGCGGCTGGGTCAGGTCGATGACGTTCAGGCGCAGACCTTACCATAGTTGTGGTAAGGTTTCGCCATGGATGCCCTGACGGTCGGTGCCGCCGCCGCCTCGACAGGTTGGTCGGCCCGCATGTTGCGCTACCTCGAGCAACTGCGTCTGGTCGTCCCACGCCGGACGCCGGCGGGGTACCGCGTCTACGGGCTCCGTGAGCTGAATCAGCTGCGGGCGCTCAGGCAGCTCCGGCAGCGGTTCGGCCTGGAGTTGACGGACCTCGCGTTCGCGGTGCGCCTGCGCCGCGACCCCGACCTCCGGCGCGCGGTTGACGGTTGGCTCGCCGGCTCCGATGCCGCCGCCTCCGACTGGGTCGACTGGGAGCAGCGTAAGCACGAGCGCCTCCTCGCGGCCTGACCGTTGCAATACTCCCGAGCCCCGAAACGGAGAACGAGCTGATGGCCACGACGAGACGCTACGACGTCAAGGATCTCAAACTCGCACCCGAGGGCCTACGCCGCATCGCGTGGGCCGACCGGCAGATGCCGGTATTGGCTGCGATTCGCGAGCGGTTCGAGCACGAGCGGCCGCTCGAGGGCTACCGGATCTCGGCCTGCCTCCACGTCACGACCGAGACCGCGAACCTGGCGCGAACCCTGAAGGCGGGCGGCGCCGACGTCGTGCTCTGCGCTTCCAACCCGCTTTCGACCCAGGACGACGTCGCCGCGGCGCTCGTGGACGAGTTCGAGGTCTCCGTCTTCGCGATCAAGGGCGAGGACAACGACACCTACTACCAGCACATCGAGGCCGCGGTCGACCACAAGCCTCAGCTGACGATGGACGACGGCGCCGACGTGATCGGCGTTCTCCACTCGCACCGGCGTGAGCAGCTCGGCGACATCATCGCCGGCACCGAGGAGACGACGACCGGCGTCATCCGTCTCAAGGCCCTCGAGGCCGACGGGGCGCTCGGCTTCCCGATCATTGCCGTCAACGAAGCGAAGACGAAGCACCTGTTCGACAACCGCTACGGGACGGGTCAATCGACGATCGACGGGATCATCCGCGCGACGAACATCCTGCTCGCGGGCAAGAAGTTCGTCGTCTCGGGATACGGGTGGGTCGGCAAGGGCGTCGCGATGCGCGCCAAGGGGCTAGGCGCCCACGTGATCGTCACGGAGGTCGAACCGGTCAGCGCGCTCGAGGCGGCGATGGACGGCTTCGAAGTACTGCCGATGAGCCGCGCGGCGGAGGTCGGAGACATCTTCTGCACGGCGACCGGCGACAAGTCGGTCATCACGGGCGAGCACATGCTGCGGATGAAGGACGGCGCGATCCTGGCGAACACCGGCCACTTCAACGTCGAGATCGAGATCCCGGCACTTCGGCAGCTTGCGACCGAGGTGCGCGAGTCGCGCGACTTCGTCGAGGAGTTCGTGCTCGAGGACGGCAAGCGACTCTTCCTTCTCGGCGACGGGCGGCTGATCAACCTGGCCGCGGCTGAGGGACATCCGGCGCTGGTCATGGACATGTCGTTCGCGAACCAGGCGCTCTCGGCCGAGTATGCGGTCGACCACGCCGCCGAGCTCGAGCGCAAGGTCTATCCGGTGCCGGAGGAGATCGACCGCGAGATCGCCCGGCTCAAGCTCGAGACCATGGGCATCGAGATCGACCAGCTAACCGACGAGCAGGCCCAGTACCTGGCCTCCTGGTCCGAAGGGACATAGTCTCTGCAGGCGATCGTTCTCGCGGCCGGGTACGCGACTCGGCTGAGCCCACTCACGGACGACCTCCCGAAAATGCTGCTGCCGCTCGCGGGGCGCCCGATGCTCGACTACCTGCTGGACCGCGTCGACGAGATCGCCGAGCTGGACGAGGTTCACTTGGTGAGCAACGCGCGCTTCGCGGACGATTTCCGGTCGTGGGCAGCGGGGCGGTCGGGTCGGCTCCCCATTCGCGTTCTGGACGACGGCACGACGTCGAACGACGACCGGCTCGGAGCGATCGGCGACATCCGCTTCACGCTCGAGCACGCCGGCCTCGGCGACGACGACCTGTTCGTCGTCGCCGGCGACAACCTGATCGGCTACGACCTCCGCGACTACGTCGGCTTCTGGCGTGAGCAAGGTGGGAGCGCGATCGCGCTCCGCCGCGAACCCGATCGCGAGCTGATCAAGCAGTACGGGGTCGTGGAGCTCGACGACGCCGGCCGGGTCGTGTCCTTCGAGGAGAAACCGGAGGAGCCGCGGAGCGCACTCGCCGCGACGGCGGCGTACCTCTATCCGAGCGAGCACGTCGCGCTGATCCCGCGGTACCTCGACGAGGGGAATCCGCCCGACGCACCGGGGAACTTCGTCGCCTGGCTCCATACTCGGGCGCCTGTGTACGGGTATCGCTTCTCGGGCGACTGGCTCGACATCGGGAACAAGGAGCAACTGCTCGAGGCCGACAACTTGATGCGCGAGCGGCAAGGGCTCCCCGCGCGGAGCGAGTACTCGCTCTAGGGCACTAAGTCACACTCTCGGTGCGCTTTCGGCACCCACGCGTGCGCTTTTTCCGCGTACGTTCGGGCGAATGTGCTGCTCGATCTTCTGGTTCCACGTCGGTGCGCGGCTTGCGGCCGGCTCGGCGCGGCGATCTGCCGGCCCTGCCTCGCGGAGCTCCCGCGGCTTCGTGGGCCCGGCTGCGCGCGCTGTGGCGCGCCCACCGCCTGGCCGGTCGCCCGCTGCCTCGAGTGTGCGGGCCGGCGGCTCGCGTTCGCCTCCGCGCGCGCCGCCGTCGCCTACGTCGGTGCGGTGCGCCCGTTCGTCTCCGCCTGGAAGGAGCACGGCCTGCGCAACCTCGCCGAAGAGGCGGCAAACGTCATCGCGAATACCGTCGAAAGACCGCTCGTCGACGCGCTCACGTTCGTCCCGCCCGACGGCGACCGCAGCGTCAAACGCGGACACCATCCCGCCGAGCGCCTCGCCCGCGAACTGGCGTCGCACTGGTCGGTCCCGGTGTCGTGCGCCCTCGGGAGGGCTCGCGCACCGAGGCCGCAGCGTGGCCTGACGCTGGCTCAGCGGCGCAGGAACGTCGCTGGAACGTTCGTCACGCTCTCCAGCGTGCCGGCGAGGATCGGGCTCGTGGACGACGTGTATACGACGGGCTCGACCGTGTCGGCTGCCGCTTCCGCGCTGCGGCGCGTCGGGGCACGCCACGTTTCGGTCGTGACCTTCGCCCGTGCCGTCCGGCAATAGAATCCAACGACCGAAGCTGACGGCCGTCGATCTGGGGAGGTCCTGTGCGACTCCAGGTAAAGGGCAAGAACGTCGAGGTCACCGACTCGATCCGGCAATACGCACAGCAGAAGCTCGGCAAGCTGGAGCGGCAGCTGGACGACCCGACGCGCGTGGAGCTCGAGCTCGCTGTCGAGCGCAACCCGTCGATCTCGGCGAACCATGTCGCCGAGGCGACGATCTGGACGAAGGGCCCGATCCTTCGCGCCCGCGAGGCCTCAGCCGACCACAAGGCGTCGATCGACCAGCTCGTCGAGAAGCTGGAGCGTCAGGTGAAGCGCTATCGCGAGAAGCGCCGCGTGCGCCGGAGCGCGGTCCCGTCGTCTGTCGGCGCGGCCATCCCGGAGGACGCGATCCCGATCGAGAACGAGCCCCGGATCGTGAAGTCGAAGCAGTTCGCGGTGAAGCCGATGACGCCGGAGGAGGCCGTGCTCCAGCTCGAGCTGGTCGGGCACGACTTCTTCGTGTTCCAGAACGCCGAGACGATGGACGTGAACGTCGTCTATCGGCGTCGCGACGGCGCGTACGGCTTGATCGAGCCTCAGGTGTAGGCCGCGCCATGCCGTTCTGGCGGCGCGGGGGAGAGGAAGAGCCGGCGCACGAGCGGCTGGCGCGCGAGGCCGGGATCGACCTCGAGGCAGAGGCGCCCGCCGCGGGCGGCCCACTGGAGCCCGTCGAACGCATCCCGCTGCTGGCCGCCTTCCGCGAGGCCGGGATCCACGGCCTCCACCGCCAGCGTCAGTGGGACGCTGTGGCGAGTGCCGACGCTCCGGAGCTCGGCGGCGACAGCGTCGACTTCGTCGCGCTCCCCGACGGCACCTTGCTCGTCGAGGACGAGCTTCCCGAGGGCGCGCTCTCTCCGCTCGCCGACGCACTCGATCAGGAGCTCGCCCCGCCGTACAGCGCCCATGCCGTCCGGCGCGACGGGCCGGTCTGGGCGGTCGCCGCGAACCGGATCGACGTGATCGAGGTTCCGGAGCCCATCGAGGGCGACACCGTCAGCCTCGCCGTCCAGGGCGAGGAGCGAACCCTGCTGATCGACGAGCGGCCCGGCTGGGACGCCATCCCGACGCTGGAATCCTTCGCCGAGCAGCAGCACAGGGACTTCGTTCTCCACGCCGAACGGCTCGACGGCGACCTCTGGTCGGTGAAGGTAAACCCTCTGTGAACCGCTCACGGTCGCGCCGGAAAGCTCCGATACCCTAGACCCGTGGCGCAGCAGCTCGGCAGCTTCGAAAAGTTCCTCCGCGTCGGCGAAGGCCGGCGGCTCAAGCAGCTCAAGAAACAGGCTGAGTACATCGGGACGCTCGAGCCCGAGTTCGAGGCGCTCTCGGACGAAGAGCTCGCCGCCAAAACACCCGAGTTCCGGCAGCGGATCGAGAACGGCGAGGCGCCTGAAGATCTCCTCTTCGAGGCCTATGCCGCCGTCCGCGAGGCGTTCAAGCGGACGATGGGCGTTCGCCTCTTCGACGTCCAGCTGATGGGCGGGATCGTGCTCCACGAAGGCGACATCGCCGAGATGAAGACGGGCGAAGGAAAGACCTTCGTCGCCGTCCAGCCGCTCTACCTCAACGCGCTGGTCGGCCACAACGTCCACCTCGTAACGGTCAACGACTACCTCGCCAAGCGAGACGCCGAGTGGACGAAGCCCGTCTGGGACGCCCTCGGCATGCGCGTCGCGTACATCCAGAACCTCATGCCGCAGGCCCAGCGAAAGGTCGCCTACGAGGCCGATGTCACCTACGGCACGAACTCCGAGTTCGGGTTCGACTACCTCCGCGACAACATGGCCGTCTCGCTCGAGGGCACAGTCCAGCGCGGGCACAACTACGCGATCGTGGACGAGGTCGACTCGATCCTGATCGATGAGGCGCGCACGCCGTTGATCATCTCCGGCGAACCGGAGACGGCGGCGCAGACCTATTACGACTTCGCCCGCGTCGTGAAGACCTTCCAGGGTGTCCAGAGCAAGGGCGTTGCGAAAGGCATCGACGAGACAGAGGAGTCGGGCGCCGACTTCACCTTCGACGAGAAGCACAAGACCGTTTCACCCGGGCAGGCCGCGATCGACAAGGTCGAACGCGCGCTCGGGATCGACAATCTCTACGACCCGCGCAACGTCCAGCTCGTCAACCACCTGACGCAGGCGCTCAAGGCGCAGGCGCTCTACCACAGGGATCAGGACTACGTCATCCAGGACGGCGAGGTCAAGATCGTTGACGAGTTCACCGGCCGGATCATGGAGGGCCGGCGGTGGTCCGAGGGTCTCCACCAGGCGATCGAGGCCAAGGAGAAGGTGCGGATCCAAGAGGAGAACGTCACGCTCGCGACGATCACGCTCCAGAACTACTTCCGCCTCTACGACAAGCTCGCCGGCATGACGGGCACCGCGAAGACCGAGGAGAAGGAGTTCGTGGAGATCTACGGCCTCAGCGTCGTCGAGATCCCGACCAACGTCCCCGTCGCCCGCGATGACCGCAACGACTTCATCTTCAAGACGAAAGACGCGAAGTTCAACGCGGTCGTCCAGGACATCGTCGAGCGCCACGAGATCGGACAGCCGGTGCTCGTCGGAACGATCGACGTCGAGACGTCCGAACACCTCTCGAAGCTCCTCGAGCGGCGCGGAATCCCGCACAACGTCCTCAACGCCAAGCACCACGAGCGGGAAGCCGACATCATCAAGGACGCGGGTGAGCCTCATGCGGTGACGATCGCGACGAACATGGCGGGGCGCGGCGTCGACATCAAGCTCGGGGAAGGCGTGGTCGAGCTGGGTGGTCTCTACGTGCTCGGCACCGAACGTCACGAAGCGCGGCGCATCGACAACCAGCTCCGCGGCCGCTCCGGCCGCCAGGGCGACCCCGGCGAGTCCCGCTACTACCTCTCAGGCCAGGACCAGGTTGTCCGGCTCTTCGCCGGCGACCGGATCTACAACATCATGGAGCGGTTCAAGCTCCCCGAGGACCAGCCCATGGAGGCCTCGATCCTCTCCAAGCAGATCGAGAGCGCGCAGAAGAAGGTCGAGGAGCAGAACTTCGTCATGCGGAAGAACGTCCTCAAGTACGACGACGTCATGAACACGCAGCGCCAGGTGATCTACGAGCAGCGGCGGCGCGTGCTCGAGGGCGAGGATCTCTCCGAGGACGTCAAGGAGTGGATCGGCGAGGTAATCGCGAGCGTCGTCAACGAGCACACGGCGGCTGAGTTCCAGGAGGAGTGGGACCTCGCGGAGCTCGTCACCGCCATGGACGCGCTCTACGGCACCGGCGTCAGCGTCGACGAGCTCGAGAGCCTCGACCGCGAGGCGATCATCGACGAGTTCGTCGAGGACGCGCTCGACGCGTACAGCGACAAGGAAGAGGAAGTCGAGCGCATGGAGACCGGCCTGATGCGGTCACTCGAGCGCTACATGATCCTCCACGTCGTCGACACGCGTTGGCGGGAGCACCTGGAGAACATGGACTACCTCCGCGAGGGCGTGCACCTCCGCGCGATGGCCCAGAAGGATCCGCTCGTCGAGTACCGGCACGAGGGCCACCTGATGTTCCAGGAGCTGGGTCTCGCGATCCGCGAGGAGGTCGTTTCGGCGCTCTTCCACGCCCAGGTCACGCCGCAGGACGCCGACGCACTCCAGGCCTCCGACGGCTGGGACGAGAACGGTGCGGACGCGCTGGCCTACGAACACCAGTCGCTCGCGGGCGCGGACGCAATCGCCGCTGCCGGAGCCGGTGCGGCGGTGGGCGCTCCGGCCGCCGCGGTCGCTGCCGGCACGCTGGGCGGGGGCGCGACGACCGTTACCACCGGTCAGCGCGTGGCGAGCGAGTTCGACAAAGTCGGGCGCAACGATCCGTGCCCATGTGGCTCAGGGAAGAAATTCAAGAAGTGCCATGGGGCTTAGGCCCTGCGCGTCGTTCTGATCAGCTGGTCGCCTGACGCCGCCGAGGCCGTTGAGCGGCTACGCACGCTCGCTGAAGAGGTCAAGATCGAGACGGACGCCGCACGGATAGCCGCCGATCCACCCGATGCGGTCGTCGTCGACCTCGACGAGCGGCCGGAGGATGCCCTGGCGGTCGCGGTCGAGCTCGCCGACGTCCCGCATGTCTTCCTCGGCGGGGAACCTGGCGCGGTCGAGCGCGTCCGCGAGGCGCTGCCTGACGCTCGCTTCTCCGATCTGGACGGGATCACGACGCAGCTTCGCACCGCGATCGAGCGCCCGCCGACCAGGGAAGAGCGCGGCTAGCATCAGCGCGATGGCAGAAGGCACGCAGACGGTCGAGGAGCGCTTGAGAGAGATCGGGACCCAGCTCGCCTGGGTCCGTGATTACCTTTGACCCCGACGGCCTAGAGGCGCGCACCGCGGAGCTCGAGTCCGCGATGGGCGAGCCCGGCTTCTGGGACGACCAGAGCCGCGCGGCGGAGATCTCAGCAGAGCACGCGCGTGCGACGAGGAAGCTCGAGCGCTACGAGCGCCTTCGGCGCGAGTTCGCCGACGCCCAAGAGCTGCTCCAGCTCGACGGCGACCTCGCCGGCGAGCTCGACGAGCACCTACGCCCGCTCGAGCAGGAGCTGGAGCGTCTTCGTGAAGACGCGCTCTTCACGGGCGAGTACGACGGTGGCGACGCGGTCGTCACGATCCTCGGCGGCACCGGCGGCACGGACGCACAGGACTGGGCCGAGATCCTCCTGCGCATGTACCTGCGCTGGGCTCAGCAGCGCGGCTTGAACGCCGAGCTGCTCGAGGCGAGCCCGGGGGAGGAAGCGGGACTCAAGTCCGCAACCTTCACCGTCTCTGGCGAGAACGCCTACGGCATCCTCAAGGCCGAGCGCGGCGTCCACCGGCTCGTCCGGCTCTCGCCCTTCGATTCGGCGCACCGGCGCCACACGTCGTTCGCGCAGGTGATCGTCTCGCCGCTGCTCGCCGAGGGTGACGATGTCGAGATCAACGAGGACGACCTGCGAATCGACACCTACCGCGCAAGCGGTGCCGGCGGCCAGCATGTGAACAAGACGGACTCGGCCGTGCGGATCACCCACATCCCGACCGGGATCGTCGTCCAGTGCCAGAACGAGCGCTCGCAGTCGTCCAACAAGCAGACCGCCCTTCGGATCCTCCGCTCGCGCCTTGCAGAGGTCGAGCAGGAACGACGAGAGGAGGAGCTCGCGCGCGAGCGCGGTGTCGCACAGGACACAGGCTTCGGCAGCCAGATCCGCAGCTACGTGCTGCACCCGTACCAGATGGTCAAAGACCACCGAACGGAGTACGAGGTCGGAAACGCCGAGGGCGTGCTCGACGGTAACCTGGACGGCTTCATCCAGGCATACCTGTTGGCGAAGGCCGCAGGAAACGTGGTCTAGCAGGGCCTTTAGCTAGACTCCCGTGTCGTTTTGAACACCTGCGGCGCGCCACCCCGAAGCGCGTACTTCCGATGACCGCCGTGCAAGAAACCCCTGTGGCTACAAAACTGCCGGAGCCCGCGCTGGACGGAGAGCGCCCGCAGCCCGAATCTGCGGTTTCCGCCGCGCGGGCGATGATCGTCTTCGAGAACGTCCGCAAGGTCTACGAGCCGAACGTCGTCGCACTCGAGGACGCGACGTTCATGATCGAGAAGGGCGAGTTCGTCTTCCTCGTCGGCCCGTCGGGGTCCGGCAAGTCGACGATGGTCAGGCTCCTGCTCAAAGAGCTCGAGCCGACGTCGGGCCGCATCGAGGTCGGTGGCCGCGACCTCGGCCGGCTCCGCCGCTCGAAGGTGCCGCAGCTCCGCCGGAACATCGGCTGCGTCTTCCAGGACTTCAAGCTGCTACCGAACCGCACGACAGCCGAGAACGTCGCCTACGCACTCAAGGTGCAGGGCGAGGGGCGCAACGCGATCCGCCGCAAGGTGCCTGAGGTGCTCGGGCTCGTGGGCCTGACGCAGAAGGTCCACTCGTACCCGGATGAGCTCTCCGGCGGCGAGCAGCAGCGCGTGTCGATCGCGCGCGCGTTCGTCAACCACCCGCCGCTGCTCGTCTGCGACGAGCCGACCGGGAACCTCGACCCAGACACGTCGGTCGGGATCATGCAGCTCCTCTACCGGATCAACCGCTCGGGGACGACCGTCGTCATGGCCACGCACGACCGCGAGATGGTCGACAAGATGCGCCGCCGCGTGATCGCCCTCGAAGACGGCCGGATCGCACGCGACGAGCGCCGCGGAGGGTACGCCTCCGAATGAGGCTGAAGATGATGCTCGGCGAGGCGATCCGCTCCATCGGGGCGAACGTCTCGACCACAGTCGCGGCGACGATGACCGTCCTGATCGGGATGTTCCTGCTCGGGCTCTTCATCGCCTTCGCGAGCTACGCGCACTCGTGGAGCGACCACGTGAAGGACGAGCTCGTCGTCAAGGTGTTCTTCGACCGCGGTGCCCAGCCGCAGAACGTCGAGGCGGTCAGGGTCAAGCTCGAATCCGATCCTCGCGTCGACAAGGACAAGCTCGAGTTCATCTCGGCCGACGAGGGGCTCAAGCGGATGCGGGAGCAGAATCCCGAGCTCTTCGGCCCCGGCGGGCTGCCGTTCAACCCGCTCGGGCCCGCATACACGGTCTACCCCGTAAAGGCTGAGGACACCGAGGCGATCGCCCAAAGCCTCAAGCCGTTCCCGGCCGGCGTGCACAACGTCACGTTCGGCGAGGAAAAGGCGAAACGCATCCTCAAGGTCGCGAACGTGATCAACTCGATCTTCCTCCTCGCGGGGCTGATCCTCTTGGCCGCGTCGACGATCCTGATCGCGAACACGATTCGGCTTTCGATCTTCTCGCGGCGCCGCGAGATCGAGGTCATGAAGCTCGTCGGCGCGACGAACTGGTTCGTGCGAGGCCCATTCATGCTCGAGGGGCTGCTCTGCGGCCTCGTCGGCTCGATGCTCGCCGTCATCCTGCTCTTCCTGAGCAAGGAGATCGCGCTGCCGTCGATCATCCCGCGGCTCGACAGCGGGCCCGGCGTGCAGGCGATCGCCTTCTGGGCGAACGCCCTGATCCTGCTCGCCCTTGGCCTCCTGCTCGGCGCAGCCGGCTCCGGTCTCACGCTGCGCAGATTCCTGCGCGTCTGATTGTCCTCTGACCGACTGGTCGTCGAGGTGGCCCGGAGAGGTCGCCTCGTCGTCGGAGAGCCGTTCTTCACACCCGGCGTTCCGCTCGTGCTCGACCGTCGCGGGCTTGCCGACATCCGGCCCGGCGAGCTCGCCGTTGTCGCAACGCGCAAGGGGCGTGCACGTCTTGAGAAAGCGCTCGGCCCCGCGGGCTCGATCGAGAGCGTGCTCGACGCTCTCCTCGAGCAGGAGGGGTTGATCGAGGAGTACGAGCCGCACGACCCTCCGAACGCCTCGCTCGAGGGGCGGGTCGATCTCCGCGAGGAGCTCGCGTTCACGATCGACCCCGAGACCGCGAAGGACTTCGACGACGCAATCTCCGTGCGGCGCGAAGGAGACGGGATGCGGGCGTGGGTCCACATCGCCGACGTCTCATATTTCGTGCCTGCCGGCTCGCCGCTCGACTACGGGGCGGCTGAGCGGTCGTTCTCCGCCTACGTTCCCGGCCGCGTCGCGCCCATGCTCCCTCCGGAGCTGGCGGACGACCTCTGCAGCTTGCGTGCCGGGCAGGACCGGCTCTGCGTGACGGTAGAGGTGCCGTTCGACGCCAAGCTCGAGGCGGGCGAGCCGTCGTTCTACCGCTCGGTGATCCGAAGCCGGCAGCGGCTGACGTACGGCGAAGCCGAGCGGATCCTCGGCGGAAAAGAGGAGAGCTCACCTGAGATCACGGAGGGACTACAGCTCGCCGAGCGCCTCGCCCTCGAGCTTCGGCGCCGCCGCTTCGCCCGCGGCGCCCTGCGGATCACGACGGGAGAGATCACGTTCGCATTCGATGGTCGAGGTGGTGTCGAGCGCGCCTGGCTCGAGTCGGAGCCGCACGCACACATGCTGGTCGAGGAGCTCATGATCCTCGCAAACGAGGCGGTGGGCGGACTGCTCGCGGGGCGGAGGCGCGAAGCGATGTACCGCGTCCACGAGCGACCGGATCCGCGGGCGATCGCACACCTGCTCGCGAAGCTCGTCGACCTCGAGGTGCCAACGCCGCCGGCTCCGAAGCCCGAGGAGCTGACGCCCGGCCAGGCGGCCAAGCTCGCAGGCGCGATCAGCGAGCGCGTCAGTGAGTACGTCGAGACGACCCGGCGCGGCGTCGAGGCGTTCCCAGCGCTCGTCCTCCGCGCGCTGAAGCAGGCGCGCTACGACGCGAAGAACCTCGGCCACTCGGGGCTCGCCAGCCCCGCCTACTGCCACTTCACGTCGCCCATCCGCCGCTACCCGGACCTCGTCGTCCACCGAGCGCTGCTGCGGGAGCTCGGGGCCGCGGACGACCCCCTGCCGGAGGATCTGCCCGAGCGCGCCGAGCATTGCTCGGAGCGGGAGCGGGCGATCGCGGACGTCGAGCACCGCGCGGACGACATCTGCCTCGCGTGGCTGCTCGAGGCCGTCCTCTACGACCGCGGCTGGGAGGAGACCTTCGAGGGCGAGATCACGGGCGTCATCGGCTCCGGCCTCTTCGCGCGTTTCGGAGAGGTCTTCGAGGGCTACCTGCCCGTCCGCAAGCTGCCCGGCTACTTCGAGCTCAACGACCTCGGGACCGCACTCGTCGCGCGCCGTGGTGGCCGCCGGTATCGCCTGGGTGACCCG
>Ga0081538_10001259_pt1 | contig 26435 bp, 25 predicted proteins | sample TabmetS5T2R1_FD_71022 | JGI IMG/M metagenome (GOLD analysis project Ga0081538, IMG submission 71022) | Tabebuia heterophylla rhizosphere microbial communities from the University of Puerto Rico - S5T2R1 | ecosystem: Host-associated > Plants > Roots > Rhizosphere ... | reverse complement strand
CTCGTCATCCTCAACAACCTCTTCAAGCACACGCCCCTGCAGAGCAACTTCGCCGTCAACACGGTGGCGCTGGTCGACGGCGTGCCCCGCACGCTCAACCTCGTCCAGGTGCTGCAGGCCTACGTCGACCACCAGGTCGACGTCATCCGGCGCCGCAGCCAGTTCCGGCTCGACAAGGCCCGCCGCCGGGCCCACCTGGTCGCAGGGCTGCTCAAGGCCATCAATGTCATCGACGAGGTGATCGCGCTCATCCGGTCGTCGGAGGACCGGGCCGCCGCCCGCGAGGGGCTGATCGCCGAGCCGTTCCAGTTCTCGATCGAGCAGGCCGAGCACATCCTCGACATGAGACTGGGCCAGCTAACCCGCCTGGCCCGCATCGATCTCGAGACCGAGGCCGAGAACCTGCGCGTCACCATCGCCGAGCTCGAGGCCATTCTCGGCGACGAAGCCAAGCTGCGGTCGGTGATCAAGGAAGAGCTCGTGGCAGTGAAGCAGCGGTTCGCCACGCCCCGCCGCTCCGACATCACCTTCGAGGGCGGCGACATCGACATCGAGGACCTCATCGACGACGAGGAGCTGGTCGTCACGATGTCGTCCCGGGGCTACGTCAAGACCGTCCCCGCCGACACGTTCCGGGCCCAGGGTCGCGGTGGCCGCGGCGTGGCCGGCGCCAGCCTCCGCGACGACGACTACGTCAGCCACATCCTCACGACCACGGCGCACGCGTACCTGTTGTTCTTCTCCAATCGTGGGCGGGTCTACCGGCTGAAGGCCCACGAGATCCCACGCAAGGACCGCACCGCCCGGGGCACGGCGATCGTCAACCTGCTGCCGCTGCAGCCCGGCGAGCGCATCCAGGCCATCATCGACACCCGCGACTACGAGACCAACCGGTTCCTCTTCTTCGCCACCAAGCAGGGGCAAGTCAAGAAGACCAAGTTCAACGAGTACGACTCGTCGTTGCGCAGCGGACTGATCGCCATCAACCTGCGCGACGGCGACGAGCTCGTGAAGGTGATCCCCACCAACGGTGGCGACGACATCTTCATGGTGGCGCGCTCGGGCATGACCATCCGGTTCGGTGAGGACGACGTGCGCGCGATGGGCCGCGCCGCCGCCGGCGTGCGGGGGATGAAGCTACGGGCGAGCGACGAGGTGGTGTCGTGCGACGTGGCTCGTGACGACGTCTCGCTGCTGATCGTCACCGACGCCGGCTACGGGAAGCGCACGCAGCTCGACAAGTTCAACCCCCAGGGTCGCGGTGGGCAGGGGGTCCGGGGCATCAAGCTCACCGCCAAGAAGGGCTTCGTCGTCGCCGCGTTCATGGTGGGGATCGACGCCGAGATCTTCGTGATCTCCTCGGCCGGCACGATCATCCGCACGGCCGTGCGCGACGTCTCGTCGCAGGGTCGCGATGCGACCGGCGTCCGGGTCATGAACCTCGATGCCGGCCAGAGCGTGGCGTCGGTGGCGCCGGTGCTGGGCGCCGACCTCACAGCCTGATCGGCGGCCCGGTCGGGCCGCGCCCGCCGCTTTCGCCCAACCGGTCCGCCCACCCGTTCGCCGACTTCCCCCTGACGACGCTGTTGGGGCGCGCCCACGCGGCCCGTCCCCGGGGGAGGTGTGTGGGGGATGTCCCGAAGGTGGACGGCTCGAAGGCGCGGAACGAGCAGGCGCAACCGCAACGATGGCGGGCAGGTCGTTCCGCTGGCGGCGGCGCTGGTCGGCCTGTGTTGCGTGGCGCTGCTGGCGCTGGCGCCGGTGGCGCGGGCGCTCGACGATCGGGCACGGGCGCGCACCGCGGCCGATGCCGCGGCGCTCGCCGGTGCGGCCGACGGCGAGCGGACGGCACGGGAGGTGGCGGCCGCCAACGGCGCCGATCTCCTCGAGATCGAGCGCACCGGCGACGAGGTCGTCGTGCAGGTACGGGTGGGCGAGGTGGAGGCCTACGCCCGGGCCCGGGGCACCCGGCGCCAGGTGGACGTCGGGGCCGGTGGCCCGGCGGGTGGTGCGGGCGGGCACCGGGCGGGCCTGGCTCCGGCGATGCTGGCCGCGCTGGCGCGCGCCGACGGGCTCCTCGGTCACCCGGTCAGGGTGGTGTCCGGGCTGCGGTCCCGGTCCCAACAGGAGGCGCTCTGGGCGCGGCGGGCGACGAATCCCTATCCCGTGGCGCGGCCGGGCACGTCCGATCACGAGCGTGGGCTGGCCATCGACGTGCCGCGGGCCGACGTCGCGGATCTACGCCGCGTCGCCCCTGCGGCAGGCCTGTGTCAGCCGTTGCCGAGCACCGATCCGATCCACTTCATCGTCTGTGGCACATGAACGCGCTTTGCGTTCGGAGTACCATGAAAAAGACCTGGTGGGGCTGCTAGGGCGCGGAGACGGTCGTGCCGTAGACTCCCCGCGATGCCGGTTGACCCGTCCGGAGTGACCCCCGACGATCACGGCGAAGGCGGAGGCGGTGCGGACCTGCGACCCGAAGAACCGATTGCCGGCAGGGGCGGTCCGGTGGCCGACCCGCGTGCCGGCCTGCCGCCGATCGCCGGCGCCGGCCCCTCGGATGGCAACGGCTCCAACGGGCACGACGAGGCGGGCCTGCCGCCAACGGGTGGCCCTGACGTGACCGGTTCGGACGGCGGCACCGCGGGTAGCGATCCCTACGTGGCCGCCCCCGACGCGCGCCCCCAGGAGTGGCCCCCGATGGCCGACCGCGGAACGGAGGGCGGCGGGCAACGCGATGGCGACGTTCCACCCAGTGAAGCGCCATGGTCCACCTTCGTACCGGCGGCACCCTCGCCGGCCGCGTCGGCGACCGATGCCGCGGCCAGCACGACCACGGCGCCGATCACCGCACCGGCACCGACCACCGCACCGGCTCCGGAGATCGATCCCAACGGCACCGAACCCCCCAGAGTCGGGGCGTATGCGGCGGGCCCGGCGAGGCGGCTGGCCGCACGGGTCCGTCCCCGACGCGCCCCCAAGCGCAAGGCGCGGCGCGGGCTCCGGGTGCGCCAGCGGCTCTGGTCCATCGACCCGTGGTCGGTCTTCAAGCTGTCGGTGTTGTTCTACGTCTGCGTGTGCCTGATCGTCGTCGTGGCGGGGACGCTGCTCTGGAACGTCGGCAGGTCGGCGGGGACGGTCGACGACGTCGAGAACTTCATCACCCGCATGGGCGCGTACGGGACGTGCACGCTCAAGGCCGAGGTACCCGCCGGCACCCCGTTCGAGCAGGACGACGACTGCGCCGAGGACGAGGTGCTCGTCGGTGGCTACAAGTTCGACGACGGCACGATCTTTCGCGTGGCCGCGATCGGCGGCGGCATCCTGGTGGTGGCCGGCTCGATCGGCAACGTGCTGATGGTTGTGCTCCTCAACCTGCTCAACGAGCTGACGGGCGGCCTGCGCTACACCGTCGTGAAGGAACCGATCCCCCGGCAACCGGGCGGCCGGCAACGCGGGGCTCGCCCGGCGGGCGCACGCGCCGTGCCCGGACGGTCCGACGGGCCCCGTCACGCCGCCAAGCATCGAGCACCGGCGCCGCCGTCGAAGGACGGCGACGGCGACGGCGACGACCGCGACGAACCCATCCGCGTGCCGGCCGTTGAGGGTTCGACCGATCGCGGCACTCAGGGTTAGCCTGGTGCGCTCGCACCCGGGGCTATAGCTCAGTCGGTTAGAGCGCACCCCTGATAAGGGTGAGGTCGCTGGTTCGATTCCAGCTAGCCCCACGGAGCGCGCTCGAGAGTGCCGATCGGCACGCCCCGTCCGCCCGGCCTCTAAGGTGCCCGCATGGCTCTTCTTCGACGTGCGCTCGCCGCCGTGGGCATCGCCGGCATAATCGCCGCGGTGCTGCGGGTCCGGGGCTCCGGTGGCACCCCGCCGCAGTCCGGCGGGTGGCGGGAGCTCAGCGGGCCCGGGCTGCGCTAACCGAGCGTCGGGCCGAGGGTGAAGGTCCTCATCTGCGGCGCCGGTGCGGTGGGCGCGCGCGCCGCCCGACATCTCATCGCCGAGGGTGACACCGACGCCGTCCTCATCGCCGACACCGACCGGAAGCGCCGGGCGGCGGTGGCGACGTCCCTCGGGTCACGGGCCTCCGCCGTCGAGGAGATCGAGCCCGCCGCCGTCGACGTTGTCGTCATCGCCGCGCCGGCGGCTCGCCACGTCGAGGTCGCCAAGCGGGCAGTGACCGCCGGGAGGCACGTGGTGTCTGTGGCCGACAGCGTCGCCGCCGTGGAGGGCCTGCTCGACCTCCACGCTGAGGCCCGCGAACGCCGGGTGGTCGTGGCCGTGGGGGCCGGCTTCGGGCCGGGGCTGTCGTGCGTCCTGGCCCGCCACGCCAGCGACGGCTTCGACAGCGTCGACGAGGTGCACGTCGCCCACCATGGGACCGGAGGCCCCGCCTGTGCGCGGCAGCACCATGGCGCGCTGCGGGGAGTCGGGCTCGACTGGCGGGATCACGCGTGGCGCCGCCGCCCGCCGGGCTCGGGCCGGGAGCTGTCGTTCTTCCCGGATCCGATCGGCGGCGCGGACTGCTACCGCGCCGGACTGCCCGACGCGCTGCTGCTGGTGCCCGCGTTCCCCGGGGTCGGGCGGGTGACGGCCCGCCTGGCGGCAACCCGCCGCGACCGCCTGACGGCGGGGCTGCCGATGCTGCGGCGCCCGCACGCCGAGGGCCGGATCGGGGGCTTGCGGGTCGAGGTGCGGGGCCGTCGCGGCCGGGTGCGCGACACCGTGGTCCTGGGGGCCGTCGACCGGCCGGCGGTCGCCGCCGGCACCGTGGCGGGGGTGACTGCCCGCTGGATCGCCGCAGGGCACACCCTCATGACCGGCGCCGCCGGGCTGGCCTCGCTGGTCGAGCCGCTGCCGTTCCTGCACGAGCTGGCGCGGGCCGGGGTGCGCGCCGCAGTGTTCGAGGGCTCGTGAGCCCGCCGTAGGCTCGCCGGCGGGCCCGTCGACCGACCGGCGGCGGCGTCGCGCCGAGCGCCGGGCGTCAGAGCTTGACGGCCGCCCGCCACCACTCGAGCAGGTCGGCGTCGCCGAACACCTCGAACCGGTCCACCGACACGCGGTTCCAGAGCAGCAGCAGCAGGTCCGACGCCGTCCCCCGCACGGCCACGTCGCCCTTCGCGTGCATGTGCTCGACCGTCAGCCGCTCGCCCGCCAGCGTGATCAGCCATTCGCCCTCGCCGGGATCGTCGCCGACGTCGGTGGCGTGGAGGTGCATCGTCTTGCCCTCGTCCCCGCTGCCGAGCCCGGCGGTTCCCCGCAACGGCAGGATCACCTCGAACAACTCGTCCACGGCATCGAGGGCCAGGTCGGTACCCAGCGGCCGTCCCTCGCCTGCGGCGGCCTGCGCGTCCCACCGGTGGACCGCGGTCTCGATGGCCATCCGCCGGGGCCAGAAGATGGGTGGCTGGTCACCCGCCCATGTCTTCACCGTCGCCCCGGCCGGGGCGATGTCGGCGGTCCGCTCGATGGCGTCGATCAGCTCGGACAGGCCCGCCCGGGTCCACCCGATGACCGCGTCGCCCTTCGGTGGCAGGGGGACCTCCGGTGCGTCGCCACCCTCCACCCAGCCCGCGGTCCACCTGTAGGTGCGCCCGACGTGACCGACGAGCCGCTCCATCCTCCACCCGGGGCAGGTGGGAACCTCGGCATCGAGGTGACCGCCGGCGGCGGTCAGCAGGTCGGCGGCGTCGCCGCGGAGGGAGTCGAGGTACGAGGCGCGATCCATCCCCCCATCTTGCGCCAGAACCATCGCCGGTGGAGACCCTCGACCTCCTACGTGGCCAGGAGGCCGAGCAGCGCCTCGTGGACCCGTCCGTTGGTGGCCACGCCACTGCCGCCGCCCGCATCCTCGCGGCCGTCGACGCTGGTGAACCGGCCGCCGGCCTCGGCGAGGATCACGGGCATCGCGGCGACGTCGTACAGGTCCACCGCAGGGTCGACCATCGCGTCGACGCGGCCGGTGGCCACCAGCGCGTAGCCGTAGCCGTCGCCCCAGGTGCGCAGCTCACACCCCGCATGCTTGACGGCCAGCAGCATGTCATCGGACCAGTGGCTGTAGCCGCTGCTCGTCAGGTAGGCACCGTCGAGCGCCGCCGTCTGGCTCACCCGGGCGGGCCGGCCGTCGCTCCAGCAGCCTAGGCCCCGGCCGGCGTAGACGGCCTGGCCGAGCGCCGGCAGCCCGATGACGCCGAGAGCCGGGCCGTCCCGATCGTGGAGGGCGAGCAGCGTCGAGTACAGCGGCACGCCGCGGGTGAACGCCTTGGTCCCGTCGATGGGATCGACGATCCAGCGCCGTCCCGACCGCCCCCGGAGTTCGGGCTCCTCCTCGCCGAGCACGCCGTCTTCGGGGAAGCGGTCCGCGATCCGCTCCCGCACGAAGCGCTCGGCGGCCCGATCGGCCGCGGTCACCGGCGTGCCGTCGGCCTTGGTGTCGACGGCGAGGTCGGCGGCACGGAACCAGCGCAGGGTCACCTCGCCGGCGGCGGCGACGAGGTCGACGGCGAAGTCGAGCAGTGCGGGCTCGATGGGACGCGACATGGCCGCCATCGTGACAGCCGAGGACGGTTAGCGGGTGCGGTTAGCCGGGGGCGATCAGCCGGTGCCGATCAGCCGGTGCCGTTGTCGCTTTCGGCCGGAAGCGGTTAGCGGGTGCCGTTGTCGCCTCGGCCGGGGGCGGGTCAGAGGGTGCCGCTGTCGCCGTCGGCCGGCGCCAGGACGAAGAACAGCCGGGCCTTGCACGCCGGCTTGCCACCGACGGTGGCGGTGCCCTGTCCCCAACCGCCGCGTGCCGAGAGCCGATCCATGACCACCTCGAGCTCCAACTCGTCGCCGGGGCGGACCAGCCGGCGCCAGCGCACGTCCTCCACCCCACCGAACAGCGGCAGCGAGCCGGCGTAGCGCTCGTCGGACAGCAGCGCCACCGCACCCGCCTGGGCCAGCGCCTCCAGCTGGATCACCCCCGGCAGGATGGGGTTGCCGGGGAAGTGGCCGGCCAGGAACGCCTCGTCGCCGGTGACGCGGTAGCGAGCCCGAACTCGCTGACCGGGCACCAGTTCGTCGACCGCGTCGACGAAGCGGAACGGCGGTCGGTGGGGGAGGAGGTCCACGGGCTCGTCGCCCGGCGTCATACCTCGGGCTCCGGCCGCGTGCCCGCCTCGCCCGCCGCCAGCGCCACGGCGTGGACGCCGCCGTCGACGTGGAGGATCTCGCCGGTCGTGGCCGGGAACCAGTCGGACAGGAGCGCCACGCAGGCGCGGGCCACGGGCTCCGGGTCACGCACGTCCCACCCCAGCGGGGCCCGCTGGCCCCATGCGGCCTCCATGGCCCCGAACCCGGGGATCGACCGTGCCGCCAGGGTGCGCAGCGGGCCGGCCGCGACGAGGTTGACCCTCACGCCCCGCCCGCCGAGGTCGCGGGCGAGGTAGCGGCAGGTCGCCTCGAGCGCCGCCTTGGCCACCCCCATCCAGTCGTACGCCGGCCACGCCTGCGCGGCGTCGAAGTCCAGGGCGACCACGGATGCGCCCGGGGGCATCAGCGGCAGCAGCGTCTCGGCCAGCGCCTTGAGCGAGTAGGCCGACACCTGGAGGGCGGTGGCGACGTCGTCCCAGTCGGCGGCCAGCAGCCCCTCGTCCTGGCCGAGGCACGCCTCGGGGGCGAACCCGACGGCGTGGAGCGCGCCGTCGACCTTGCCCCAGCGGCGGCCCAGCTCGTCGGCCAGCGCCGCGTGGTGGGCTGCGTCGGTCACGTCGAGCTCCACGACGTCCGGCGGCGACGGCAGGGTGCGGGCGACGCGCTCGGTGAGCCGCATGCCGCGCCCGAACGAGGTCAGCACCAACTCGGCGCCCTGCTCCTGGGCGACGCGTGCGACCGCAGCGGCGATCGAGTCCTTCGTCAGTACGCCGGTGATGAGCAGCTTCTTGCCGTCGAGCAGCATGGGCGTCCGTCCTCGGGTCACAACGGGTCACAACGGGATGTTGTCGTGGCGGCGGGACCGCAGGCGCTCGCGCTTGGCCGCGAGCGACGCCAGCGCGCCCGTCACCGCGCTGCGGGTGTCGGCCGGGTCGATGATCGCGTCGACGTAGCCACGCTCGAGGGCTGCGGCGGGGGAGAGGTGCGCCGCCTCGTAGTCGGCCTCGAGCTGGCGGCGCCGATTCTCCCGTTCCCCGTCGCTGGTGGCGCCGTTCAGCACCCGGCGGTGGAGGACCTCGACCGCGCCCCTGGCCCCCATCACCGCGATCTCGGCGGTCGGCCAGGCGAGCGCGCAGTCGTTGCCCATGGACTTGCAGTCCATGACGATGTACGCGCCGCCGTAGGCCTTGCGCAGCACCACGCACACCCGCGGCACCGTGGCCTCGGCGTAGGCGAATGCCAGCTTGGCGCCATGGCGGATCATGCCGCGCCACTCCTGATCCCGTCCGGGACGGAAGCCGGGCGTGTCGACCAGGGTGACGATCGGCAGGCCGAAGGCGTCGCAGAAGCGGACGAAGCGGGCGCCCTTCTCCGATCCCTCGATGTCCAGGGCCCCGGCCAACTGGCTCGGCTGGTTCGCCACGACGCCGACGGGGATCCCGGCGACGCGGGCCAAACCGGTCACGACGCTGGTGCCGAACCGCGTCCGTAGCTCGAGGAACTCCCGGTCGTCCACCACGTCGGTGATCACCCTGCGCACGTCGTACGACGCCCGTCCGTCGATGGGGACTGCGTCCGCGGCCGCCCGGGTGGGCCGGCTGGCGGGGTCGACGGCGGCGACGGTCGGCGGTGCCTCGTGGTTGTTTGGTGGCAGGTGGTCGAGTAGGTCGGCGACGGCCTCGAGCGCCTCGTCGATGTGCTCGACCACCAGGTCGGCCACGCCGGTGCGGGCGCTGTGGACCCACGACCCGCCGAGCAGGTCGGCGTCGAGCGTGGCCGATCCGGTGATGCGGGCCGACGCCTGCGGCCCGTTGACGAACGCCGTCGCTCCGGCGGTCATGACGACCACGTCCGCCAGCCCCAGCACGAGCGCGGTCCCGCCCAGGCAGGGGCCGTCGACCACCAGCACCACGGGCACCAGTCCGGACGCCCCCGCCAACGCCCGGGCCAGTGCCCCCCATCCGTGCAGCGAAGCCAGCCCGGCGCTGGCGTCGACCCCCACGCCGCTGAGCACGCCGACGACGGGGACGCCGGCGTCGACGCCGATCGCGACCGTGCGGGCGATCACGGCGGTGTCGGCCTGGGCCGGCGCGCCCCGAAACCAGGCCACGGGTGCGTCGAGCGGCAGCCAGGGGGTGTGCCCGACGCCGGCCTCCACGGTCCCCGGGCGGCCACGGCCGACCGGCAGGCGCGGCGGGACCGAGGGAGCGGCGACGGTCGTGGCTGCCACCGTCACGCCGGGCCGAGGACCAGCGCGGCGTTGTGACCGCCGAACGCGAACGACGTCGACACCGCCGGCGCCACGTCGATGGTGCGGGGCTCGCCCGCCACGACGTCGACGGGCAGGTCGGTGTGCTTGTGGTTGGCGGTGGGGGGAACGACGCCCCGCCCAGCGGCGAGCAGGGCGGCAACGGCCTCGACGGCGCCGGCCGCACCGATCAGGTGGCCGGTGACGCCCTTCGTCGACGTGACGGGGACGGCGCCGGGACCGAACACCTTGGCGATTGCCACCGCTTCGGCGGCGTCGTTGTGGGGTGTCGACGTGCCGTGGGCGTTGACGTGCCCGACGGCCCCGGCGTCGACGCCGGCGTCCGCCAACGCCATCTCCATCGCCGCCACCGCGCCCGAGCCGTCCTCGATGGGGGCAGTGATGTGGTGCGCGTCGCAGGTGAGGCCGTAGCCGAGTACCTCGCCGTGGATGCGCGCGCCGCGGGCGGCCGCCCCGTCGTAGGGCTCGAGCACCACGAATGCGGCTCCCTCGCCCATCACGAAGCCGTCACGGTCGTCGTCAAAGGGCCGTGATGCCGCAGCCGGGTCGGGGTTCTTGCTGAGCGCCCCCATGCGGGAGAAGGCGGCCATGGCCACCGGGCTCACGCTGGCCTCGGTGCCACCGCAGACCACCACGTCGGCCATGCCGTCGCGCAGCAGGCGGGCGCCTTCGCCGATCGCATGCGCGCCGGTGGCGCAGGCGGTCGCGATCGCCAGGTTGGGCCCGGTGAAGCCATGACGGATGGCGACCAGTGCGGCGGCGGCGTTGGGCATCATCATCGGGACCAGGAAGGGCCCGACGCGGCTGGGCCCCTTTTCGGCGTAGCCGATGACCTGGTCCTCGAGGGTGCGGATGCCGCCGATGCCGGAACCGGCGACCACCGCGCAGCGGATCGGGTCGGCGCCGAGGTCGTCGGGCGACGGCGCCGGGAGCAGTTCGGCCGCGGGATCCATGCCCACGCCGGTGGCGTCGCCCACGGCGTCGCCGGCCGCGGCGACGGCCAGCAGGGCGGCGCGGTCGGTACGGCGCACCTCCTTGGGCCCCACGTAGGGCACGGCGTCGAAGTCACGCACCTCGCAGGCGAAGCGCACCGAGTGACCGGAGGCGTCGTAGAGCGTGATCGGCGCCGCCGCCGGGCGCGCCGCCACCAGCGTGTCCCAAAACTCGGCCACCGACTGGCCGGCCGGGGTCTTGACCCCGATGCCGGTGACGGCGATGCGCGGTCGACCGCGGTGATCCGTGGCGGCCCCAGCCTCGGCGGCGGTCACGCCTTGGCGGCGCTGGCCGCCACGATCAGGTCGAGGGCATCGCCGACGGTGCGAACGTCGCCGAGGTCGTCCTCGGGGATGGTCACGTCGAGGCTGTCCTCGAGCTGCATGACCAGCTCGACCAAGTCGAGGCTGTCGGCGTCGAGGTCGTCTGCGAACGATGCCTGCTCTGACACCTGGTCGGGCTCCACCGACAGCACGTCGACGGCGGCCGTGCGGAGGGCGTCGAAGGCGGCGGAACGGTCCATGGTGGTGGGTCCTTTCGTGGTGGGATCGGGGAGGATCGGGATCGGGAGTGGTGGCCGGGGTTCGATGTCAGCGTCCCATGCCGAGGCCGCCGTCGACGGGCACGACGGCGCCGGTGACGTACGAGGCCGCATCGGAGCACAGGAAGGCGACCACGGCGGCGACCTCGGCGGGGGTGCCGAATCGACCCATGGCGGTCGCGTCGGCCAGGGCCTGGCGGCGCGCCTCGGGGAGGGCGTCGGTCATCGGCGTGGTTACGGGCCCCGGCTCGACCACGTTGACGGTGATGCCCCGGGACGCGACCTCGCGGGCGACCGACCGCGACAGCCCCACGAGACCCGCCTTGGCGGCTGCGTAGTTGGCCTGGCCGGGTGATCCGGTGGCGGCCACGATCGACGACACGTTGACGATGCGGCCGTAGCGGGCACGGATCATGGGTCGGAGCGCCCGGCGCACGACATGGAACGGCCCGCTGAGGTCGGTGTCGAGCGTGTGTCGCCAGTCGTCGTCGGCGAGCTGAACGGTCAGCTTGTCCCGGTTGGCACCGGCGGCGTTGACCACCAGCTCCACCGGTCCCCACGCCGACTCGACGGCGGCAAAGGCACTGTCGACCGCCGCGGGGTCGGTCACGTCGGCGTGGACCGCCATGGCGGTGCCTCCGGACCGCTCGATGGCCTCGACGACCTTGTCGGCGGCGCCGGCCGACGTCCCGTAGCCGACCGCGACCCGGTGTCCGGCCGTCGCCAGGGCGCCGGCGCATGCGGCACCGATGCCCCCGGATCCGCCGGTCACGAGGGCGATCCGGGACGTGACCCGCTCGGTCATCCGGGCGTCCCCCAGCGCCACAGCGCGGTCCCGACGGTGAGTCCGGCACCGAAGCCGCAGGCCAACACGAGGTCACCGGCACCGAGGCGGCCGGCGTCGGCCTCCTCGGCCAGCGCGAGCGGGATCGAGGCCGCCGAGGTGTTGCCGAAGCGGTCGACGTTGCTCACGGTCCGCTCCGGGGGGATGCCGATGCGGGGGAGCACGGCATCGACGATGCGGGCGTTCGCCTGGTGGGGGACGAACCACGTCACGTCGTCGGCGGTGCAGCCGGCCCGGGCCAGCGTCCGATCGACGGAAGTCGACACGGCGCGTACCGCTCGGCGGAAGACCTCTCGTCCGTCCATCTGCAGGTAGTGCTCCCGGGCCGCCACCGTATCGGCGCTGGCCGGCAGCGCGCTCCCCCCGGCGGGCACGACCAGCAGGTCGATGCCCCCGGGGTCCCCCACGAGATCGCAGGAGACCAGGCCCGGCGCCGCGGGCGCCGGCGTGCCGGTGTCGGCCGGGGCGCCCGACTCGGTGCCCGCCAGGACCAAGGCCCCGGCGGCGTCGCCGAACAGCACCGCCGTCGCGCGATCGTCGGGGTCCGTGAAGCGCGTGAGGGTGTCCGCACCCACCACGAGGGCGGTGCGGGCCATGCCCTGGCCGATCAGCGCCGCCGCGGTCGCGAGGCCATAGACGAAGCCGGCGCACGCGGCGTTCAGGTCGAACGCGCCGGCGGTGATCCCGAGCTCCGCCGCCACGATGGCGGCGGTGGAGGGGATCAGGCGCTCGGGGGTGCTGGTGGCCACGACGACGACGTCGACCGCGGAGGCCGCGAGGCCCGCCCGTTCGAGCGCGTCCCGGCTGGCGGCCACGGCGAGCGGCGCAGTGGACTCGCCGGCGCCGGACACGCGGCGCTCACGGATGCCGGTGCGCTCGGCGATCCACGCGTCGCTGGTGTCCAGGGTCTGGGCGAGGTCGTCGTTGGTGACCCGGCGGACCGGCAGTGCGCACGCCCACCCCGCCACCGCCACGCCCGTCGGCATCGCGACTGGGCCGGAGGCCGAGGCCGCTTCCTTGGCTCCGGCGGAGGGCGGTAGCGAATGGGTGCCGCTGAGGATGCGGGGCCGCGGTCGGCGCCTGTTGGCGGCGGGGGCGGTAGGCCCCGCACCGGAGGCGACAGGACCCGTGAGCGGGGGTGCGGTCGGGCGCGGCCGGCTCATCCCACGACCCGCACCCACGCCAGGGGCTGGTCAGCACGGACCCGTTCTCCCGGCAGGGCCAGCAGACCCATCAGGAAGCCGGTGTGCGGGCTCGTCACCGGGACGGCCCCGTCGGTCACCTCGATGGTGCCCATCTGCTGCCCCCGGTGGACGATCTCGCCCTCGGCGGTCACGACCTCGGGCGCGGCCGCCCGGAAGACACCGGCGGCCGGCGCTGCGATGAGGCGCTCCGGGACGTGCAGATCCTCCGCAATCGGCTCGTCGTAGGCGGTGATGGCGGTGAGCGGGTCGTCCAGTGCGGTCATCGGGTGGCTCCGGCAAGGGTGTTGGTGGCGAGGAGGTTGGACAGGTCGTCGGGGGTGGTCACGTTGACGACGGTTACGTCGGGCACCGTGCGCTTGGCCAGGCCGGCCAGTACCCGTCCCGGGCCGACCTCGATGAACGTCGTCGCTCCCGACGCGGCGAGCGTGCGCTGCGATTCGCGCCAGCGCACGGGTTCCACGAGATGCCTGGTGAGTTGGTCGGGCCAGCAGCAAGGATCCGTGTGCCCGAGGGCGTCGGTGTTGGCGACGATCGGGGCGGTGCCCTCCCGGAACCCAACCCCCTCGAGGAACGGACGGAGGCCGTCGGCGGCGTCCGCCAGGAGCGGGGTATGGAACGCATGGCCGACGTCGAGGGCCATCACGCGGCGCACGCCGAGCTGACGCGCCCGCTCGCCGGCAGCGGCGAGGCCCTCGGGGCTCCCGGCGATCACGACCTGCCCCGGGGCGTTGTCGTTGGCGATCCACACGTCGTCGCCGCCCTCGCACACCCGGGCCGCGACGTCGAGGTCGGCGCCGACGAGCGCCGCCATGCCGCCCGGGTGGGCGTCGGCGGAGGCCTGGGACAGGTCGGCGCGCGTGGCGGCCAGGCGGAGCCCGTCGGCCCGGTCGACCGCGCCGGCGGCCAACAGGGCGGTGATCTGGCCGAGCGAGTGACCGGCGAAGGCGACGGGGGTCTCGTCGAGCCGGGGCGCGAGCGCATCCCAGGCCACGAGAGACGCCAGGAGCACGGCCAACTGGCTGGCACCGGTCGCCGCCAGCTCGGCACCGTCGGCCTCGAGGAGCAGCCGCGCCACCGGGCGATCGAGGACCGCCTCGGCGCTGGCGACGACCTCCCACGCCTGGTCGTCGACCCAGGCGCGCCCGACGCCTGGCGCGGCGGCGCCTTGGCCGGGAAAGATCACGGCGTAGGGCACGGGCGGGGACCTCCAGCGAACGACGGGTCGGCGGCGGGAAGGATGTTCGGGGTCCGACCGCCCTACGCGCGGATCGTTACATGGTCCTGTGGAATTCTTCTAGGAATTCGCAAGCGAACTCGACGAAGGGATCGCCCGGGCGATGCCACAGCAGACCGGCGGTGACGGATCGGCGCCCCACCGCTACCGAGCGGCCGATCTCGCGGCCGAGGTGGGCATCAGCGTGCAGCTCCTGCGCTCCTACCAGTCGCGCGGCCTGCTGCCCCCACCCCGGCACGAGGGCCGGATGGCCTGGTACGGGCCCCACCACCTCGAGCGGCTCCGCCACATCCGCAACCTCAAGGAACGCGGCTACTCGCTGCGCATGATCGAGGAGGTCCTGGGAGATGCGGCCGAACCGGGGTTCCCGCACATCGAAGAGCACGAGGTGCTCCGGCTCGCCGACGTGGCCGAGCGGAGTCGCGTGCCCGTCGAGCTGCTGCGGGCCCTAGAGGCATCGGGCCTGCTGCGGCCCCACCACATGGCCGACGGCGACCGCTACAGCGACGCGGACGTCCGGTTCGTCCGCCACGTGCTGACGCTGCTGGGGGTCGGCTTGTCGCTCGACGACCTGATGCGCATCGCCCGCCAGCAGTTGGTCACGTCGGACGCGCTCGGCCGCGACGTCGTGAGCGCATGGGCGCAGCTCGTGGGCACGCGCCTCCGCAGCAAGCGACGCGAGGCTCCCGACCAGGCGGCCCGCGTGGCGGCGTCGCTGCGGGCGCTTGCCGCCATCGTCGGCCAGCTGGTCGCCTACCGGGTGGAGCGGTCGGTTCTCGATGCCGCCCAGGCCGAGATCGAGGCCGAGGGCACTCCCGCCGAGCAGGAGGCCCTGGCTCGGTCGCTGACGTCGCCGCCCGGCCGGGCCCGCCAGTCCGAGGAGCCACCCCACTAGCGGAGGGGGGAGGGAGACCCTCCCCCCTCCGGCTCCCCCCACCAGTGGCGCCGCCTTACGGCGGCACTCCTTGCCAGTCGCTCGACCGGCGAACCCGGATCGAGCGACGGTGAGGGGTTCCGGCGGGAGCCTCCACCCCCCACACCCCCCGCCACTGGCGTGCGCAAACTTGCCGGGAAAGTTCAACGTCCCAGCTCCAGAGCACAGCTAGCCGGGCGCGCCCGGGTACGCCCTACCGGGACCGCCGCGGCACGATCACCAGGTCGCCGCCGTCGTCGATCACCGACACGGTGGCGTCGAACACCCGCTCGATGAGCGCAGGGGTGAACACGTCGGTGGCGTCGCCGCGGGCCACCACGCGTCCCTCGTGCAGCAGCAGGAACCGGTCGCCGTGCTGGGCGGCCAGCGTGAGGTCGTGCATCGCCGACACCACGGTCAGGCCCCGACTGCGGCGCAGCTCGTCGACGAGCGCCAGGACGTGCTGCTGGTGGCCGATGTCGAGGGCGGTGGTGGGCTCGTCGAGCAGGAGCACGGGCGCCTCCTGCGCCAGGGCCCGAGCGATGACGGCGCGCTGGCGCTCGCCGCCCGACAGCGTCACCACCTCGCGGTCGGCCAGATCGGCGAGGTCGAGCAGCTCCAGCACCTCGGCGAGCACGACGAAGTCGTGCGCACCCTCGCGGCCGAGGAACGGGATGTGGGCGGTGCGTCCGAGGAGCACGTAGTCGACGACCGAGGTGCCCAAGGGGATCGTCGGTTGCTGGGGCGCAACGGCCAGGAGGCGCGCCCGCTCGCGTGGGCCGAGGCCGTCGGTCCCCTGGTCCCCGAGCGTGACCGTGCCGGCGTGGGCCACCGTTCCGGCCACGGCGCGCAGCAGCGTGGACTTCCCGGCGCCGTTGGGCCCGACGATGCCGAGCCATGATCCGGCGGCGACGTCGAGGTCGATCGGGTGCAGCACGGTCCGGTCGCCATGGTCGACGCTCACGGCGCGCACCCGCACGGAGCCGGCGCCATTGGCGGCGGATGGCCGCCCCGCGATGCTCATGCGCCCCTCCGGCCGAGGAGGGCCAGGAAGAACGGGGCCCCGACAAACGCGGTGATGACCCCGATCGGCACCTCGGCGGGGCTGAGCGCAGTGCGGGCCACGAGGTCGGCCAGGACCATGAACGCCCCGCCCGCGACCAGCGTGAGCGGCAGGACCACCCGGTAGCTGTGCCCGGCGACCAGGCGGATCGCGTGAGGGACGATGATGCCGACGAACCCGATGAGCCCGCTCACGGCCACGGCCGCCGCCGTCCCCAGCGACGCCGCCACCACCACGACGAGCCGGGTGCGATCGACGTGCAGCCCGAGGGTGGTCGCCTCCTCGTCACCGACGGCCAGGACGTCCAGGGGCCGGCGGTGCGACAGCACGCCGGCGGCGGCGAGCACGGTCCACGGCAGGATCAGGCGGACCTCGGACCAACCGGCCGTGGACAGGCCGCCGAGGATCCAGGTGTACACCTCGCGCACGGTGTCGTCGGAGCGCTGCTGGAAGTAGGTCTGCACCGACGTGAACAGGCTCGCCATGGCGACGCCGGCCAGGATGAGCGACGTCGTGCCGGCGACGCCGCGCCCGGCGGCGCGGCCGACCAGGTACGTGAGGCCGACCGCCAGCAGCGCGCCCACGAACGCCGCCGCGGGCAACAGGTCGAACGGGCCCCAGCCGCCTCGGGCGCCGAAGGTGAGCACGAGGGTGGCCCCGAGGCCGGCGCCGGCCGCCGCCCCCAGCAGGTACGGGTCGGCCAAGGGGTTGCGGAAGACCCCCTGGTAGGCGCCGCCGGCCACGCTGAGGGTGGCACCCACCAGCAGGGCCAGCACCACCCGGGGCAGGCGGATGTCCCAAAGGATGGCCGCCTGGCGGCCGTCGAGGCCCGAGTCCACGCTCACCAGCGGGAGCCGGTCGAGCAGTTCCAGCCCGACCCGACCGACCGGCATGCCGGCCGGGCCGATGCTGACCCCCGCCATGAATGCCACGGCGAGCAGGGCGAGGCACGCCCACCAGGTGCGTCGCACCCGGCGGGTGGGGCGTGAGCCCGCCGTCCACTCGGTGGTGGCGGGCCGCCCGGGGTGTCTCAGCTCCGTGGTCGCCATGGTCGCGGCGCGCCGGTCGTACGAGGCCTACGCCGCCGACCCCGCCGCCGACCCCGCCTGGGATGTGGCCTTGACGACCGTCCGCAGGAAGTCGACCACCCGCGGTCCCCACCGCGAGGTGATGTCCGGGTCCAGCTCGACGATGTCGCCGTTGCGCACGGCGGTCACCTCGCCCCACCCGGGGCGGGCGGCGACGGCCGCGGCGTCGATGCCCGCGCCCTCGTCGGCGAGGAAGATCATGTCCGGGTCGCTCTCGAGCAACAGCTCCGCGGACACCTGCGGGTACCCGGTGCCGTCATCGGCCGCGTCGGCCACGTTCTCGAGGCCCGCCAGGGCGTAGATCTGGCCGATGAAGGTCCGGGACGTGGCGGTGTGCAGCTGGTCGTCCAACTCGTGGTAGTAGGACAGTGGCACGTCGCGCGCCCCGGCCTCGTCCGCGAGGTCGTCGATGTCCGCCTGCATGTCGTCGACGAGCTCGGCGGCCTCGTCGGCGTGGCCGGTCGCGGCGCCGAGCTGGGTGATCTGGTCGTAGCTGTCGTCCAGCGACGTGGCTGCGGGGTACTCGAGCACGGGGATGTCGAGGCGTTCCAGCCCGGCGACGACGTCGTTGGCGTCGAACGACAGCACGACCAGGTCGGGCTCGTAGGTGGTGACGGCCTCGACGTTGGGCTCGAAGCCCGACAGATCGGTCATCGGCGTGCCCTCGGGGTAGTTCGAGAAGTCGTCCACGGCCACGACCTGGTCGCCGGCGCCGATCGCATAGAGCATCTCGGTGGCGGTGGGCGACAGCGACACGATCCGCTCGGGCTGGTCCTCGATCGTCACGGTCCCGTTGGCCGCCTCGACCTCGACCGGGAACGACGCGTCGGTCGCCTCACCCCCGTCGTCACCGTTCGTGTCCGGCTGGCCGGACTGGGAGACCGAGTCATCGTCGTCGCCGCACGCGGCCGCGAGCGCCAGCAGCGCGGCGAAGGCAAGGGCGGGAACTCTGGGAATGCGTCTCACGGTGCTCCTCCTGTCGGCTCGAGGGGCTGGCCTGTTCGCCGACCGGGCACCGAGGCCCCGTCGCACGAAGAGCCCTGTCCTCGAAGGGTTTCGTGCGCCCGCGCGCCAGGCGACCTGGCTCGTCCTCGTTCGAGGCATCACAGTTGCGGGACAGCGCCGGGATGGACCGGACTTCGCTGGCTCGCGGGCTCGGCGGGAACCGTACTGCTTTTCACGGCCCGGCCCGTAGCCTGATGCTCCGCATGTTCGAGTCCCCGTCCGAGAGCGCGGCGCGCCGCCGCACGTTCGCCATCATCAGTCACCCCGACGCGGGCAAGACCACCCTCACCGAGAAGTTCCTCCTCTACGGCGGGGCGGTGCAGGAGGCCGGTCAGGTCAAGGCCCGGGGCGAGCGGCGCCGCGCCCGGTCCGACTGGATGGAGCTCGAGCAGAGGCGCGGCATCTCTATAACGTCCGCGGTTCTGCAGTTCCCCTACGGCGGCGACGTGCTGAACCTGCTCGACACGCCGGGGCACCGCGACTTCTCGGAGGACACCTACCGGGTGCTCGCCGCCGTCGACGCCGCGGTGATGGTCCTCGACGCCGCGAAGGGCATCGAGGCGCAGACCCTGAAGCTGTTCGAGGTCTGTCGCACGCGCAATGTGCCGCTGCTCACGTTCCTCAACAAGTGGGACCGGCCGGGACGCGACGCGTTGGAGTTGCTCGACGAGGTCGAGGCGAGGCTGGACCTCCAGCCGGTGCCGGTGACGTGGCCCGTGGGCATCGCCGGCGATTTCCGGGGGCTCATCGACCGGCGGTCCGGTCGCTACATGCGTTACGGCCGTACCGCCCACGGCGCCGCCGAGGCGATGGAGGAGGCCGTCGACCCCGACCACGCCGCACGCGGCCGCGACGGCGATGCCTGGCGAGCCGCGGGCGACGAGGTGGCGTTGCTCGAGGAGGTGGGCGGCGGGTTCGACCCCGACCTCTTCCTCGCCGGCGAGCAGACGCCGGTGTTCGTCGGTTCGGCGCTCACCAACTTCGGGGTCCGGCCGTTGCTCGACGGCGTCGTCGAGCTGGCGCCGCCGCCGACGCCGCGGTTCGACGTGGACGGCGCCGCCCGCAAGCTCGACGACCCGTTCTCGGCGTTCGTGTTCAAGGTGCAGGCCAACATGGACCCCGCGCACCGCGACCGGGTGGCGTTCGTGCGGGTCTGCTCGGGACGCTTCGAGCGCGGCATGGTGGTGACCCACGAGCCGACCGGGCGGCCATTCGCCACCAAGTACGCCCACTCCCTGTTCGGCCAGGAGCGCGACACGCTCGACGAGGCGTTCCCCGGTGACATCGTGGCGCTGGTCAACGCCACCGACGTTCGGGTGGGTGACACGCTCTATGTCGACGCCCCCGTCGAGTTCCCCCGGCTGCCGGAGTTCGCACCCGAGCACTTCGTGACGGCCCGGACACGCGACACGGGGCGGTTCAAGCAGTTCCGCCGCGGCATCGCGCAGCTCGACGAGGAGGGCGTGGTCCAGGTGCTGCGGGATCGTGAGCAGGGCGACCAGGCGCCGGTGCTCGCCGCCGTCGGCCCGATGCAGCTGGAGGTGGCGGCCTGGCGACTCGAGCACGAGTTCGGCGCGGCCACCGACCTGTCGCCGACGGCGTACACGCTCGCCCGGCGCACCGACGAGGCATCGGAGGCGACCCTCCGGGCGCTCCCGGGGGTCCGGGTGTTGCTACGGGCCGATGGGACCCTCTATGCGCTGTTCGAGAGCCCGTACTGGCTGGCACGGGTCGAGTCCGAGAATCCCGAGCTGACGCTCGAACGGCTCGTCGCCGAGGGCACGGCGGGGTGAGCGCCGGCGGTCACGAGCAGGTCGTGCCGTCCTCCGGGGGCTCCAGGTCGACCAGGTAGCGGATCACGGCGTCGTCGACGCACGAAACGCCGTTGCCGACGACCGTGTGACCTTCACCCTCGTACGTGAGCAGCACCCCGGACTCGAGGCGCTCGGCGGTCCGCACGCCGGCCTCGTAGGGCGTCGCCGGATCTCCGGTCGTCGACACCACCAGGATCGGGGGTGCGCCGGGGGCGGTCACCGCCGGCAGCGGCTGCTCCTCGACCGGCCACATGGCGCAGCGGACGTAGTCGTTGACGATGGGCTCGCCGAAGTGGGGTGCCTCACGCGCCGCGGCCACACCTGCGGCCAGCAGCTCGTCCGGCGATTCCGGCCACTCGAGGTCGAGGCAGTTCACGACGAAGTAGATGTCGAAGTCGGCGATGCCGATGTACTGGTCCGCCAGCTCCACCATGCCCGAGCCGTCGCCGTCGAGACCGTCGGCGATGGCGTCGGCCAGCTGGGGCCACAGGGACTGGCTGTAGAGCGGCAGCGCCAGTCCCGTCGACAGCTCACCGGGGCCCAGGTCGCGGGGCGAACCCGGGATCGGCTCCTGCTCGACGCGGGCGCTCAACTCGTCGAGGGCGGCGGTGGCGTCGGGAGCGATCGGGCACGACGGGTCGGCGTCGCAGTCGTCGGCGAAGGCGGCGAACGCGTCCTCGAAGCCGCGTGCCTGGTCGGCGGCCAGCTCCGTGCCGGTCGGGCCCAGCTCGAGCACCCCGTCGATGACCATGGCCCGCACCCGATCCGGGAACATGTCGGCGAGCACCTGGCCGATGGCGGTGCCATAGCTGAAGCCGAGGTAGTTGAGCTGCTCGTCGCCCATGGCGGCGCGGACGGCGTCGACGTCACGGGCGACGTTGGCGGTGCCGAGGTGCGGCAGCAGGTCCCCGGCCGCCGCCTCGCAGCCGTTGATGTACGCGGAGCTGACGTCGAGGAGCGTGGTTTCGTCCTCGGGCGAATCGATGGAGTAGTCGACGCCGTAGAGCTCCGTGAAGTCGCCGCCGCAGTCGATGTCGCTGGCGCCGAGCCCCCGGGGGTCGACGCCCACGATGTCGAAGCCCTCGGTGATGTCGTCCGGCAGGGAGGCGGCGAGCGTGGTGGCGAAGCTGGCCGCACTCGCTCCCGGCCCGCCGGGATTGACGAACAGGGCGCCGATGCGGTCACCGCTGGCGGGGACCCGAGCGATGCTCAGGGTGAGGGTGTCGCCGTCGGGCTCGTCGTAGTCCACCGGCACGTCGAGGGTGGCGCATTCGGTTTCCCCGCCGCATTCCTCCCACTCGAGCGTGTCGCCGCCCGCCTCCTCCGGACCGTCGGGCGACTCGGTGGCGGCCGACTGGTCGCCGGTCCCGTCGTTGCCCGCCTCCAGCGGGTTCTCGTCGGCCTCGCTGACGCAGGCGGCGGCCGCGAGCATCAGGCACGCTGTCAGGCCCAGGGCGATTCGATGCACCGACCGACGGTATCCGCACGGCACCGGTGACGTGAGGTCGGCCGGCGCATCTGTCCACCGATGGCGGTCACCCGTGGAGCAGGAACCACTCCCGAGGCGAGAGGCCGGATTCGTGGATCTGCGCCGCGATGTCGCGCCCGACATAGCGCAGATGCCACGGCTCGAACTCGTAGCAGCTGCGGTCCTGTGCGTCTGCGGGATAGCTGAGCACGAAGCCGTACTCGTGGGCGTGGGCGGCGACCCACTGGCCGGCCGGCGTGTCGGCGAAGGCGGTGCTGAGCTCGCCGGCCTCGGGATTCAGGACGTCGAGCGCGGTGCCGAGCTGGTGCTCGCTGTGACCGGGCCGGGCGACACCGGCGGCCGCGCGTGCCTCGCCCACCCGTTCGGACTCGGCCCGGAACAGGCCCTCCTGGTAGGCGAAGCTCCGGTAGGCGGAGACCACGACGATCGGCGTGCCGTTGGCCTCGGCCGCCAGCCGGAGCGCGGCAAGGTCGAGGATGACGAACTCGCGGACCCGGTCGCGCTGGGCGAAGCCGGCCGCCGTCACCTCCACCAGGTCGCCGGGGGCGAACTCGGGCGGAAGGGCGCGACCGGTGTCGATCACGATCGTCGCCCAGTCGGCGAGGGGATCACCCTCGACGGGCTCGTCGCCCTCGCCGCACGCCGGGATCGTGGGGGCGGTGACGCCGGAGGTGGTCGTCGTGCCGGCCCGCCGGGGCGGTCCGGCCGTCAGCGTCGAGCTGTCGGACACCCGCGTGGAGTCCCACGTCACCCACAGCCCGATGCCGACGCCGACCACAAGGATCGCGACGGCCATGGTGGCGATCCATCCCCTCACGGCGGCGCAACCTATGTCGCGGGCGCCGGGCCTGTCCGTCACGTCGGCGGCCGTCAGTGGACTCTCGAGGACGGGCAACGAGCTTCGGCCGGCGCCGGCGGATCGGTACGCTGGTCGTTCCCAGGCCCGAGGGCGCTGGCCCGGGGGACGTAGCTCAGTTGGCTAGAGCACCTGCTTTGCAAGCAGGGGGTCGTGGGTTCGAGTCCCATCGTCTCCACAACTTGCGGTATGCCGCCAGGACACCGAAGGCCGCGGGGTCTGTCTGGACCAAGTGGACGAGCGTTCGGAGCAACTCGTCCTTGCGTGCCGGGTCAGCCGTCCGAAGCTGCCATCGCGTCCTGGTAGGCGAGGTCGGCGAGAGCCAGTTCTTGCTGGGTCCAGGCGACCCATTGGGCACCTGTCGGTGTCGTTCGTTCCGGCGTGGTCTCCAGGTTCACGGGATCGTTCCTCCGGGCTCAGGGGGTGGCATGTCGTTCCCACCCCCCTGGGCCCGCCAGCGACGCGAAATCTCACAAAGAATCTGCGAGAAATTTCGGGCGACGGCGCCCGGTCAGTGGGAGCTGAGGGCGTCACGCCCCTAAGGCGACGACGCCGACGTTTCGTCTCAGACCGCAGGCGAAGGACCCTGTCGTGCTCCCGGCGTAGCTCCGGACCTTGCTCCCGCACGACGCACGAACCTCCGTCCCGGACGACCGCGACCGCACCAGCGACGGCCACGCGCACGCCGCGTGGGCCAAGCGGTCGCCGCAGGAGCGTGTGCGTCATCCGCCGGGGGTGATGTGACGACCACTCGACCGGTGGAGACTCGACCCGTCAGAGCCGCCGTCTCCAGCGCAAAGGGGAATCTCATGGTAGCAGCAGAGTTCGGCACGGGAGAGGTCTTCCTGTCGATCCTGTTCTTCTTCTTGTTCTTCATCCTGATCTGGCTGGTCATCGCGATCTTCGCCGACATCTTCAGGAGTCCCGACCTTTCGGGGTGGGCGAAAGCCCTGTGGGTGCTGTTCGTGATCGTCTTGCCGTTCCTGGGAGTGTTCACATATCTGATCGTCCGCGGGTCCAAGATGCGGGACTACTCGATGTCCGGGGCCGGCCGGCGGGAGGAGATGTACCGGATGTACGCGGACGTGGCCCCCAGGTGATCGAAGGGCAACCAACGGCCACCGACCGACGGGCGGTGACACCGACCTGACCTCGTCACGCCGGGGGCAAATCCAGTTCCTAGGGACTCACCTGGCGACAACTCACCCCCACAATGGCCAGGGTCGTGGAGCGGAAGGCTCCACGGCACCATCACCCCCGAACGCGACCATTGGCTCGCCTACTTTCGCCTCGAGACCCGCCTCGCACCCACGAGTCAAATGCAACGACGAGTTAGCCCGGCGGGCGCGGGTTTAGATACGCGGCAGTCGGAGCAGCGAGATCAGCACGAGGACAAGGATGAGACCCGCGAGGGCATTCATCGAGATGCGCGTCGACCGTCGCGTGAAGCGTTGTGCCATCGCCACGAGGAACAACACCAGCGCGAATAGCACGGTGTCGCGGACGTAGCTCTCGGCTTCATGCGCGGCGTCGTGACCGGAGTCGAAGATACGATCGGCTTCATTCGTGGTTTTATCGGCCTCTTCCGCTACCCGGTTGTGATACTCCGGCATCGCCGCTGGTCCAACGGGCGCGTCGTCGTTGGTGAACGGGTCCGTCTTCAGCCACGCGTGGAACGCGACCGTATAGTCCGGGCTAAAGCGGTGTTCGAGGTCCTCCTGGAGCTGGGGTTTGTTGTCATAGTGCGCCTGTAGCCACGCGGTGAACATCGCGGCATCGGCGGCGAGGACCTGGACCCCGGCGGTGCGCTCCGTCGCGGCGCGGGTGTAGAGCGTCGACGATTCGCCGTAGCGATGTGCCTCCTCGGCGTCCCACTTCGCGGCTTGGAACCCGCTGTACGCCGTCGCGACCGCGACGATCGCGAGCAGGATGACCTCAAGGACCTCGACGATCGTGTGCCAGCGCTCACGGGTCAGGTGCGGTCCGGCGTGGTCGTGACCGTGGCTGAGCTCGTGCGCGAACTCGATGTTGGAGTCACCGGCTTCAGGCATCGGGCGATTCTGCCCGATGACGCGGCGAGGCGAATGCCGATCGGCATTCCTGAAGGGTTAGAGGTGTCAAGGGACGTTGTCGCTGGTGGTGTTGCTGGGGGCTTGTGTGCGGGCGCGCGCCGGCAGCGGAGCCAGGGTCAAGGTCGGCCGGAGGCGGCCGGCTCAGGGGTGGCCTTGACGGCGGCGAGCAGCGGCGCAGAGTCGGTGCTCCGGCTCGGCCTGAAAGGTTGGGTTGGGTTCCTCGCAACCGGTAGGAACGTCGTGTGCGTGGATCTCGATGATCGGATCGCCGACAGGCTGCCGGTCTTCGTCGGCCTGGTCGTCCTCGTTGGGCACCCGAGTTCTGGACCTTTCCCGACTGGGCTGCGGGGGTCGATCTGTTCTTCGCTGATGCCGCCGGCCGGGATCGCCCGATCCGCTTAGCGGGTGGGGTCGGCAGACATGCCTCCGCCTTGGATGTCGCCCGTGATCCACGCGAGCGTGAGGTCAAGCGCCTGGTATTCGCTCACATCGGACGTCCGACGATCCGGGCCATCGACGCCGGGACGCGCCCGCCGTTTGGGGAGTTCGGCGAGGACGGGCGCTGCCACCGACTGCGCGCCGACAGTTGAAACAACGGCTCCAGCGATGCCGCCAGCTCGGTTGCCACGCCGTTCGACTTCACCGCAGGGATCCCGGACGCCACGGCCGAACTGGCGCGGCGGCGTCGCGGACCCCGCTCCCACAAACGGATGGCAGCGGTTAGCAGAAGGGGACGATATCCGAGGAGCCGCGACGCCACATTGGCGACGATCACCCCGACGGGAACGAAAACCTCTGCCGGCTCGGTGACGCGCTGGCGCCGATGCTTGTCTGCCGCTCGGCGGTGGACGAGCATGTGCCCTCTATGAGGATCGAGGACTACGGCCTGATCGGCGGCCTGCAGTCGGCTGCGCTCGTGGGGCAGAACGGGTCGATCGACTGGCTCTGCCTGCCCCGTTTCGATTCGGCATCGTGTTTCACGGCCCTGCTCGGCGACGAGAGCCACGGCCGCTGGCTCGTAGCCCCGTCGGTGGAGGTCACGGGGTCGTCTCGCAGCTACCGCCCGGCGTTCTGGCTGGTGAGCGCCCTGGCCTTGAACGGGCGCGTCGGCGAGGCACGTGCGCTGTTCGAAGCGGCTCCGCGGGTTGACCAACGACGTCGGCCTGCTTGCCGAGGAGTACGACGTCGCTCGGCAGCGTCAGGTAGGCAACTTCCCGCAGGCGTTCAGCCACCTGGCGCTTTCCATCGCTGCGGCGGACCCGCCGCCGCGTGATGGTGCGGACCGCCGTGGCTGCGAGGCCGACCATGCGACATGAAGGTGGGTGCCCCGGTGGCTGAGAGCGTCGGTGCGGGACGTCCGTCGGTGACGCTGCGCAAGACGCTGGTCCCGCTGGCCCTCGCTCAGTTCATCTGTAGCTTCGCGGGCTCGAACATGAACGTGATGATCACCGACATCAGCGAGGACCTGGACACGACCGTCCAGGGGGTGCAGGTGGCCATCACGCTGTTCCTGCTGGTCATGGCGGCGCTCATGATCCCGGGTGGGAAGCTCAGCGACCGTTGGGGGCGCAAGCGGTGTTTCACGCTCGGCCTGACCATCTACGGGATCGGCGCCCTGATGAGCGCGCTCTCGCCGGGTCTCGGGGTGCTGATCCTGGGCAACTCGATCCTGGAGGGCGTGGGCACGGCGCTGTTGATCCCGCCTGTCTACATCCTCACGACGATGCTCTTCGACGATGTCACCTCGCGTGCTCGCGCCTTCGGCGTGATCACCGGCATGGGCGGCGTGGGCGCGGCTGCGGGGCCGTTGATCGGCGGCCTCATCACCACGGCGATCAGCTGGCGGGCGGCCTTCGTCTTCCAGGCCCTGGTCATCGTGGCGATCGTCTACCTCAGCCGCCCGATCGAGGAT
>Ga0081538_10001258_pt1 | contig 26438 bp, 33 predicted proteins | sample TabmetS5T2R1_FD_71022 | JGI IMG/M metagenome (GOLD analysis project Ga0081538, IMG submission 71022) | Tabebuia heterophylla rhizosphere microbial communities from the University of Puerto Rico - S5T2R1 | ecosystem: Host-associated > Plants > Roots > Rhizosphere ... | reverse complement strand
TCGACGCCGTCGCCGCCGAGCTCAACGACCGGCCTCGACAAACCCTCGGATGGAAGTCACCATCACAAGCACTCGACGAAGCGTTGCGATGACCACCTGAGACCGCAGCCGATTGGGGGTTCACCTCGCCGCCCACACCTCGTCGGTCGCCACCTGCGCCGCCTCGACCGTCGGGAAGCGGCCCACCGTGGTGATCGGTGAGAGCCCGGGCGGGTCGTCGAGCCGCAGATAGGCGACCAGCCGTCGCCGTCGCGGGTGACGGTGCCATGGATCTTCGATTCCCAGGTCCCGGACCAGTCCCTGGGGCTGAGTTGCCGCCACGTGAGGCCGGGGCCCTCGTCGGGTTCGGCGGCGGGTGACTGCCAGGCGTACTCGAAGCCGTCGCGCCAGTCACCACCACCCATGCAACGAACATACGTTCGACACAATGGCGAAGCAAGAGATACCTCCGGTGCCGCCGCCTGCGGCGTGGCACAATGCCGATGTGCGTCCGGTCGTGACGCTCGTGCGGGGGCTCGAACGGCCACCGCTGCTTGAGTTCATGGGCCCCAAGTGCGATGCCTGGGCCCTGAGCACTTATGCCCGCTGCGAGTTCCGGTGCGTGTACTGCGTCACGGGGGTGCAGGGCGCGTCGACGCCGAAGCTCCCGATCGACGTCCTTGTCGAACGGCTGCGCGCCGAGCTGGACCACCGGCCTGACGTGCGGATCGCCGTCGGCGCGCTGTGCGACGCATATCCAGACGTCGAACAACGGCTGGGCGTCACACGCGCAGCGATCGAGGTACTCGTCGAGGAAGAACGGACCTTCGGCATCACAACAAAGGGCACGACGGTGCTGCGTGACACCGACCTCCTGCTCGCCAGTGGCCGCGCCAGTGTCACCGTGTCCTTGTGCAGCACGGACGACGCGGTCCTCCGGCAGCTCGACCGGCGGGCGCCACGCGTCGCGGAACGGCTCGGAGTAGTGCGGGAGCTGGCTGCGCAGGGCATCGACGTGAAGGTCAGCGTGGCCCCGTGGATCCCCGGCGTCACCGACGCAGAGGCGCTGCTCGACGCGGTGGGCGACGCCGCGCAGGTGTGGTTCACGGTGCTAAATGTGCACGACCCGCATGTCGCGTCCACCCGGTTCGGCCGCCGATTCGACCAGGCCCGGCTCAACGCCGCCTTCGAGAGTGAGCGCGACCGCATCGGTCCCCGCCCTGGAGTGTTCTGGTTCGACCCTGACCCGCTCGACCCCGCCTGCTGAGCTGCGAAGCGTCACAGGCCAGCCTTAGAGAGCACCCGGGCCGGCACACCGACCTCGCGCAGCGCCGCAGCACTGATCCGGCTGCGCTTGGCCCACGACGCAGCCACCTTCACAAACGCCGCCTCGAGCTCAGGCAGCCGGGCTCCCTGATCGATCTGTGCCAGCTGAGCGTCGATGTCGAGACGCTGCTGGATCAGTTCGACCTCACGGATCGGCGACGACTCGTCCGCGATCCACTGCTCTTTCTGGGCACGGCGCTTCTCGAGCGCGGCCCGGCTGCGTGCCGGCACCTTCGGTGCCCGCAAAGCCGTTAGATAGGCGGCGACCGCGGCCGTTTCTGCGCGCCGCTCGCCCCGTTCCGTCACACGCTCCGCCTTACGCCGCGCCATCCCCGTCCCCTGTGTCCGCCAGAGACGGAGGTCTACCACTTCGGCCATGGTGGGGCACCCGACGAAAGGGGGTCAGGTATGGAGTGGGTGATCCTGCTCACCGTCGCGTTCCTGGTCTACGTGTTCGGGATCCGGAGACGCGGACGCGGCGCACTCCTAGACACCGCGGCGCATGGCGCCGCTGGAGGGGCCCGCCGTGCACTCAACAACTACTTCAGACGCGGCGATCGGATCTTGTACGTGATTGCAGCCGTCACCGTGATCTTCGTCTTCTGGATCGTCTTTTCGGACGACGACGCACCCGCAGCGGGCAGCGAGACCGAGGAGGCCGCGGCCAGCACCGAAACCATCTCCAGTCCGTTGAGCTTCGGCGATCGAGGCGATGACGTCGTCATCCTCCAAGAGCGTCTTGTCGCCGAGGGCCTACCTGTCGCCGTGGACGGCGTCTACGGCCCCGAGACCGCCGACGCCGTCAGGACGTTTCAGGAGCAAGAACAACTCCCCGTCGACGGAGTCGTCACCCCGGATACAGCTGAGGCACTCGGCATCTGGTCGGGCTGATATCGGCCGCTGTCAGATAAGGCGAGGCTCCCTACGTGATCACCCGCGGGGGCTCCCGATCGTCGACAACGATCCAGTCGTGATCGCCGAGATCGCCGGATTCAGCCCGCCGGTCCCGCTCGTTCAATTCCGCGGCCACCGCCGCGGCCTCTGCTCGGTCGTCCCACGTCGCCGCACCGTCCCACGTTGCTAGGACTCCCTGGGGGTCATCGCGGGGGTGGTAGGCCTCGAAACGGCGGTGATACACCCGGTACAGCGTCACCCCATCGGTATACCCGGACACGGCGCCGCCCCCGGTCCCGGCCGGAGTCGGGGCCGAGGGCGACAAGTACACGTACCGGTATATCGGTCAGGTGCCCGAATTGAGGCCGCCGCCCTCACCAAGCGGTCGGGCGTGGGCCCGCAACCGGATCTCGTCGACCATCACCGACGCCATGGTGATGGCGTTCCGGCACGACCGGGCCCGCTCCGGTTCGAGCTGCTCGGTCGCCACCCTGATCTCGTCGAGGAGTGCAGCTGCTTTGGCGAGGAGCTCGTCGATCTTGGCGACGAGCATCTGACGTACCGTGGGTTCCGGCATGACGGCTTACCCCCGTCGTGTCCAGGGGCCCGGCCGTTCCAGCGGCGCGGGCCCCGCCTGGTTGTCAGGATGACCATACGCCGGGGTCTGACGCCGCGGTGCCGTGACACACCGGTGACACACGAGACCTGAGACGGCGCCATATTCGGCTGTGACTCACTGAGACGTAGCTAGAAGTGTTTGGGCAAGTCAGAGCGGGCATACCGACCATCGGTGCAGGTAGCGGAACCGGCGGGAACTGTCTCCGGCTTACAGGCTGACTCACCGTCACCACCCGAGTTGCGGGGCAGACCCGTGGTTGTGGGGCGACAGGGGGGATCCGACCGAGCGGGTCGTGGCCACGGCGTCCTACGCCAACACACCGGAGTAGCCCCCAGCAGGGACGCGCAACGGCTCGTTGGACCGAAAGCCGAGCGGCCGATCGCCGCTACCCCGAAGGCGCCTGTGATGGTGTGGCGGAAATCACCTTTGGTAGGTGCAAGGTGACGCAGTGCGTAGGTGGCAGCGGACACATCATGCAGCGAGCGGCAGCCTGAATCACCGCCGGTTGCGAGGAACGTTCTGCGGCCATTTGGACGGCTCCGCGGGAGATGGCTCCATGAAGCATCGGGCCGAAGACAGGAAGGCGGAGGTCTCGTGGTTCACGCGCTGCTCCCGTGCTAGTGCGGGCGTCTCAGTGCCATGACCGGCTCGGTGCGGATCGGCAGGTACGCACTCGAGGTTGGGACCTTGGCCGAGTCGTATGCCGTGTTCGAGCCCGATAGGGAAGAGCGGAACCTCAGGGACCTTCGTGACGCGCTCGCCGAGGAGACCGACGAACTCTCCAAATCCGTAGCGGTGCTCGAGGAGGTCCAGGAACACGCGCAGACGGTCACAGCGAAGATCGAGAGGTCCCACGAACTCTTCATGGCGGCAGCCGAGGGACGCTTGCTCGATGCGGACCCGCTCGTGGCGGAGGTCGACTCGTTGCTTGGCCTGGCCGAGCGGCTCGATCGTGACGGCCGTTTCGAAGAGGAGCTGCGGCTGCTGCGGGCGCTTCACGGCCTCCTGGCCCTCACACGCCGCTGGCTCGATCTAATCCGTGGGCTCCACCGCGGCCTGTCCGCCGCCCAGGAGGCCGGTGATCTCGACGCGCAGGCGTGGGTCCGCCATGAACTCGGCTCGATCAACCTCTGTGCAGACAAGCCCGAAGCGGCCGCAGAGCAGCTAGGGCAGGCACTCCGGCTCCAGCAACGCCTAGGCCAGGCCACCGGCACGTGTGCGACCCGCCACAATCTCGACTCGGCAAAGCGAGACGTCGCGTCCCGACCAGCAAGCAAGCCGTGGTCGAGACGGCGGCTGCCACGCCTCGCAGTCGTTGCCAGCGCCCTCACTCTAGTGGCGGTCGGAACGGGGATGGCACTTGCGTGGGGCGAGGATTCATCGTCGACAACCACGTCGACTGCTGCGCCGACAACGACGTCGATAACCACAGGGACGACCGAGACGACCGAGACAACGACTACACCGACGACGGCGCCGACGACCACAGGGACGAGCGAGCCGACCGACACAACGACAACGTCGACGACGGAGACGACCGTTCCCCTGGATGCAACCGCGCCGGCCGTAACCTTCGACACACCGGCCAACGGTTCGGTCGTCCGGACACGGACTCAGGACATCTCGGGCACCGCGGGGGTCGAGCAGGGCGACGTTGCCGAGGTTCTCGTCACGATCGTCGCCATCGACGAGAACGGAATCGCGATTGTCAACGAGAGGGGCGCCCCGCTGGATTCCTCCTTGAGTGCCCAAGTCGTCGATGGCGAGTGGAGCGTGACAGAGACAGTCGTGCTGCGCGACGGCTCCTACAAGGCCACCGCAACACAGAGAGACGACGCAGGAAACGTCGGCGAGAGTGCTGTCACATTCACAGTTCAAACGGGAGGCGTCGACTGAGCGCGAGAGCGGGTCGTGGCGGGCCCTGGCCCCGACACGGGGCGACGGGCAAATGTGCAGCGTCCGCGCGGTCGCACTACGGCTCGTCGTCAGGCAGGTGCTCAAACCTGCTTGCTGATGATCTGCCGACGCGGCCGTCTGGCGTGGTGTTGCGGCCCGCTACGTCACCGACGAACCATGCCCGACGAAACCGATCTACTACCGCAACCCTGCAACCTCGAAGCCCACTCAACCCTGCAACGTCGCGGCAGCCACGGCGGGCAGTCCTGATGAGGGATGTCGATGCCTCGCCCCTGTTTCGAGCCACGCCGTGACCGGACCCGGGCAGGCGGCCTGTTCGCTCAAAAGCCAGACACCGAACCGGCGTCGGCAGGGCATTCGAAAGACCGCCCACCCAGATCCTCGACGCTACGGAACACCTTCGCGAGGTGCGCCAGATCCTCCATCAGGGAAATCGGTGCGTTGTCGTCCCACCTAGGTTCCGCGATGTTCGGTGCGTCGGAGCTCGAGGAGCACGGGTGAGCGGCGAGGCCGACCGCTCGGGCTTTTGAGTCGACAAGCTGAGCCCAGCGTCCTCACCGGAGCGACTCGACTAAGCGCTCGATTCGTCGCTCGCGTGTCTGCGCGGTTCTCGCGGCCTCGATGTCGTTGACGTGCTTGCGTCGGAGGCCGAACGGGAGCCGGTCGAAGGCGGCACGGACTGTCGGGGCGGCGTCGAGGGCGACCTTCAGGTCGGCTGGCTCGTCCACCTCGCGAGGTTCGGTGTCGAGTTCGAGCGTCACCTCGATCTCGTCTCCTTCGTCGATACCAGCCGCGGCGCGGTTCGCTGCGCTGATGCCGACCAGGTACCGCCCGCCCTTCGACGCGACGCGGCTGCGCCACGTGTGGCCGTTGATGGTGATCGCGACCTTTGGTCGCTTTCCCTCCCCGAGTGCGCTGACGACCTCGGCAGGCACCTCGGCGCCGGTTGCGTTGCCGGCGGGGACAACGGTGGAGCGGAAGGTCTCGGCGGTCAATGCCCTATCCCTGCGTGATGCGAACGACGTTGCCCCTAGAGTCGAGCACGACGCCATCTGTACCGAGGATCGGCTGGCCCGGCAGGCTGTCCACCTCCAGATCGCGAAACTCGTGAAGACGGCAAATGCGCTGATGAAACAATGACATGCAAGCAACTTGGTGGGCCATGCGACCACCAACACCAAGGTCAAGACGCCGACGAGGTCATCAAAGCCCAGGGGACGCGCCGGCGAAGCCCGATGGGATCTCGTAGCTACGCTTGCGAATAGGAGTCGTCGGAGACGCCCCAAGGAGACGACGATGATCCGGACCGCCCGTGCCCTGGCCGCTGCCGGTGCGCTCGCCATCATGGCCATCGGTGCTCGCTTTCTGGTGCGACCCGAGGCCGGACTCGCTGGGTTCGGCATCACCGCCGGTGACGAGCGGGCGCTTACCGCCATCAAGGGTGTGCGTGACATCTCGTCCGGGCTCGTGCTTCTCACGGTGCGGCGGTGGGGTTCGCCCCAGGCGCTCGGTGCCTGTCTCCTGGCCGGGTCGTTCACGCCATGGGGCGACATGGTCATCGTGTTGCGCCGAGGTGGATCCCCTGCTACGGCATTCGGCGTGCACGGGCTAGCCGCCGCCGTTATGGACATCGCCGCTATCCCGCTCCTGCGTGCGCAGCCCGACCGCACCCCACCGCCCGTTGACGCGGCCGCGGACGCCTCAACGGTGGCCGTCGTCTCCCGAACGAGACCCTGACAGCGTCGCGTACAAGTCCTGCCAGGTGTCCCCGAGGTGCCGATCGGGGACGCAGATCTGCGCCATATCTGCTGCTCGGTGCGGCGGCCGCCAGGCATCATCGTGGAGTGAGCGAATGCTGCTTCTGCTCAGAGTCGGTTGACGATTCCCAGCCCGGTGCACTCACTCTCGTCGTCACCGCAGCCGCCCCGTCTGCAGGAGCCTGAGCGGCCCACTGCGCAGTATTGGTGCCACGGCCACTGCCTTGGCGAGCGATTGGCCGCCCACGTGCCGTTCGACCTTGAGGCGTTCGACGACTGACCGCACCGATCTGCCGATCTCGCGCTGCGGTCGATATGAAGGGTCCTAGGCCGCCTGCGGTGGGCCCAGCCGGTCGGCGTCCGTGCCGTTGCGGCCTCACTCAGGCACAGGGCGGGACCGCATCACCTCACTCCGCATCGCGCTCGGGTCCTTGCCCAACGAGATGAGGGCGGCCTTCGCCGGGCCGTCCTCGGTGAGGAGAGACGGGAACATGTCGTCGGTAGTCAGCACTCTTCGCTTGTCGACGAATGCCAATTCGGTCGCTCGCCGCAACACACGCTCTAGGTCGGCACCGTGGGTGAGGCCCGGAACGCGACGCGCCAGCCGCTTCAGGCCCCTCGGCGCCGGTTGCCGAGCCCTCGCCGCCACCTCGAGCGGCTCGAGATCGTGCGTGGTGACACCGGCGTCGTCAAGGACGCGTTGGGCAGTCGTGCCCCTACCCGCCTCCAGGATGGCGAGGAGAAGCGTGACGGACGTCGCGGGCTCCGGTGCGGCGAGGGCCGTGCTCCACCCGAGGCATCGTTGCAGGTCGTCGGCGACAGACACCATTGGTCCAACTTGGATTGGTGACTTGAACTTCATCACGCCTTCCCGCCCCGAGAATCCAGATCGCCAGGCGCTTTTTCCCATTGGGCGCTTCCGCCCGGACGTGGGTCATCGTTGCACCAAGTCGCCGCACCGTGCATGCGCAGATCTGATGCGCCTCTTGGGGTCAAGCAGCGATTTCTGGTCGTGTTTCGGTGATGGCCATGATGGCTTGGATGTCGTTGTAGAGCTCGCGGGCGAGGTAGCGCTTGAGGCATCGGATGGCGTCGCGTTTGGAGTTCCCGGCGGTGATGCGTCGTTCGAGGTAGTTGATCGTGGGCGTGTGCCGGCTTCGTAGGCGGACGATGACGATGCGCCACAGGGCGGGGTTGGCTTGTCGGTCACCGGCACGGTTGAGCCGGTGCCGGTTACTTCGCCCGGATGACACCGGGACCGGCGAGGTGCCGCAGAGCGCCGCGAAGCTGGCTTCGGTGGCGAGCCGGTCGGGGTTGTCGCCGGCGGCGCACAGGAGGGAGCCGGCGGTCTCGTAGCCGACCCCGTGGCGGGCGAGGAGGGGCGCGGCGATGGTGTCGAGGATGGTCTTGATGTCGCGGTCCAGGGTGCGGATCTCGGTATCGAGGGCGGCCCAGCGCCGGGCGATGGAATGCAGCGCCGTCTTGGCCGCACCGGTGGGAGTGAGCGGATCAGCCTCCCGATAGCGGCCGGCGCCGGTCATCTTGCGTCGAGTGCTGAGCCCGCGGAGCTGGCCGCGGACGACCTCGGGTGCGGTGTCACAGATGCTGTGGAACTGGTTGGCGGCAGCGGTGCGGGCCTTCATTGCAGCTGCTCGAGCGACTCGAAGCTGGCGCAGCGCCTCGACGGGACCGTCGCCGGCCTTGGGTGTGGCGGTGGCGTCGCCGGCGAGGACCGCTCGTGCCGCCGTCTCGGCATCGATCGGGTCGGTCTTGCCGCGGCGTCGCCGGTTGTGACGGTTCGGCTTGTTGACCTCTCGCACGTTCAACCCGCGGGCGCGCAGATGCCGGGACAGTCCCGCACCCCACGAACCGGTGCCTTCGACCCCGATCGCCAGCACCTCCACGAAGCCGGTGACCCAGCCAGTCAGATTCCGATAGCCGCGAGCCGTGGCCGGGAAAGACGCCATCTCCAGCAACCGGCCGAGCTCGTCGAGCACGACCGCAACATGAACGTCCTTGTGGGTGTCGACACCGACGACGACTGCTGAACCGGCGCCGATGGCGGACGCGCCTCGAGCTGGCCACCGCCCTGTTCGAGTACCTCGAGATCTTCCACAACCGACGCCGCCGGCAGAGTGCCCTCGGGATGCGCACACCCATTGAGTACGAGGCACTGCACCACGAACCATCCGTTGTCGCATGAATCCAGCGAACGCCTCCACGAAACGCAGGGCAGACCAATGCCTCCGGAGAACCGGGGGAACTCCAGGGGCGGTTCAGGCCGAGAGAACTGACACACCGCCTGTGTGTCGCTTGACAGCGATCCGGCAACGAAGCGCGCCGCAAACTCCACACATGGCCCCATCCACCCCCGACGAACTACGACGCCAGCCCAGCGCCAACGTCGACCCCAACACAGGCGGCTACACGCATGGGGCCACCACAGACGATGACGAAGCGCCGATCCGGCACCTGGTCATCTTCGCTCGACTCTCCCGGCCTTCGGCGCTGCGCCCGTTCCGCCCAGCCGCGTAAGCGGTCGGTCACCGCCCCAGCCGTCACATACCACTGACCTGGCTGATCAGGTGGAGCGCCGGGCCCAGGCGTCGCCTTCGGCAGCCTCGTCACGCCTCGACCTGCACGGCCGAGACCTCGGTCCATGGGCGACCGGTGCTCGAATGCGATCAGGCACTCTGAGCGGGTCAGACGTGGCACTACGGGGAGGGATGCGTGTCGACCCGCTCCTTCCAGCAGACGATCACGGTGCTCGCGTCTGCCGGTGATACCAACGGCGTGCTCGGTGCTGTCGAGGTGGCGAGCCCGAGTGGCGCCGCTCCTCCCCTTCACGTCCATCACCGCGAGGACGAGGCCTTCTACGTCCTCGAGGGCGAGTACACCGTCTTGTCGGCGACGAGGTGATCTCCGGAGTCCCCGGAACGTGGGTATGGGGACCGAGGGACGTGCCCCACGGCTACCAGGTGCATTCGCGGCGCGGCCGTCATCTCAGCCTCACCATGCCCGGGGGCTTCGCGGCCTTCTTCGAGGAGGTCGCCGACCTCGGCACACCGTCCACCGATCCCGGGAACGTGATGGGCCAGCTGACCGCGGTCGCCGCCCGCTACGGCGTCGAGCTCCTCGGACCGCCTCGCTCGCAGACGTAACCACTCGGCGAAGCGCACTCCCCTCCGTCGGGGATCAGGTACGTGCGATGGTGGCGAACCACGAGCGCACCGGCTCTACACGGACAGTGATCTTGAGATCGGTTGGTTCGATGGCGTCCACGTGCCAGCCGCCCGCGAACGCCGCCCGGATCTCGTCCTGGGTGATGCGGCGCGGCCCCCATCCCGGCGGTTCGTTCTCGCTGAAGCACAGCATGAAGTACCGACCGCCCGGTCGGATCACGCTCGCAAGGCTCGCAACGAAAGGCGCACGATCCTCGTCGTCGAACACGTGGAAGAGACCGCAATCGAGGACCACATCGAACTGCTCACCGAGCGACGCCAGGTTGCGGGCGTCACCGACGATGAAACGTGCCGATATCCGCCGCTCGCTCGCCTTGGCGCGGGCGAGACGGATCGCTGACGAGGCGATGTCGATCCCGACCGCGTCGCAACCCGCATCGGCCGCCATCAGAACGTGCTCGCCCGTTCCGCAACCAACATCGAGCACACGTCCCCGGAGCCGACCGTTGGCTGCGAGTGCCGCGAACGCCGGTTGCGGTTCTCCGATGTCCCACGGCGGCGTCGTCACATACGCGGCCTCGAACTCCGCCACGACATCTCTAGGGGGCTGCTCTTCTGCCACGGTCGCTCTTTACTCTGGTCACCTCGTCGAGTCGAGAACCCGCGCACATTGCCATGAGCAGCACACCGCGACGCGGCGCGACTATCGGCAGATGTGGGCGGCGCGCCAAATGGTGCCCGGGATTCGATCCCTTACGAGTGGATCAGCGCACGGCGCGTAGTCCGCGCCTGACGTTTGTCACAGCACATCGGAAAAGGCGGTCGATGGCTATTGACACACCAACACGGGGCGGTGCAGCCTGGCACCGAAGGCGGACAGTGTCTTCGGCGGGCCGGCGGATGAGACGGATTGGTGGCTCGCGTCAAGACCGCAGGGAGGCGGGCCATGAAACGTTTCTTTATCGTATTCTCCATATCGCTTTTGGCGGCTATCGGATTCAATTCCGGTGTTGCGGGTGCGGGCCAGCCAGCGAACCAGGCCTGCGTCGGTGAGAGCCTGTCGACACTAGCGTCCAACCAGGTAGATCCGGGCACGTTCGGGCAGACAACACGGGGCTTTGCTCAACTCCCAGGTCCCCATGGCGGAAACATCCAAGCCTTCCAGGCAGGTTTAGTCGACGACGACATAGTGCCGAACACCTGCAACGACTGACCGACGTCACCCTGAATGGCTGAGCCGCACTCGACGCCGGCGAACTATCGCCGGCCGCGTGCGTGTCCTCTCGTGCCCGGTTACCCAGCGGGGTTGCTAACCAACCATTAATGGTGTCGGCCAACAGTCGAACGGCGGGCGGCGAATGTCCCGGATGGTGCGCTCTTGTCGAGTAGAGACGTGGCGACGCGTCGCGTCCACACAACAGAAAGGAACAGATGATGCTTCGGAAGGTAACGATGGCGACTGCGGTCTGCGCCGTCGCACTTGTGGGTGCAGGCGGAGGTGCCGCCTTTGCTGGTGAGGTAACCGGAAGCGGCGAGTCCACCGGTGGCCCCACGCACGCGAACTCGATCTGTGTGTTTTCCGGGCTGAACGATGATCCCGACGCCCCTCTTGACGGCAGCGGCCCAAATGGCCCCGGGGGTGTGGCCCAGGCTTACGGACAGGACGTGAAGTTGGGCCTGATCGATCCCCACGCATTCAACCCGGGCGACGCGTGCAGGGGCGGAAGCAACCCGGCCCGACAGTAGCTTTCGAAGCCGGCGGCCCACCGCTGCGGTGGGCCGCTGCGGTGGGCCGCGGCCTCAGAAATGGTTACGAGGTGGCTGCAGACGACCGATCGTCGTCCCGCCGAGAGTCGCCACCCCGCGAGCCCGTCGCGATGATCCAGAGGGACGTCGGCCTCCCGAGGAAGTATGCGGGGCGGGTTGCCGACCGGCGGTGATGCCAGCGCGTTTGCATGGGTGCTCCTGGGCTTGCTTGGGGTCGTCGCGTCCTTGACCGGGCCTGTCCCGGTGTCCGGAAGGGCCGCACGGAGGGCTGAGGTCACAACCGCCAGCCCAGCGGCCACGACGAGGACGGTCGTCTCGCGGTAAGCATGGTGCCGACCGCAGGCGGTGACTGCGCCAGATGCCACAGACGCGGCATGACGAATGGCACGCCGGCTCCGAGGCGGTCGACTCCAGATGGCAAGACGCACCCGCACTCGGTCGATGAGTCTCGGTACCGAGCGTCGTCTCAGCTGACAGGCGCCCCAGAAAGCCCGCGAGCGCACGAGACGAGACAGCGGAGGAACACCATGGTGACCACGCCCGGCAATGCGAGCAGCAACCTCCCCGGCAAGCCGCCCATCGTCGACCAGGCCACCTGGCAGGCGGCTCGCGAGGAGCTGCTGGTCCGCGAGAAGGCACACACCCGTGAGGGCGACGCGATCGCCGCGGCCCGCCGGCGGCTGCCGATGGTCGAGCTCGACGGCAGGGTCGAGGTCACCGGCGTTGACGGGCCGGTCCCGTTCCTCGACCTGTTCCAGGGCCGCGACGAGCTCGTGGTCTACAAGCACATGTGGTACCACGGCGCGCCGCACCAGGGGCAGTGCGAGGGCTGTACCACCACGGCCTGGCACATGAAGGACGCCGTCTACCTCAACGCCCGCGGCGTCTCGTTCGCCATCCTGACCTCGGGCCCGTGGGACGAGGTGGCTCCCTACGTCGAGTTCATGCGTTACACCCAGCCCTGGTATTCGGTGCGGGGCGTGGAGGCGCCGGTGGGCGGCGAAATGGGGCACATCGTCTGTTTCCTGCGCGACGGCGACCGCGTGTTCCTCACCTACTCCACGACGGGCCGCGGCAACGAGCCGGTCAACGGGTCCCTGGGCCTGCTCGACATGACGCCCTACGGCCGCCGCGAAGCGTGGGAGGACAACCCCGAGGGCTGGCCCGAGGCCCCTGACGCCGGCTCACCGGTCGGTGGGCATGGCGCGCCGATCTGCTGGTACTGGCGCTCGGACGCCGACGGCGTCGCCACCTGGGGCCCGACCAGCCGGCCCGTGCCCCAGTGGACCCGCCCGGGCGCGACCCCCGTGGACACCCTCGGTCGCCAGGGCGACCACCACTGACGCGGGGTTCCGTCGGGCTGGACGTGCGTCCCTGGACGGAAGGTCGAGGCTCTACGGTGGCGCGATGACCGACAGCGACTACCCGTGGGAGCCGCCCTTCGCCGGCACCGAGGTGGAGCACGTCGTGGGTGCGCTCGACCGCTTGCGCACCACCCTCCGCTGGAAGGCCGACGACCTCGACGCGGACGGGCTGCGGACCCGGATCGGCGCCTCCTCACTCACCCTCGGCGGCCTCCTCAAGCACCTCGCCGTCCAGGAGGACTACGCATTCACCGTCAAGCTGACCGGGGAGCCGCTGAACGAGCCGTGGGACCTCGCCGACTGGGACGACGATGACGATTGGGAGTTCACCTCGGCGGCCGACGACTCGCCGGAAGAGCTCTACGCGCTCTGGGACGCCGCCGTCGAACGGTCCCACGCGAGGCTGGACGCCGCATTGGCCAATGGCGGAGTCGATCAGCTCGTGCACCTGACCGGACCCGACGGTCGTCATGCCAGCCTGCGCCGGCTTCTCTGCGACCTGATCGAGGAGTACGGCAGGCACACCGGCCACGCCGACTTGCTCCGTGAGGCCGTGGACGGGCTGGTCGGTGAGGACCCTCCGGCCGGATGGCACCCAAGGGGGGCCGGTCAGGACTGAGCGGCTGAGCGCCACCGGCCGGCGTGCGAGCCTTCGTGGTCGCGCCGCTTCACCCATCGGGCCAATGCACCGGCGGGGCTGACGGGACGTTGGGAGTCCACACGCTGAAGATGCCGGCCGGCGTGCTGTGAGGAACGTCTCTCGGCGTCAGAATCGATCCGCATCACCCGCCGGCGTTTGGTGGAGACGGCGCCGGCACCCGGAAGCAGCGGGAGGAAACCGGTCCCGGATGCCGGCCCCGTGCGTCCGGGGTACCCGGCCGAACTCCCGGCCACACGCCGAACCGCCGTCGACTCGTGGGTCCGACGGCCTGTGACCGGTCAGCCGGCGTCGGTCGCCGGGATGGGGCGTGTCGGACTAGCGGGCCCGCCGCGCACGCTGTCGAGGACGGTGTTCCCCTGTCGATCGACGAACCGCGTGAACAGCTGTTGGGCATAGCCGAACACGATCGCCCACGAGACGATCTGCGCGGACGAGTCCAGTGCGCTGAGGCCGGGGATGAACTCGCCGCGCATGAGCAGCAATCCGAGGACAGCCGTGGCCGCTCCCGTGGGCAGCTTGAGTGCGGCGAGGGCCACCGGTACCGCGTATGGCTCCGACGAACCGCGTGTCCGCCGGATGGCGGCGGCCGCCGCGACCGTGGCGGCCGTCGCCCCGATCACCTCGACGAGCACCATGTCGGAAGGCGACACGGTGGCATCGATGGCGTCGTCGACGTCCTGTGGTGGCGTGACGCCGCCCTCCTGAGCCGGCAGAGGCGGGGACTGTCCAGTCGGACAGACCACGATCGTCTCGTCCCCCATCGTCGGCTCGAAGCACAGCGGGAGCATCGACGGGTTGCGCCAAGCCATCACGCCGAGGCCGATCGCCGCGGACGTCATGACGCCGGTCACGGCTATCAGGACGAAGTAGAAGCTTCGTACCTGGGTCTGCTCGCGGAGCGCAGCCGAGCTCGCACCGCGGACGGCACTGACGATCGTGCCCCGCTGGTTGGCGATCTCGTTCCTCTTGGCGGCCGGTGTCCTTGCGGTGGGAGTGGTCCACGGGTGGTCGGGGTCCTTCACGCCAACGTTCTGCGCGATGCGTTCCATCTCGCGTCGACGCGGGTCGGTCGGCCGGAGGTGCCGCTGCACGTGGTTCAGCAGGCCGGGCATCTGACCGAGGAGGTAATCGTCCGGGGCGAGGTTGAGGAGGGCGGCTTCGGCTGCGTCGAGATTGCTCATCGCGCGTTCGAGCCGCGACCCGTCACGCGCGAAGTAGCGCCTCCCCTTGGTGGCGTCCCGCGCCGCCTTCAGGTGGCGAGCGATCGCATCAGCGAGCACCTCGGTGGCGCGTGCGCGACGACCGTTCCCGTTCGTTCTGTTGCTCCCGACCATCCACGCGCTGAGCGCTTCGAGCTCGGCGGCACGGGTGAGCGTGCCTTCGCGCCACGGACGCTTGACCGGGCCCCCCACGAGCCCCACCAAGGGATGGCGGCTCGGATCTGGCCCTGCTCGTGCCTGCCCGTTTTGGCCGGCCTTCACTCGAGTAGCCGTGGCCACTTTCCCTCCACGCTGCGCCTGACGGAGGCGAACGAGCCGTCCGGCGCTCGACATCCGGCCCCGCGGCACTCGGCCGTGGCTCACGAGCGGTGCGCGGACCACGAATGTCGATGCCGTAACCTCGCCGCTCTCCGGCGAGGATGCGCCGCCTTGAACCGGGACACAGCGTCATTCGGCACACTCGCCCTGTTGTTCTGCCGGAACGCGTCCGATGTCGTCCCCGGCCGGCGGTCTTATACTCCGGTGCCGCCCCCGGCTGGTCCGCCGCGAGCCCACCCGGGTCGTCAGGCGCCGGCGGGCTGGAACAGCTCGATCACGTTGCCCGACGGGTCCTCCAGCAGGATCTGAGAGCCGCCCGGACCGGTCACGACGTCGTTGCGGAACTCGAGCCCGGCCTCACGGAGCCGGGTGACCTCGGCGTCGATGTCGCCGACGATCAGGTGGATGCGGTTCCATCCACCCGGCCCGGGCTTGGCGCCGTCGGGCATTGGTCGCCCGGCAGAGCTGGTCGGCCCGCTGAGCAGCAAACGCAGGTTGTCGCGGGTGACGTCCGCGAACGCCGGCGCGGCGCTGGTGCGCACCTCGAAGCCGAGGTGCTTCGTGTAGAAGTCGATCGACGCTTGGACGTCGTCGACCATGTAGCGGACGTTCACCATCTCGTTCGCTTCGGTCATCGCTCCTCCTACGGTGTCGTCGACACCGGATCGGCTGGACGGGTGAATGCGGCCAGCAGGAACCCGATGCGGGTTTCCAGCTCGGCGGCCGTCTGCTGGAAGGCCGGGTAGCTGGCGTCGTCGTCGCCAGGGATGGCGGCGGGGTCGGGGATGCTCCAGTGAATGGTCTCGGGTTGGCCCGGGAACTCCGGGCAGACCTCGCGCACCCGGTCGCACAGGCTGATCACCCAGTCGAACCGCTGATCGGCGAAGACGCTCAGGTGCTTCGAGTGTCGCCCCGCCAGATCGATCCCCCGCTCCTCGCGCATGACCCGGATCGCGTTGGGATGCAGGGGCTTGGGCGCGCTGCCGGCGCTGTGCGCCTCGACCAGCCCATCGGAGCGGGCGCGGGCCAGGGCTTCTGCCATCTGGGACCGGGCGCTGTTGCCCGTGCACAGGAACAACACCCGCACCGGCCCCGTCCCCGCCGCCACACGGTGAGCGGCTGCCGGACCGAGGCGAAGCGCCGGGTGCAGCGCCGCGCCGGTCGCAGCCAGCAGTTGACCGACGCGGGTGAGGTCGACCATGTAGTAGGCGTCGCGGCGGTCGGCCGAGCTGCGCCGGGCCGAGACGAGGTGGGCCTCCCGCAGCCTTCCGAGATGATAGGAGACCAGGTTTTGGGGCTGACCCACGAGGTCGGTCAGCTCGTGCACCATGCGATCGCTGCGGGCGAGCTCGCCCAACAGCCGCCAGCGCAGCGCATGCCCCACCAGCCTGAGGAACCCGGACGGTGTCAGCTCGCGATCAGGTGGGGTTCGCACCTCCCCCTTTTACATCAAGCGAATCGGATGCATCAAGCAAGATTGGTTCAACTCTGTCGCGAGGTACACATGTTCGTAACGAACTTGTAACGCGAACGGGCACTGGCGCGGTCTCTAGGGGGGACGGCTCATCCGCTCGTGAGCCGTTCTCAGTGCCGGGGGCCACGACAGGGTCCGGCCGCGAGCGGCCCCCCGACGCTGGGGTCGGGGGGCCCCTGCTCGCCATAGACCGATGGGCCCGAGTGGGCCAACCCCTCGGCGCTTCCCGGCCATCGGCTGCCGCCGCCCCCTGGGTGGGCCCGCCAGCGCCGTCGCTGACCCAGCGGTCGGCGGAGGGCGGAGCGCCGCCCGCTAGAACGGAGTGGGTGATGGCACCGCGCACCAAGCCCGCCCGTGTGGGGATCACCGGTGACCTCTACCACCCGGTCGTGCCCGCCGGAGCCGTGCGCATCACGCGGCCGAGCCGCTGGGGCAACCCGCACAAGGTCGGGCCCGACTGCCCGCCCGACGTAGCCGTCGCCCGCTTCCGGCTCGACCTGTACGCCGGCCGTCTGAGGGTCACCGCCGAGGACGTTCGCCGCGACCTGGCCGGCCGCCACCTCGCTTGCTGGTGCCCGCTCGACCGGCCGTGCCACGGCGACGCGCTCCTCGAGGTGGCGAACTGACGAGCCCCTGGCCGGCCCGCAGGCGTCGATTCGGGCGTGGCGCCGGGCGCCAGGCGTCGGGGCGCGAGACGTCAGGGCGCCCCGAACGACAACTCGGGGTAGTCACCCGATGGTCCAGCTAGCAGCGATGGGACGCCCTCCTGGCGCACGTGGGTGGCGAAGAACGCCAGGAGCAGGTCACACGTGATCCGCCACATCCGCCGGGGCTCGATCCGTGTCGTGGCCAGCATCGCCCGGGCGGGCGACTCACCCGGGAGCGGCAGCAACGGCACGTCCATGAAGCTCAGGTGGGTCGCCCCCGTGACTTGTACCGTGTAGCCGGGGCGGCCCTGCTCGTGAACCGTCCGCCAACCGCCGAAGGCGATCGCCTTCTCGGCGTCGAATGCGGCGGCATCGGTGGCCAAACCGGCCGCGACGGCCTCGGAGCCCGAGCGGTCGAACTCCGGATGTTCGGCCAGCACCTGCAACACCGGCCGGTTTCAGCCCGACCCGTGCGACCTCGGTCCACAGCGCCCCGTCCAGGTTCGCGGCGGCGAGGCAGCGACGGTCGTTGCGGCACCACTCCAGCGCTGCGTTGCCGCCGAACGAGTGCCCGAACGCGCCCAGGCGACCGAGGTCGATGCGGCCGGCCAGGGGCGCATCCGTGTCGGCCGCGAGCCGTTCGAGCCAATCGGCGACCGAGGCAAGGTCGGCGGCCTTGTAGTCACACACTGCGGCGCGCTGCCGGAACCGCTCCTCGTAGGGACCGGTTTGAGGTCCGAGCGCCCCGGCCTGCGCGTCCGGGTTCACGGGGACCGTCCGGCCGTCGGCGAACACGGTCACGGCCGTCTCGTAGGTGTGGTTCACGCCCACCACCACATAGCCATGGCTGGCGAGCTCCTCGCCGATGGCGGCCAGCAGCAGCGGCGAGGAGCCGCTGGGCGACATCACGAGCGCCGGGTATGTCGACCGATCGGTCGCCACCGCCGCGCCCGCGACGGCATTGCTGCGCAGCCCGGTGGCATCCAGCCCGAAGAACTGACCGGCGGGCGCCCACGCTCCAGGCAGATAGTCGGCCCGCTCGGCGTCGGGCGGCGCCGCCGCGGAATACCAGACCCACACGACGAGCTCACGGCGATCCTGGGGGTCGGACGAGTAGATCTCGGCGCGTTGCGAGTCGGCCCAGTCGTACGAAGCCCGGCCCACACGGTGGCGGCCGCTCGGGGCCGGCAGTCCCTCGGGCTTGGAGGATGGTGTCATCGGCGTTCCGCCCAACCTCGATCGGCTCCCGACACTCTTCCGCTGGACCTCGCGATCGGCAAGCACTGCGAGCATCGATCCCGGCAGCTGGGCCCGGCGGTAGCGTCTCGTTCGCCTTGGTCTCATCGACCCGTGGAGGCGACATGGAATCCCTCGGTCAGGCGTACCCGGCAACGTTCGAAGTCGATCGGGCCGAACGGATCGCCAACTGGCGGCCCCTCGTCCAGTGGCTGCTGGCGCTGCCCCACTTCCTGATCCTGTACGGCCTTCAGCTCGTCGCCCGCGCCGCCGCGGTCATCGGCTGGTTCGCGATCCTCTTCACCGGCAAGCTGCCGGAAGGCCTCGCCAACCTGCTGTGTCTCTACATCCGCTACAACAACCGGGCGTCGGCGTACGCCGGCTTCCTGCGAGAGGAGTACCCGCCGTTCGTGTACGACACGGTCGCACCGGAGCCCGGCAACTATCCGCCCGTGCGCAACGGGTTCGCGCCGGACCTCGGGGAGCGCAACCGCGTCACCGTCGGCTTTCGGCTCATCCTGGCCATCCCCCAGATCATCGTCGTGGCGGTGCTCGGGGTGGCGGCCATCATCGTTTGGGTGATCGCGTTGTTCGCCGTGCTGTTCACGGGTCGCTGGCCCGAGGGCCTGCGCACGTTCATCGTCGGTTACATGCGCTGGGTCACCCGACTCGAGGCCTATGTCGGGCTGCTCACCGATCGGTATCCCCCGTTCAGCCTGGAGTAGGCGAGTCCGCAGGTCGGCCCGGGTTGGGCCCCGCCGAGCGGTCACCGCCCGTACTCACCTCTGATGAGGCGCCTGATCCAGACGTCGCAGCGCATTCCTCGCGAGCGGCTGACCGAGTTGGTGAGCGCGGCCAGCTACGGCAGCGTGCTCGTCCTCGCCGCACTCAGCGCCATTGGCGTGTCCGATGTCGCGCTCGGCCACGGAGCCGAGCTCCTGGCGGGGGTCGGAATAGCGACCTGGCTGGCCCACATCTTCGCCGAGCTGCTCGGCGACCATGTCCGGCACCCCGAGCCGCTGCAGCGCGGCGAGGTCGCGAGGGCGCTGGTGGATGGCAGCCCGATCCTCGCGGCCTCGGTGCTGCCGGCGATCGTCCTCCTGTTCGGGCGCCTGGACCTGTTGAGCGACACGACCGCCCGAATCCTGGCGATCGTGGTCGCCGTCCTTCAGCTGCTCGGGATCGGCGCGTTCGTGGCCCGCGTCGCGCCGGCGCCTCGGGCGGCGAGCTGGACGTTTGCGGCCGCCACGGCCGGCATCGGCATTGCCGTCGTCGCGCTCACCGTGGTCCTGGGCCATTGACGCCGCCAGCCCAGCGCTCCCCCCTCGACGGAGCTGGAGGACACCGGGTCCGGCAGACCACCAACGCTTCCAGTGCGATCGCCGAGTCGGCCCGTCGATAATGGGAGAACCACCATTCATTCCCCCGATCTCATTCCCCGGATCGGTCCCGGCCCGCCGTCGGCGGACCGGGACGCCCGTCGCCGGGTGCTGCTATCCGATGGCCTTGGCCTTGGCCTGCTGGAACTCGGCCTCGCTGATCACGCCCCGGTCACGAAGGTCGGCGAGTCGAGCGATCTCGTCGGCCGCACCGCCTCCCGATCCCGCGACGTTCTGGACGTATTGACGCATTGCCGCGTCCTGCGCCTGAGCCTCCCTGATCGTGTGCTCCTGCATCTTGTGGCCGCGGGCGATCAGGTACGCGAAGACGCCGAGGTAGGGCACGACGATGATGAAGATGCACCACAGGGCCTTGCCCCATCCCGACAGGTCGTCGCTGCGGAAGATGTCCCCGAAGACGACGATCAGCAGCCAGATCCAGATGAAGAAGAGAAAGAACCACAACATGGACCAGAACACCTGGCCCGTGCCGAACTCCGCTGCCAGCATGAACTCATACCTCCAAGCATTTTGGGGTTGGACCGCGATGACTCGCGGTGGATCGCGTCAGTCTGCTTCGGCCTCGAGCTCCAGTCGCGCCTTTGCGTTGGCCTCGCGAGCATCCTCCGAGACAGACGGCCATCGGAGGTCGAGCGACCGGATGGTATCGATGATGATGGCGGCCGCCATCGCCTGCATCACTCGCTTGTGGTCGGCCGGAAGCACGTACCACGGCGCCCATGCAGTGGACGTGGCCGTGATGGCGTCCTCGTAGGCCTGCATGTAGTCGTCCCAGAGCGCGCGCTCGGCGACGTCGGCGGCATTGAACTTCCATTGCTTGTTGGGCTGGTCGAGGCGGGCCATGAAGCGGCGCTTCTGTTCGCTCCTGGACACGTGCAGGAAGAACTTGACGATCTTCGTGCCGTCCGATCGAGGTGATGCTCGAACGCGTTCAGGTCGTCGTAGCGGGCCTCCCAGAAGACGGGCCCGCGGTCACCGGGTGGCAACCGCTGGCGGTCGAGCCACTCGGGGTGGACGTAGCGCCACGACCTCCTCGTAGTGCGAGCGGTTGAAGATGCCGATCCGCCCACGCTCGGGCAGCGCCTCCGAAATCCGCCAGAGGAACGTATGATCCAGCTCCTCGCTCGACGGCTTCCTGAACGAGACGACCTGCACGCCCTGGGGGTTCACGCCGGACATGACGTGCTTGATCGTCGAGTCCTTTCCGGCGGCGTCCATCGCTTGGAACACCACCAGCAAGGCATGGCTGTCGCTGGCCCACAGCAGCTCCTGCGCGTCGCTCAGCTGCTCGATGCCGCGGGACAGTAGCGCCTTGGCGGCGGCGTCTAGCTCGCCAGCCGACAGGCCCTCGTAATCGCCACCGCCCGTCCAGCCCGTGTCGCGTCCGGCGAGGTTCGCGCTGCTGCCGGGCTCGACCCGCAGGTGCCGGGAGATCCGCTCCCGCGTCTCGTCCCGCGTCTCAGGGGGTGGTTCTCGTGTTGGCGTCTGCTCGACCATCGGCGGCCTCGCGATCGATGTGGCGGAGGACGAGCTTGCCGAGCTCGGCCAGAACGAGATAGGAGACGACGGCGACGAAGCAGACCCGCCATTGGCTGCCCGTCAGCTCCACGGTGTCGAAGATGCGCTCCAGGCCATCCACCGTGGTGACCAGGAAGGTGAGCGCCAGCGCCACCAGCATGAGGATGTTGAAGCGCCCGTTGGCGATGGTGTTGCGGTTGAACACGCTCCGGAACGGATCACGCCACTCCAGTGCAGCGGCGATGTGCAGCAACGAGGTCGTCGCCAGCCCCATCGTCGTAGCGACTGCGAGCCCGTAGCGGTCCTCGGCCCACGCCACGACCGCCAGGGAGTCGAAGTCCTCGCCCCGCGCCAGGCCGAGGATGACGATGAGCACCAGGGCGGCCGCGGCCATGATCGTGATCAGCACTGTGATCTGATCGAGCTGCTTGGTGAGCGGGGTCTTCTCCTGCTCGACGCCGCTCAGCATTCCCGAGATGTGCCCGACCTCGGTCGCCATGCCCGTGGCGGTGACCACGATCTCGCCCCTGCCGCGCGTCACCTGGGAGTTCATGTAAGCCATGTCGACCCGGTCGCCGAGCGGCACGTCGTCGCCGGGGACCGGATCGGTGCCCTTCGCCACCGGGGTGCTCTCGCCGGTCAGCCCCGCTTCCTCGATCTCGAGCGTGGCCGCGACCAGGATGCGGCCGTCGGCGGGGACCTTCGCCCCCGCCTCGAAGCTCACGATGTCCCCCGGGACCAGCTCTTCGGCCGGAATCTCGACGATTTCGCCGTCCCGCCGGACGTTGGCCGTCATGATCAGCATCTGGCGCAGGGCGGCGACGCTCTCCGCGGCCTTGCCCTCCTGGTGCAGTCCCATCAGGCATTGACGACCGTCAAGCCGAGGACGACGACACCCGTCGACATGTCCTGGAGGGCGACGATGCTGACGACCGCGGCACCGACCAGCACCAGCTGCATGAGGTCGCGGTACTGGCGCAGGAACGCCTCCCAGACGGGCTCCTTCGCCTCCTCGGCCAGCTTGTTCGGCCCGAACCGCTGCCGTCGCGCCACCACCTCGCTCGCGCTCAGGCCGGCCGCCGGGTCGACGTCCAGACGCCGGCAGGCGTCGTGGACCGACAGGGCGTACCAGTCCGTCCGCTGCTCGGTCGGTGCGACCCTGCTCGCCCGGGCGACCTCCCCGATCGCCACGCTCGGAGAGCTCGGATCAGGCACCCGCAGGCGTCACCGGTTCACGGGGGCCGCCGTAGGCGCCAAGTGCGTAGATGACCAGGACCGCCAGCGTGACGCTCAGAATCGTCCACAGTGGCTTGTAGTAGATCCACGGCAGGAAGGAGATCGCAGCGAGGCTGGCGGCGACGATCCCGACCCAGCGCGCCCATCGGGAACCGCTGACGACGGCGAAGCCGGCCAGGATGAGGATGATGCCGACAACCAGCCAGACCCAGCCCCACGATTCCAGGTCGTTCTCGAACAGGACGGTCTGCACCTCCTCGGACACCTCGTCGTCGTACTTGAACGCCCACAGGGCGTCGAGGATCTTGAACACCCCGCTGACCACGAGCACGGCGGCGGCAAGCGACAGCCATCCGGCCGCACGCGGTGTCATCACCCGGGTCTCCCCGTAGTAGTCGGTCACACGTCCTCCCTACGTTCGGCCTCGTCAGGGCCCTTACGGGCCCGGATTGCGGGTGAGAATCAGGTCGACCGCGACGCTCGCGCCGGCGGGGGTGGGGGAACGCCACCCCTGGGCGGGTGGAGCGTCACGACCCGGCGATGCCAAGGCCGGCGGGCCCGTGCAGCGGCCAGGTCCCCCGGTCCGGACGGTCGTTCCCGCAGACTCGCCGCGGATGGGCCACGTACACTCACGGAGCGCGGGAGGAGGCGAAAATGACCCAGGGCGGTCGCAAGTCGGGAGCCCGACCCGAGCGGCCGACGTCGCCGTTGCTGCGAGCCAAGCTCAGGCCGCCGCTGGTGCCGAAGCACCATGTGCGTCGGACACGGTTGCTGCGGCTCCTCGATGAGTCGATCGCCGCGCCGCTCACTCTCGTCGTCGCGCCGGCGGGTGTCGGAAAGACCGTGTTGGTGTCGAGCTGGACGGCCGAGTCGGACGTGCCCACGTCTGGTTGACCCTCGAAGAGACCGACCGGGAGGGACGCGAGCTCTGGACGGGCATGATCGCTGCACTTGAGGCACTGCGGCCGCGATGCGGCCAGGCGGCTCTCACCCTGCTCCGTCGGCCAGGCCCGCTCACCGGGGTCGTCCACCGGCTGCTGGACGACCTCGAGTCCGGAGCCGACTCGCCAGGCGTTCTCGTGGTGGACGACCTGCACCTTGTGGACGACGACGCCGTGATGGCCTCCCTGGCTCTGTTCCTCCGGCACCTACCGGCCTGGCTCCACGTGGTCCTGCTGTCACGCCGCGAGCCTGCCCTCCCCGTCGATCGCCTCCAGGCCCGTGGTCAGCTCGGCGAGGTGCGCTTCGCCGAGCTGAGGTTCTCGCACGGAGAAGCCTGCTGTCGCAGCTGGTCCCCGCGCTGTCGGATAGCGAGATCGACAGCGCGGCGACCCACGCCGCGGGATGGGCCGCGGGCCTCCAGCTGGCCGCGCTCGCAGCCCGTTCCCGCCGAGCCCACCAACCAATGGAGACGTCCAGCGTGGAGGGTGACCTCCTGGTCGACGACTACGTGTGGCGCGAGGTCCTCGCCACGGAGGACAGCGAACTGGTCGATGCGCTGCGGGACGTCGCAGTGGCCGAGGTGATCGACCCGAGCCTCGCGCGTGCGCTCACCGGCCGGGCCGATGCTGACTGGCTTCTCGCCCGCGCCGAAGCGCGCGGGCTCTTCGTCGCCCGCCTCGGCACCGGCGGCTGGTTCGCCCTGCACTCGCTCGTCCGGTCTGCACTGCTCGCCGACCTCGGGAGGCGGTCCCCCGAGCGGCTCGTGGAGCAACACGCGCGGGCGGCGCGCTGGCTCGAGGACGCCGGGGAGGTGCCAGCGGCGCTGGAGCACTGGCTCCTCGCCGGTCGACACCGGGATGCGCTGCGCCTCCTCGCGATGCAGCATGCCGAGCTGTACGACACCGGCCGCGAGACGACGATCCACCGCACCCTTGCGGCCTTGCCACCCGAGCTCGGGGGCGGCGATGTGGAGTCACTGCTCGAGTTCGCCTGGTGCCACCTGTTCGTGGATCGCCGCCGCTATCTGGAGCTCGTGGAGCGGGCGACGTGGTGGGGGGAACGGTCGCCCCTGGACGACACGCTCCGAGCGCGCCTGAGCATGCTTCGGTCGGTGGCGGCCATCGTCGGCGGCGACTGGGTCGTGGGCAAGGCGCTGGCGGAACGGGCGATGTGCGATCTGGGAGACGCGTGGTGGAGCGACCCACTGGGCCGGTTCGGCTGGAACATGGTCGCCCGGGCTTGGGCATTGTCGGAGAGCTGGAACGACACCGGTGATGACGTGCGAGCGGCCGACCTGGCGCTGAGTCGCGATCCGGAGCGTCTCCTGTCATTCGAGGGAACACGGGCACTCGGTGAGGCGCTCGCCGGCAGGCCGGCGGACGCTCTCCGGGTCGCCGCCGGCGTGCGGCGCGCCGCCGAGGTCGCCAACCTGATGGTCCTGCGGACCGAGCTCGCGCTGGCGGAGGCCCTGGCGCATCGCGAGCTCGGCGATCGCGAGCGCGCCCTACCCATGCTGGCGGCGCTCGCCGACGAACCGGCCGAGACGCTGCTCTACTGCCGGATCCTGGCGACCCTGGAGCTCGCCGTGGCACACCTCGACCGCGGCGACGTCGACGCCGCCCGAGCCGTTTTCCGCCGGGCCGAGGCGCTGATCGAGGCCGAGTCCTTCGGTGCTGGAGGGCGCGACTGGCTCGCCCGAGTGGGGAACCAGCTGGCAGTGTGCACCGGCGACATCGACGACGCCCGGCACTGGTCCGAGCGGATCGCCGATCCCTTCTGGGCTGGGATCGGCGCCGCCCGGGTCCACCTGGCGACGGGCAGCCGGGTCGACGCTCTCGCGGCGGTGGGCGGCGTGACGCCCCGCTGCGCCCGCCACGACGTCGTGCTCGCGCTCATCCGGGCCCGTTCGGTTTCAGATCGCGACGAGTCGGTGAAGCACACGATCGCCGCCGTCGAGGTGGCGACGGCGAACGGCCTCCTGCAGACGGTGGCGTCCGAAGGGGCGGAGGCGGTCGAGCTCGTCGAACGCGCCGCGTGGCGGGTGCCGCCGCACTGGCTTGGCGCCTGCGGCAGGCGGCGGCGGGCCGCGTCGGCCACCCCCGAGCAGCGGGCGAGACCGCCCTCGTCGAGCCCCTGACCGAACGAGAACGCGAGGTCCTGCGCGTCCTCGCGAGCCGCCTCACGGTTCGCGAGATCGCGGTCGACGGCGTCCGGGTACAGGCGGGGCCGGACGCGTTCCACCTGAGCACGCGGCTCGAGTTGAGCGTCGATCGCGAAGCCACGACGACCGAGTCCACCTGGCGCTCATCAACGCGGCGGCGAACCTCACCGCCGCCGCGTGATGGTGCGGACCGCCGTGGCTGCGAGGCCGACCATGCGACCTGAAGGTGGGTGCCCCGGTGGCTGAGAGCGTCGGAGCGGGACGCCCGTCGGTGACGCTGCGCAGGATGCTCGTCCCGCTCGCTCTCGCGCAGTTCATCTGCAGCTTCGCGGGCTCGAACATGAACGTGATGATCACCGACATCAGCGAGGACCTGGACACGACCGTCCAGGGGGTGCAGGTCGCCATCACCCTCTTCCTGCTGGTAATGGCGGCGCTCATGATCCCGGGCGGGAAGCTCAGCGACCGTTGGGGGCGCAAGCGGTGCTTCACGCTCGGCCTGACCGTCTACGGGATCGGCGCCCTGATGAGCGCGCTCTCGCCGGGACTCGGGGTGCTGATCCTGGGCAACTCGATCCTCGAGGGCGTCGGCACCGCGCTCTTGATCCCACCCGTCTACATCCTCACCACGATGCTCTTCGACGATGTCACCTCGCGCGCGCGCGCCTTCGGCGTGATCACCGGCATGGGCGGCATCGGCGCGGCTGCGGGGCCGTTGATCGGCGGCCTCATCACCACGGCGATCAGCTGGCGGGCGGCCTTCGTCTTCCAGGCCCTGGTCATCGTGGCGATCGTCTACCTCAGCCGCCCGATCGAGGAT
>Ga0081538_10001257_pt1 | contig 26453 bp, 27 predicted proteins | sample TabmetS5T2R1_FD_71022 | JGI IMG/M metagenome (GOLD analysis project Ga0081538, IMG submission 71022) | Tabebuia heterophylla rhizosphere microbial communities from the University of Puerto Rico - S5T2R1 | ecosystem: Host-associated > Plants > Roots > Rhizosphere ... | reverse complement strand
CCGCAGCGTGCTGCGGCCGTCGGTCACCGTCCAGCCGGCCTGGTCCTGCTTGAACCGGCCGCGCAGCCCGAGCGCGGCCGCCAGGGCGTCCATGCGGCCGCGGTCGGCGTCGCGGCCGAGCTTCCAGGCCTGCGCCCGGTCGGGCAGGTCGGGCAGGCTGCCGCGGAGCCGGTAGTCCACCGCCGGCCACAGCGTCGGGGCGTCGCCGATGTCGTAGGGCCGGGCCGGTGTGGGCGCGGCGTTCCGGGCCGGCTCGGTCGCGGCCGCGGCGGCCGCGGCGGCGGTCTGGGCGGCGTCCAGGTCCAGCGGCGGCAGCGCGGCCGGGTCGCGGTCGCGGCCGCCGGCGACCACCCCCCCGCCGATCACCAGGGCGGCGGTGACCGCCGCCGCCACCAGCCACGCTCCGACCCGCCTGCCCATCTCGGTCACCACCCCCCGATCGTCCCGGCCGTTCGGACCTCATCCCTTGGACGCCGCGACCGCGCCGGCGGTTCCCGCCGACCCGGGTCGGGTCGGCCGGTCCGAGACGCTCTGGCGCCCGTCTCCGCGCAGGCGCCAAGATACCGGCACCCGATGTCTGAGCTCCTGGAGGCCGGCGGTTGACCCGCCACCGCGGCGCCTGGCTGGCGCTGCCGCTGCTGGCCGCCGCCGCCCTGGCCGGCTGCGGCGGCGGGGAGCCGCCGAGCGGGGTGGCCAACATCCCGATGCTGGACAACTTCTACGCCCGCGACGTCACCAGGGTGCCGGTGGGCGGCACGGTCCGCTTCCCCAACGAGGGCCGGGTGCCGCACAACGCGGTCGCCGTGGACGGCAGCTGGCGGACCCCGGAGTCGGTCGGGCGGGACGAGGCGGCCACCATCACCCTGGACCGGCCTGGCGTGTACCGCTTCTACTGCACCTTCCACGCCACCAGGGACGGCGAGGGGATGGTGGCCACGCTGGTGGTCGGCGACGTCGACTACAACCCGAGCCAGGCGCGCACCGGCACCGCGCTCCAGCCCACCCGGCAGGCCAGCGGCGTCACCCGGCGCGTGCCGCGGGACCACCGGACCATCCAGGCGGCGGTGGACGCGGCCCGGCCGGGCGACCTGGTCCTGGTCGGGCCAGGGGTGTACCGGGAGGAGGTCAAGGTCACCGTCCCGTCGTTGGTCATCCGCGGCAGCGACCGCAACCGGGTGATCGTGGACGGCGAGTTCCGGCGGCCCAACGCCATCAGCGTCACCGCCGACGGGGTCGCGGTCGAGAACCTCACCGTCCGCAACGCGCTCATCAACGGGCTGTTCTGGACCGGCGTGCGCGGCTACCGGGCCAGCTACGTCACCGCCTACCGCAACAAGGATTACGGCATCTACGCCTTCGACTCGGTGGACGGCGTGTTCGAGCACTCCTACGCGTCCGGGTCGCCCGACTCCGGCTTCTACATCGGCCAGTGCCATCCCTGCGACGCGGTCATCGACCAGGTGGTGGCCGAGCACAACGCGCTCGGCTACTCCGGCACCAACGCCGGCGGCAACCTCCAGATCGTGCGGTCCACCTGGCGGCGCAACTGGGCGGGGATCGTGCCGAACACGCTGGACTCCGAGCTGCTGCCGCCGTTCCGCGAGGTCGACGTGGTCGGCAACCTGGTGGTCGCCAACGGCGACCGCGGCGCGCCAGGGGTCGGCTTCCAGTGGGCGGCGTTCGGCAACGGCATCATCCTCGGCGGCGGCAACGACTCGCTGGTGGAGCGCAACCTGGTGGTGGACCACCCCAACCACGGCATCCTCGTCACCCCCAACCTGGACCAGCACCTCTGGACATCGGCTGGCAACACCGTCCGCGGCAACGAGGTGCGCGGCTCCGGCAGGGCCGACCTGGCCATGGCCGCGCCGGCCGGGGCCGGCAACTGCTTCTCCGGCAACCGGGCCCGCACCACCATCCCGGTCGGCCTGGAGCTGTTCCAGCCGTGCGACGGCCCGCGCCTGCCGGTGCGGATGGACCTGTCCACCACCTTGCAGAGCCTCGGCCTGGTCGCCGAGGCCAACACCGGCACCTACCCGGACAACCCCCCGGAGCAGGCGCCCGTGCCGCCGGCGCAGGCGCAGCTCCCCGGCGGCGCCGGCGCGCCGGTGCGGCCGGCCGTCGACGTCTGGGCCGAGCACCGGGTCGACCTCGCCTCCGTGCCCCTGCCCCGCTACCACCAGCCCGCGACCGTCCGCAAGGGGCCGACCGTGTCCGGCGTCCCGATCCTCGCCGCCTCCCCCTGGCAGCTGGTGTTCGCGCTCTACGGCTACCTGCTGCCGTTCGTGCTGTACGCCGCCTGGACCTCGCTGGCGTTCTGGGACCTGGCGCGCCGCGACGACCTGGGGCGGGGCGCGACCCTGGCGTGGATCGCGGTGGTGCTGCTGGTGCCGTTCCTGGGGGTGATCGCCTACCACGTCCTCGGGCGGCCCAAGCTGCCCGGCTGGCTGCGGGCCGCGGTGGTCGGCGGCGGCGTGGCCGCCTACCTGGTGATCCTCGGCATCGGCGCGCTGCTGGGCGGCATCGCCTGACCGCACGCCTCAGCGCGGGGTGTCGGGGCCCGGCGTGAACGGCGGCCCGTGGCCGGGGACGATCAGGTCGGCGACCTCCAGGACGCGGCCGCGGCCGGCGTGGAGGGCGTCGGGGTCGGCGTAGGGGTCGTCGGCGGGCCCGGAGGCCGTCCACCACAGGTGGGTGCAGGCGGCCACCCCGTCCGCGGTCCCGACCAGCGTGGTGATGTCCTGCGGCGAGTGGCCGGGCGTCTCGATCAGGCGGATGGAGGGCGACAGCTCGACCCCCTCCGCCGCCCGGCTGGTCCAGACGTCGCCCTGGTAGACCGCCCAGTGGTCGTGGACGCGGGCGCCGGGGAACAGGCCGGCGTACAGCGTGTGGTCGGGGTGGTGGTGGGAGAGGACCACGTCGGTGACCTGCGGCGGCGCCACGCCGAGCGCGGCCAGCGGGTCCAGGATCGCGGCCCTGGGGTCGGGGACCATGCCCGGGTCGACGACCACCCGCACGTCGCCGTCGGCGACGTAGGTGACGGTGGCGGCGACGGTGTCGCCGACGTAGCCGGCGAACAGCACGTGGAGGCTGGCCGTGGCGGCCCGCGGGCGGTCGCTCACGCGGCCGGCACGGGTGCCGGGTCGGTGTGGGTGCGGCCGTACAGGGTGGTGCGCTGCTCCAGGCGGCGGCCGAGCGGCTCCACGATCGCGCGGAACTCGGCCTCCTCCATCATCTGGCCGTGGGCGGCGCCGGCGGCGCGGCTGATGTTCTCGTCCATCAGCGTGCCGCCGAGGTCGTTGACCCCGGCGAGCAGGGCCTGGCGGACGCCGTCGGCGCCCATCTTGACCCAGGAGACCTGGATGTTGTCGATCAGCCCGTGGTAGGCGATGCGGGCGACGGCGTGGATCAGCACGGCCTCGCGGAAGGTCGGCCCCGGCCGGGCCTGGCGCTTGCGGTAGATGGGGGCGGCCATGTGCACGAACGGCAGCGGCACGAACTCGGTGAAGCCGCCGGTCTCGGCCTGCAGCGCGCGGGTCCGCAGCAGGTGCCTGGCCCAGTGCCTGGGCGACTCCACGTGGCCGAACATGATGGTGATGTTGGAGCGCAGCCCCACCGAGTGGGCCACCCGGTGGACCTCCAGCCACTCGTCGGTGGTGACCTTGTCCGGGCAGATCACGGCGCGGACCTCGTCGTCGAGGATCTCGGCGGCGGTGCCGGGCAGGCTCGCCAGGCCGACCCGCTTGAGCCGCAGCAGGTAGTCGCGCAGCGGCTCGTCCAGCCGCCTGGCGCCCTCGTGCACCTCCAGGGCGGTGAAGCCGTGGATGTGCATGCCGGGCACGGCCCGGTGCACGGCCTCGGCGACGTGGACGTAGTAGTCGCCGTCGAAGCTGGGGTGGATACCGCCTTGCAGGGTGACCTCGGTGGCGCCGCGGGCGTCGGCCTCGACCACCCGCTGGGCGATCTCGTCCAGGCCCAGCAGGTAGGGGGCGCCCCGCAGGTTGAGGCTGAGCGGCCCCTTGGAGAAGGCGCAGAAGCGGCAGCGGAAGGTGCAGACGTTGGTGTAGTTGATGTTGCGGTTGCGGACGAAGGTGACCACCTCGCCGACCGCCTGGCGGCGCAGCTCGTCGGCGACCTCGGCGACCGCCCGGACCTCGGGGCCGCGGGCGGCGAACAGCGCGACGATCTCCTCCTCGCCGACCTGCTGGCCGGCCGCCACCCCGGCCAGCACCTCCCCCACGCGGCCGCCGGCGGTCGCGCTGGGGAACCGCACGGGGTCGACCACCGGGGGTGGGGGCTCCAGGTCGCCGGCGGCCCAGCCGTCCTCGCGGCTCAGCCCCTCGGCGTCGGAGCGGTCCAGCACCGGGAAGCGGAGGTCCGGGTCGAGCCACCGCTCCGGGTCGCCGACGAACTCCGGGTAGGCCGTCAGCCGGGGCGCCAGCGTCATGCCGGCCGCCTCGGTCACCTCCCGCAGGCGCTCCAGGGCCGGCCAGGGACGCTCGGGGTTGACGTGGTCGGCGGTGACCGGGCTGACGCCGCCCCAGTCGTCGATGCCGGCCTCCAGCAGCACGCCGAAGTCCTCGGTGAGGTTGGGCGGCGCCTGCAGGTGGACGCTCCCGTCCAGGACGACCCTGGCCGCCGCGATGGACCACAGGTACTCCTCGAGCGCCGGCGCCGGCGCGTCCGCCATCGCCGTGCCCGGCTTGGGGCGGAAGTTCTGGACGATGACCTCCTGGACGTGCCCGTGGCGGCGGTGGGCGGCCTGGATGGCGGCCAGCGCCTCCAGCCGCTCCGCCCGGGTCTCGCCGATGCCGACCAGGATCCCGGTGGTGAACGGGATCGCCAGCTGCCCGGCGGCCTCCAGGGTGGCGAGCCTGCGGGCCGGCAGCTTGGTCTGGCAGCGGGCGTGGGGGCCGCCGCGCTCGTGCAGCCGCTGCGACAGCGACTCCAGCATCATGCCCTGGCTGGCGCTGACCCGGCGCAGCGCCGCCAGCTCATCGGGGAACAGGGCGCCGGCGTTGGCGTGCGGCAGCAGCCCGGTCTCGGTCAGCACCAGCCGGCAGGCCTCGGCGAGGTAGCCGACGGTCGAGCCGTGGCCGAGGGCGGCGAGCGCCCGGGCGGCCTCCGGGTAGCGGTCCTCGGGGCGCTCCCCCAGGGTGAACAGGGCCTCGTGGCAGCCGGCCGCGGCGCCGGCGCGCGCGACCTCGAGCACCTGCTCGGGCGACAGGTAGGCCTGCGTCCCGAGCCGCGCCGGCGGCTTGGCGAAGGTGCAGTAGCCGCAGTGGTCGCGGCAGAGCATGGTGAGCGGGATGAACACCTTGGGCGAGTAGGTGACCCTCCGGCCGTGGTGGGCGTCCCGGACGCGGCGCGCCTCGGCCAGCAGGTCGCCGAGGGGGGTCGCTGGCGTGATCTGGGTGTCGGCCATGCCGAGCAGCGTCGACGGGTTACTACAAAAAGTCAAGTGAACGCCTGCGCTTGTGGTACGGTCGCGCCGTGCCCAAGCCCTATCCGCTCCCTGGGCCGGTGGCCCGCTCGCTGGAGGTCGTCGGCGACCGCTGGACGCTGCTGGTCGTCCGCGAGCTGCTGCTAGGCGGGCGGCGCTGGGCGGAGCTGGAGCGGGCCCTTCCCGGTATCCCCTCCAACCTGCTCGCCGAGCGCCTGCGCCTGCTCGAGGAGGAGGAGGTGGTGGACCGGACCGGCACGGGCCGCGCCTACCGGCTGACGGCCAAGGGGCGCGACCTGGCCCCGGTGTTGGCCGGGCTGGCCGCGTGGGGGACGCGCCACTGCGGCGAGCCGTCGTCGGCGCAGGCCACCCACACCGGCTGCGGCGGCAGGGTGCTGGTCCGCTCGACCTGTGCCCGCTGCGGCGCCACCGTCCCGGCCGACGCCCTGGACCTCCACGGCCTGCGCTGACGCTGCCGGGCGCGCGGCCCGTGACGCTCAGCGCTCCCCCGCGACCTGCGGTAAGGAACCCGACGCAGGAACGGACCTGGTGGTCGACCGTCGGGAGGAATGGCGCCCGTGGCCAGCCCAGCTCGAGGATGCGCTGGACCAGCAGCAGCCGGCCGAACTCGGTCAGGCGAGCATTAGCATGGGCCATGAGGGTCCCCTCCCGGCTCGGAGTCTCAACAGCCCAAGCCGACCGGGGGGACCCTCAACGGTCAACAACCCTCACGGGAACTACACCTAGGACACCAGGCCGCCGACGCCTGGGACTCCCCTCCTGTTCGCGCTCGGCGCCGCCTGCAAGCACGTCCGCGGCGTCAGCCCGCGGCAGCACCGCGCCGCCGGGCCATGCGCTAGCCGAGGGCCACCGGGGTGGCGCCGTCGGCGACGGCGCCGACGATCGTGGCCGCGCCGACGATCCGGGCGCCGGCCACCAGGTCGTCCTCGGTGATGCCACGAGGGGTGGTGCAGGCGCTGCAGCCCCAGATCTCGCCGCCGGCCTCGACGAAGGCGGCCAGCAGCTCGCCCAGCTTCGGGTAGCCGTCCAGCTCGACCGACTCGGCGTAGCCCCGCTTGCACAGCCAGGCACCCTCCGCGGTGAGCACCACCACCGCCTCCTGGCCCGAGGCGGCGGCCACGCCGCCGGCGATGAACGGCACGATCGCCCGCTCCGGGTCGTCGCGCCCGTGGGTGCAGTGGAACAGCATCCTGGCCATCTCGGTCGCCTCCTCGGCTCGATCTCCCCGGCATGCTAGCCCCAGGTTGCGGCCCGGTTACGGTCCCGCCGCGCGGGAACACCCGGGAGGGCATGCGATGTTCGCCTCCTGTAGCATCCCCGACGCCCGACGACGGGCCATGCACCGGAGAGGAGCCGATGACCCAAGCGCCTGCTGCGACCATGGAGATGCTCGAGGTGACCGGCGGCGTGCCGCTGCACGGCGAGGTCACGGTCCGGGGAGCCAAGAACAGCGTCCCCAAGGACATGGTCGCCGCACTCCTCACCGAGGACGACTGCGTCATCAGCAACGTTCCCCGCATCCAGGACGTCGACATCGTCTCGGACATGCTCACCGTCATGGGCGGCGAGGTGGCGACCCCGGAGCCCGGCGCCCTGCGGATCTCCACCGCCGGCGTCCGCCCCACCGGCCTGGACGAGCTGAAGCGCTTCGCGGGCAGCAGCCGCATCCCCATCCTGCTGTGCGGGCCGCTGCTGCACCGCTTCGGCGAGGCGGTGGTGCCGACGCTGGGCGGCTGCGAGATCGGCTCCCGCTCGGTGCAGTTCCACATCGACGCCCTGCGGTCGCTCGGCGCCTCGGTGGACCAGCGCTCCGACGGCATCCACCTCAAGGCCGACAAGCTGGTCGGGACCAAGCTGCGGCTGGAGTACCCCAGCGTCGGCGCGACCGAGCAGGTGCTGCTGGCGGCGGTGACCGCCGAGGGCGTGACCGAGCTGTCCAACGCGGCGATCGAGCCGGAGATCATCGACCTGATCGCGCTGCTGCAGAAGATGGGGGCGATCATCTGGGTGGCGCCCGACCGGATCCTGCGGATCGCCGGCGTGCCGCGCCTGCGCGGCTTCACCCACACCGCCATGCCGGACCGGCTGGAGGTCGCGTCGTGGGCCTGCGCCGCCATCGCCACCGGCGGCGAGATCACCGTCCGCAACGCCCGCCAGCACGACATGATGACCTTCCTCAACATGTACCGCCGGGTCGGGGGCGAGTTCCACATCGACGACGAGGGCATCCGGTTCTGGCGCGCCAGCGACCGCCTCCACTCGATCCCGCTGGAGACCGACGTCCACCCCGGCTTCATGACCGACTGGCAGTCGCCGATCGTGGTCGCGCTGACCCAGGCCGAGGGCATCTCGATCATCCACGAGACGGTCTACGAGGACCGCTTCGGCTACGTCTCGGCGCTGAACGAGATGGGCGCCCAGGTGCAGCTGTACCGCGAGTGCCTCGGCGGCATGCCCTGCCGCTTCGGGCAGCGGAACTACCTGCACAGCGCCGTGGTGGCCGGCCCCAAGCCGCTGCAGGCGGCCGACGTCGCCATCCCCGACCTGCGCGGCGGCTTCTCCTACGTGATCGCCGCGCTGGTGGCGCAGGGGACCTCCACCCTGCGCAACATGGGGATCATCCGCCGCGGGTACGAGGACTTCGTCAGCAAGCTCCAGTCGGTGGGGGCGAAGGTACGGGCGTGAGCGCTCCGACGCGCATGGTGGTGGTCGGGGGGGACGCCGCCGGCATGAGCGCCGCGTCCCAGGCGCGCAAGCGGCGCGACGCCGACGACCTGGAGATCGTCGCCTTCGAACGGGGCCGGCACACCTCCTACTCGGCCTGCGGCCTGCCCTACTACGCCGGCGACGTGGTCGAGGACTGGCGCACGCTGGTCGTCCGGACCCCCGAGCAGTTCGCCGAGCAGGGCATCGACGCCCGCACCCGCCACGAGGTGGAGGCGATCGACCTGAGCGCGCGGCGGGTGCGGGTGCGCGACCTCGACGCCGGCCGCAGCAGCGACGAGCCGTGGGACGTGCTGGTCGTCGCCACCGGCTCCGAGCCGCTGCGGCCGCCGATCCCCGGGATCGACCTGCCCGGGGTCCAGGGGCTGTCGGTGCTGCAGGACGGCCTCGACCTGCGCGCGGCGATCGACGCCGGCCCCCGCCGGGCGGTGGTCGTCGGCGGCGGCTACATCGGCCTGGAGGCCGCCGAGGCGCTGGTCAACCGCGGCGTGCCCACCGCCCTGGTGGAGGCCGGGCCGGAGGTCATGAACCGGGTCGACCCGGACATGGGCGCGCTGGTCAGCCAGGCCGCCCGCGACGTCGGGGTGGAGCTCCACACCGGGGAGAAGGTCGAGGCGATCGAGGGCGACGGGCGGGTGCGGGCGGTCCGCACCGAGGCCAGGACGCTCGAGGCCGACCTGGTGGTGCTCGGGCTCGGCACCCGCCCGGCGGTCGCCCTGGCCGAGGCGGCCGGCATCACCATCGGCCCCAGCGGCGCGGTCGCCGTCAACCCCCGCATGCAGACCCCGCACGACGGGGTGTGGGCGGCCGGCGACTGCGCCGAGGCGCTGCACCTGGTCTCCCACCAGCCGGTCAACTACCACCTCGGCACGATCGCCAACAAGCAGGGCCGGGTCTGCGGCATCAACATCGGCGGCGGCTACGCCACCTTCCCCGGCGTGCTCGGCACGGCGGTGTCGAGGCTCTGCGACGTCGAGGTCGCCCGCACCGGCCTGTCCGAGGCGGAGCTCGGCCCGCTGGGGCTGCAGTGGGAGTCGGCCGCGATCGACTCCACCACCCGCGCCAGCTACTTCCCCGAAACCGCCCCGATCCGGATCAAGGTGCTCGCCGAGCGCCGCTCCGGCCGGCTGCTCGGCGCGCAGATCGTGGGCAAGGAGGGCGCCGCCAAGCGCATCGACGTGTTCGCCACCGCGATCTGGAACGGCATGGCCGTGGACGAGATGGTCAACCTCGACCTGTCGTACGCGCCGCCGTTCTCCCCCGTCTGGGACCCGGTGCTGATCGCCGTCCGCATCGCGTCCGAGCAGGTCGAGCGGACCCTGCCCGACTGGCGCTAGGAGCCGGCCGCGCTCGGGGAGGCGCCGAGCCCGAACAGGCGGAACAGCGCCCGCGCGGCGGCGAGCGACAGCAGCTGCGGCTGGAGCTCGAGGTCGGTGTCCATCCCGTAGAGCATCGGCAGCCCGACGAGCCTGGCTTAGGTTGGCTTAGGATGAGGAGGTCACCGCCTCCGGCCGGACCGCGCATGCCGCTCGACCTAGAACCCATCGACCTCCTCCTGCTCGTCGTCCTCGCCCTGGCCGCCCTGAGCGGCTGGCGGCGCGGGTTCGCGATGGTGCTGCTGGGCTACGCCGGGCTGCTGCTCGGCCTGGCGCTGGGGGCGTGGGCCGCCACCCGGGTCGGCTTCCTGGTCCCGGACGGCAGCTCGGTCCGCCGGCTGCTGCTCGCGGTGGTGGTGTTCTTCCTGGTCGCCGCCGCCTGCCACGCGGTCGGGAACCTGGTCGGCATGCAGGCCCGCTCGAGGCTCGCCGGCCGCTGGACGGGCCGCGTCGACGCCGTCGGCGGCGCGGTCGTCGCCACCGTGGTGGCCGCCATCGCCTTGTGGTTCATCGCCCTCACCCTCAGCAACGTGCCGTTCTCGCCGTTCGCCCGGGCGGTGAACGGGTCGAGCGTGCTGCAGACCATCGACCGCTACGCCCCCCGCCCGCCGGCCGCCCTGGCCCAGCTGCGCGGGCTGCTGGCCCGCTCGCCGTTCCCGGACGCCTTCGCCAACCTCCGCCCGCCGGTCGTCTCCGGGCCGCCGCCGAAGGTGGCGGCCAGCGCCGGGGTCAGGCGGGCGTCGGCGGCCACCGTGCAGATCCGCAGCCGCGGCTGCGGCGGGCTGCTGTTCGGCAGCGGCTTCCCGGTGCGGCGGGACCTGGTGATCACCAACGCCCACGTGGTCGCGGGCGCCGGCAGGCACGAGGTGGTGACCGGCGACGGCACCAGGGTGCCGGCCAGCGTCGTCTACCTCGACCCGGACCACGACCTGGCGCTGCTGTCGGCGCCGGGGCTGCCGCTGCGGCCGCTGACCCTGGCCGGGGCGGCGCGCAACGGCCAGGAGGCGGCCGTGATCGGCTACCCGGGCGGCGGGCAGCGGCGGGTCATCGGCGCCAGGGTGGTGATGCGGTCCAGGCCGCTGGCGCCCGACATCTACTACCGCGACCAGAACGTCCGCCGCGACATCTACGTGCTGCAGTCGCGGGTGCAGAAGGGCGACAGCGGCGGGCCGGTGGTCGACCTGGCCGGCCGGCCCCTCGGGGTGGTGTTCGCGGCCTCGACCCTGGAACGGAACGAGGGCTACGCCCTGACCAACGCCGAGGTGCGGCGGGCCCTGGACCGGGAGGGCGGGGACCACCGCCCGGTCCCGGTCGGCCGCTGCGCGGTGTGACATGGACCGGTCCCACGACATCGACGAGCTCATCGGCCGGATGCGGGGGCTGCTCGTCCCGCTGGAGGCCAGGGGCGACCCGGGCCGCTTCTTCCTCGCCACCTACCTGCGCACCACCCAGGCGGTCAAGGAGGAGCTGGCCCGCGGCGGCTTCCGCGACCCGGCGTGGGTGGAGCGCTGGGACGTCGCCTTCGCCGACCTGTACCTGGACGCGCTGGAGGCGGCCGAGGCCGGGCGGCGGCCGCCGGCACCGTGGGCGGTGGCCTTCGGCGCCGCCGGGCAGGACCACCTGCCGCCGCTGCGCCACGTGCTGCTCGGCATGAACGCCCACATCAACTACGACCTCGCCCAGTCGCTGGTGGCGGTCATCCCCGAGGCGGAGTTCGACGACCCCGGCGTGCTGGCCGGCCGCGCCGCCGACCACGAGCACATCGACCAGGTGCTGGTCGCCAGGGTCGGCGCCGAGGACACCGAGCTGGAGTCGCTGAGCGGCGGGCGCTCGCTGGTGGACCGGCTGCTGCAGCCGCTGAACCGCCTCGGCACCAAGCGGTTCCTCAAGGAGTCGCGGGCCAAGGTGTGGGCCAACGCGCGCCTGCTCGACGCCGCCCGCCGCCAGGGCCGCGACGCCTACGCGGCGCGCCTGGCCGAGCTGGAGGAGCTCTCCGCCGCCCGCGTCGCCGACCTGGTCGCCCCCGGCCAGGTGGTGCTGAGGCTGGCCGTCAAGGGCTTCGGCGTCCGCCTCCCCGACGCGCTAGCCTAGCTGTAGTTCCCACAGACGTTGTGAACAGAAGAGATCCCCGATGTCGATGACTGGTGGGCGATCGGTCTATTCGGGTGGCGTGGTTCGTTGGTCCTGATCCTGCAGAACTCGAACCAGAAGTGCGAGGTCGTTGCGGAGCGCGGGCCAGTTGATGTCAGCCGCCTCGGCTTCAATGGCGTCGACCACTTGCCGTGCGCGCGGCTATCGTCGAGAGCGCGGCTGTGCCGCGGTCGGTGACGACGAACAGCTTGGACCGGCGGTGCGTGGATTCTCGTCGTCTCCTAGCCTGGAAGAATGACAACATGTTACCAGTTGCTCTCAGGGGCGCTACCGGGTCTGCCGCAGGATGCAGGTGACCTGGTTCGCCGCCTGGAGAGGACAGCTTGGCCGAGCCTTCCGGTCGACGAGGCGTGGGCAAACGGTGCCCCGATGCCTCTCATCCGGCGGTACTCAAGAGGTTGGGCTCGTTGGCTCGAGCAGCCTCAGCTTCCCACGGTAGGGCAGCACGAGATCGTCGAGGCGGAGGGCTCCAGCGTGCATGTCGTGCGGTTTGAGGGCTCCGGGCGCGTGCCGGTCCTGCTACTCCACGGCTGGCCGACGTCCTTCCTGGCGTTCCATCGAGTGATCGAGCCGTTGCGTGAGATCGGATCGGAGCTCGTGCTCGCGTCGCTTCCCGGCTTCGGGACGACGCCGCTCCCGTCGCAGGGCTGGTCCATCACGGACTCGGCAGTTCTGCTGGCGAGCGCGATGGCGCAGCTCGGTCATGACCGTTTCGTGGTGCACGGTCAAGACTGGGGTTCTGTCTTGGCGAGGGAGATCGGCGCGCACGCGCCGGATCGGGTAATCGCCGTGCACGTCAGTGCCGGGTTGCGCGGGTTCATGGCCGACGGCACCACGGCGGACTCCGCTTGGACTCGCCTCCGGGAGTTCGCGATCGACGGCGCGGGGTACTTGCAGCTCCAATCCCGGCGGCCCGACTCGTTGGCGTTCGCGCTGGCCGACTCGCCGACGGGGCTGCTGGCGTGGCAGCTCGACAAGTATCAGCTCTGGCAATCGGCGCTGGGCGAGCACTTCGGGCTCGGAGCGGACTTCATCTTCGCCAACGCGACGCTCTACTGGCTCACTCGCAGCGTCGGAAGCAGCATGCGGGTCTACTCCGTGAATCGCGACGTCCAGGGTGCGGCGGCGTCGCGCGTTCCCACGGGGGTCAGCGTGTTCGGGAACGGGGACTTCGCGTCGAGCGCGGTCGCCTCGCGCGAGAATAACCTCGTCGCCTGGTACGAGCACACGACCGGCGGGCACGTCGCCGCTCTGGACGCGCCGACGGAATTCGTTGCGGACCTGACCGACTTCGTTCACCGAACAGGAGAGTTGCGATGACCGATGCTCACACGACCGTGCTTCTCGGCGGCAGCGGGCTGTGCCCGCGGGCGTGGCAGCGCGTGACTCCGATCCTCAACGCTCGCGGATTCCGGACGCACACCCCGCAGCTCCGCGCAACAGGCGAGGACACCACGCCTGCTGCGAAGGTTCCCTCAGCGACTGGATCGACGACATCACCGGCCTCCTCACCGATCACGAGATGAACGACGTGATGCTGGTCGCGCACTCGTTCGCTGGGTACGTCGCGGCGGGAGTGCTTGCCCGCGACGCCGACGGGATCCGAACTGCGGCGTTCCTCGATGCGGTGCTGCCCCAGCCTGGCAAGATGACTTCGCGTGGATGCAATCGAAGCTCATGCCGCAGCCGATCGCGACCTACGCGCAGCCAGCGATCGTTGAACCGCTGGACACGACTCCGCGAAGCTCGCCTATATGCGATGCCTTCGCACCACGCCGCCAGCGGCGGACATCGGCGAGGCCAGCCCAGGCTGGACCTTCCGCACGCTCGACGCCGGGCACTACTGGCCGATGATCACCCATCCTGAGCCGACGGCGCGGGTTATCGAGGGGCTGGCGTGTCCATGAGTCAGGTCGCGCTGTTTCGCAATCTCAATCTCGGGCACGCTGGCAGCCCGACCGGCGCCGAACTCGTCGACGCGTTCGGGGGGACATCTCTCGCACGGAACTTCCAGACCAACGGAACGGTCCTCTTCGATTCCGATGCTCCAGAGGCCACCGCTCGCCGGGCTCTCCAGATCCTTCGGAAAGAGGGGTATCACCACAGCATGGTCATTCGCCCGCTGGCCGAGCTCGAGTGGGTACTGGAGGAGGCCCCCGGCGTCGACCCAGCCGAGAACGTCTACCGAGTCATGATCTCGTTCTACGATATCGACACGTTGCCCGCGGTCGAACTTCCGCTGCGCAGCCGCGATCAGCTTGTCGAGCTCCGCAGACTCAGCCTCCGAAGCGCCGGAAGTGTCTGCTGGAAGCCCCGTCACACGGCAGGCGATGTCACCGGATTCCTTGAAGGACTGCTGAACGTCCCGGTCACGACTCGAACCGTCCGCACGCTGAAACGCCTCGTCGAAGCCGCCCGGAGGCTCGGGGAATGACGTACGCCAACGCGCCGTTCACACCCCGGAGGGTCGGCGCCGGCTCGCCGTGCGCTGAGGCGATCTGCGGTCCTGCCGCTGGTCCGCCGGGCTCATACCCCCTGGTCGGGCGGGCGCTGGCGCTGCGGGATCGACTCACCGCCGCCGACGCCATGTACGTGGCGCTCGCCGAGACGCTCGGGTTGACCCTGCTCACCCGGGACGCGCGGGTGGCGCGGGCCGGCGGGCACCGGGCGCGGGTCGAGCTCGTCTGAGGGGGCTCGCCGGGCGGGGTCAGTCGGCGAAGCCGTTGCCGTGGGCCATCGCCCGCAGGTCCAGGACCTTGTCGAGCACGTCGGCGGCGACCCCGTGCTCCAGCGCGACCTCGCGCAGCGAGCGGCCGGTGGCGGCCGCCTCCTTGGCGATCGCCGCCCCCTCGTCGTAGCCGACCACCGGGTTGAGCGCCGTGACCAGCACCAGGTTCGACTCGGCGATCGCCTGGGTCCGCTCGGCGTTGGCTTCGATCCCGTCCACGCACCGCTCCGCGAACGCCCGGCAGGCGGCCGCCAGGTAGGTGATCGACTGCAGCAGGTTGCGGGCCATCAGCGGCACGTAGACGTTCAGCTCGAAGGCGCCGGACAGCCCGCCGACGGTGATGGCCGCGTCGTTGCCGATCACCTGGGCGGCCACCTGGGTGAGCACCTCGCACATCACCGGGTTGACCTTGCCGGGCATGATCGAGGAGCCCTTCTGCAGCTCGGGCAGGAACACCTCGGCCAGGCCGGCGCGGGGGCCCGACCCCATCCAGCGGACGTCGTTGGCGATCTTGGTGCAGCTCACCGCGACGGTCTTGAGCGCCCCGGACAGCTCCACCAGGGCGTCGCGGGCGCCCTGCGCCTCGAACGGGTGGGCGGGCGGGGCGAGCCGCAGGCCGGTCGCGGCCGCCACCCGCTGGCGCACGCGGGCGGCGAACTCCGGGTGGGCGTTCAGGCCGGTGCCGACGGCGGTGCCGCCGAGCGGCAGCTTGCCGACCCGCGGCAGCGCCGCGCGCACCCGCTCGGCGCCCTCGCGGACCTGGGCGGCGTACCCCCTGAACTCCTGCCCCAGGGTGACCGGGACCGCGTCCATCAGGTGGGTGCGGCCGGTCTTGACCACCTCGGCGAACTCGGCGGCCTTGGCCTCCAGCGAGGCGGCCAGCCCGTCGAGGGCGGGCAGCAGGTCGCGCTCGACGGCGTCGAGCGCGGCCAGGTGCACCGCCGTCGGGAAGGTGTCGTTGGAGGACTGCCCCATGTTGACGTGGTCGTTGGGGTGCACGCCCTCGCCGGCGAGGCTGGCCACCACCTCGTTGACGTTGGTGTTGGTCGAGGTCCCTGAGCCGGTCTGGAACACGTCGATGGGGAACTGGTCGTCGTGCCGGCCGGCCGCGACCGCCTCGGCGGCGGCGGCGACCCGCTCCGCCACGGCGGCGTCCAGCAGGCCGAGGTCGGCGTTGACCCTGGCCGCCTCCGCCTTGACCCTGGCGAGCATCCGGACGACCTGGACGGGCACCCGTTCCCCGGAGATGGTGAAGTTCCTGATCGCCTTCTCGGTCTCGTCCCGCCACAGCTGGGTCATGTGCGGTCCTCCCTTGGGCACCCGTTCTGGTGGATGCTACCCAGCAATCGGGATGGCGGCTGCAGGGGAAGGTGGGGTGGCGACGGGACCGCTGTGGACCTGCCCCCGCTGCGGCCGTGGCTTCGCCAACCGCAACCAGGTCCACGCCTGCCGCCCGCTGGGCGCGCTCGACCACCACCTGGCCGGCAGGCCGCCCGAGGTGGTGGCCATCTTCTGGCGCCTGCTGGAGCTGGCCGAGCGGAGCGGCCCGGTGACCGTGCTGCCGGAGAAGAGCCGGGTCGCCTTCCAGGTGCGGATGAGCTTCGCCGCGGTCACCCCGCGGCGAAGCTGGGTCGACGGGCACGTGGTGCTGGCGCGCCGGCTCGAGCACCCGCGCTTCCGCCGCATCGAGTCGATCTCGCCGCGCAACCACGTCCACCACTTCCGCCTGGCGCGCCTGGACGAGGTCGACGGGGAGGTCGCGGCCTGGCTCGCCGAGGCCTACCGGGTGGGCGAGCAACGCCACCTGCGGCGCTAGGCGCCGGTCCGCGAACGCCGCGGCCGGCGTCACCCCGGAGGGGAGCCCGCTGCCTGCCGCTCCCACGCCGCGGGGTTGAGCAGGTGCGGCGGCCGGCGGCCGTCGAGGGCGGCCAGCAGGTTGTCGACCGCCCGCATGCCCATGGCCACCCGGGTCTCGACGGTGGCGGTGCCCAGGTGCGGCACCAGCGTGACGTTGTGGAGCCCGAGCAGGTCGGGGTGGACCTCCGGCTCCCGCTCGAACACGTCGAGGCCGGCGGCGGCGATCTCGCCGTCGCGCAACGCCACTGCCAGGGCGGCCTCGTCGACGATCGGCCCCCTGGCGGTGTTGACCAGCACCGCGGTCGGCTTCATCCGCCGCAGCTCCGCCGCGCCGATCAGGTGCCTGGTGGCCGGGGTGAGGCCGGTGTGGATGGTCAGGAAGTCCGCCTCGGCGAGCAGCTCGTCCAGCTCGCGCCAGGCCACCCCGAGGGCGGCCTCGCGGTCGGGCGCCATCCGGTGGCCGGCGTGGTACAGCACCGCCATGCCGAAGCCGGCCGCCCGCCTGGCGACCGCCCGGCCGATGCGGCCCAGCCCGATCACCCCGAGCGTCTTGCCGTGGACCTCCCGGCCGAGGAAGAACTCCGGTCCCCAGATCCACGGCCGACCCGCCCGCAGGAACCGGTCGCCCTCGGCGACCCGGCGGGCGGCGGCCAGCAGCAGCGCCCAGGTCAGGTCGGCGGTCGCCTCGGTGACCACGTCGGGGGTGTTGGTGGCGAGCACCCCCCTGGCGGTGCAGGCGTCCAGGTCGAGGTTGTCGTAGCCGACGGCGTAGTTGGCCACCACCCGCAGCGACGGCCCGGCCCGGTCCAGCAGTTCGGCGTCGACCAGGTCGGTGAGCATCGCCACCATCCCGGCCTTGCCGGCGACCCGGTCCAGCAGCTGGGCCCGGGGCATGACCCCGTCGCCCTCCCACACCCCGGCCCGGCAGCGCGCGGCCAGCCGCTCCAGCACGGGTGCGGGCACCCGGCGGGTGACCAGCACGGCCGGTCCCCCGGCGGGGCCCTGCCGGTCCTGCATCGCCACCTCCTGACGGGTCGTGGCGCGAGTCTAACCGAGGGAAACCCGGTGGCCCCGGCGCCGGCCGCGTGGTAGTCCCCTGCCGACGAGGGAGGCCACCATGCCGCTGCCACGACTGGTCACCGGGACCGGCTCGTGCCGCCCGGTCCGGGTGCGGCCTTCCTTGGGCTCGGCGGGTCCGTCCGGCTCTGGGCGCTCGTCGGGAGCGAAGGCGGGCGCGACGACCCGGTCCGGGCCGCCTACCCCGCCAGGAGCGACAGCCGCACCTGCCGGTGGGGGTTGTCGTCGTTGAGGTCGACCAGGCAGATCCGCTGCCAGGTGCCGAGCAGCAGGCGGCCGGCCTGCACGGGAACGGTCAGGGAGGGCCCGACGAACACCGGCAGCAGGTGGTCGGCGCCGTGCCCGCGGCTGCCGTGCCGGTGGACCCAGCGGTCGTCGCGCGGCAGCAGCCGCCCGAGCACCTCCTCGAGGTCCTCCTCGGAGCCGGCGCCGGTCTCCATCACCGCCAGGCCGGCGGTGGCATGGGGGACGAACACCTGGAGCAGGCCGTCGCCGCCCGCCCCGGCGGCGAACGCCGCCACCCGGTCGGTGAGGTCCAGCACGTGCCTGCCGCTGGTGTCGACGCGCAGCTCGGTGGTCTCCACCGCCCTACCCTATCCGGTGGGCGCCGCCGCCGCCTCGGCGCGCTCGACGGCGCCCTCGGTGACGAAGCGGAACCCCACCAGCATGACGAGCACGAGGCCGGCGGCCGCCGCGAACACCACCCGCAGGCCGAGGGTCTCGGCGACCAGCCCGCCCAGCAGCGCACCGAGCGGCATGGTGCCCCAGCCCACCAGCCGGTAGCAGGCGTTCATCCGCCCCAGCAGGTGGTCGGGGGTGATCCGCTGGCGCAGCGACACGGTGACCACGTTCCACAGCACCATCTGCAGCCCGCTGACGGCCAGCGAGGCGCCGACGGTGACCGCGTCGGTGGTGACCACGGGCACCAGCAGGGAGGCGCCGCCGAGGACCACGCTGAGCGCCAGCGTGCGGGCGCGGCCCAGGCGGCGCTCGGTCGGCACGGCCAGCCAGGTCCCCAGCAGCGCCCCGACCCCCAGGCTGGCGTACAGGACGCCGAAGCCGGCCTCGGAGAGCCCCATCGGCCCGGGGGCGACGGCGAACAGCACGAACACCGAGTGCGCGGCGGTGAAGGCCATGTTCTCGACCCCGAGCATGATCGCCAGGGGCCGGAGCACGGGGTGCCGCCAGACGAAGCGGACCCCCTCGGCGATGTCGTCGCGCAGCCGCGTCGGCGGGCCCTCGCGCACGGGCCGGAAGCTGCCGGCGATCAGGGCCAGGCAGGCGGCGCCGGCCAGGTAGGCGGCCGCGGGCACCGCCAGCGCCAGGGACAGGGCGATCGCCGCCAGCAGGCCGCCGAGCGGCGGGCCGACGAACAAGTTGGCGACCAGCTCGACGGCGTACAGGCGGCTGTTGGCCCGCGACAGGTCGTCGCGGCCCACCACCGCCGGGAGCAGCGACTGGGCTGAGGTGTCGAACAGCGTCTCGGCGACGCCGAGCAGCAGCGCGACGGCGTAGACCAGGGGGAGGGTGGCGACCCCGGTGGCGACGGCCAGGGCCAGGCCGCCGAGCAGGACCGTCCTGGCGAGGTTGACCCTGACCATCGTCTGGCGCCGGTCGAGCCGGTCGGCCAGCGCCCCGGCGACCAGCGACATGAACAGCCAGGGGATGCGGGCGGCCAGGGCGACGCCGGCGATCAGCAGGGGCGAGCGGGTGAGCCCGACGGCGAGCAGGGGCAGGGCGACCTGGAAGACGCCGTCCGCGAGGTTGGCGAAGCCGGAGGCCGTCCAGACCTTGACGAAGGTTCGTCCCAGGGTCATACGATGGAGGCTAACCCATTGATTTGGGATCGTCAATCGGTAGAATGGCCTCCATGAGCGGGCAGAAGCGGCGGGCGGCGACCCTCGAGGAGGCCAGGGCCCTGGCCCACCCGCTGCGCCTGCGGATCCTGCGGCTGTGCCTGGACGAGGCGCTGACCAACAAGCAGCTCGCCGAGCGGCTCGACAAGGACCCGGGCACGGTGCTCCACCACGTCCGGGCGCTGGTCGACACCGGGTTCCTGGCCGCCGAGGAGGTCCGCCAGGGCCAGAGCGGCGCGCTGGAGAAGCCCTACCGCTCCACCGGCAAGTCGTGGACGCTGGACGTCAGCGAGGCGACGGGCGGCCACGCCAGCGCGGCCGAGGCCATCCTCGAGGCGTTCCTGGCGGAGTTCCGGGAGGCCGGCCCGGCGGCGGCGGTCGGCTGGAGCCGGCTCGCCCTGACCCTCGACCAGGCGTCACTGGAGGAGCTGCAGGAGCGGCTCCAGGCGCTGCTCGACGAGTTCGTCGCCCGGCCGCCGGCTCCCGGCGGCGAGCCCTACGGCATGGCGGTGTTCATCCACCGCCGCGCGGTCGGCCAGGCGGCGGCCGCTCAGGCGCCTGGCAGCGGTGGGGTCCCCCCCACGTCGTAGGCGAGCAGGTCGCCGTCGCGGCGCACGCCCTCGGTCGGGCGGTGCGGCTCCAGGCGGCCCCGGTGGTCCAGGTGCAGCACCTCGGCCCCGCGGACCAGCACCGCGGCGTCGGCCAGCAGCCGCCGGTGGCAGCGCCACCACAGCGCCTCCGAGCACAGCGCGGCCGTCGGGGCGCCGGCCGCCAGGGCCAGCAGCCGGTCGAGGGCGACCCAGAACGGGGGCGTGCGCATGTAGTCGGCGTAGCCGCGGAAGGCGGGATGGCGGAGCACGTGGTTGACCGAGGCGGGGTCGGGCTGGCGCCAGCCGCCGAGCTCCCGCTCCCAGCGGTAGGCGATCCCTGCCCGCGGCAGCCACCGCTCCATCGCCTCGCGGCGGAACTGCGGGTGGCGCCGGCTGCCCGGCGCGGTGCGGACGTCCACCAGGCGCTCCACCCCGGCGCCGGCCAGCAGGGAGCCCAGCTCTTCGGCGGTGGCGGTCCCGTGCCCGACCGTGAGCAGGCGCGCGGGCACTACCCGACCAGCTTGTCGACCAGGATCAGCGCGTAGTAGCAGAGCGGGACGGCCATCAGCAGCGAGTCGACGCGGTCGAGGACGCCGCCGTAGCCGAGCAGCAGGGTGCTGCGGGCCTCGGTGCGGAAGGCGGTGCGGATGAAGCTCTCGGTGAGGTCGCCCCAGACGCTGCCGACGGCGATCACCAGCACCAGCACCACCACCGCCGCGATCGACCACACGTCCGGCACCGCCACCCACAACAGGGCGACGCCGACCGCCGCCCCGGCCAGGCTGCCGAGCACCCCGCCCCAGCTCTTGTCGGGGTCCAGACGCGGCACCAGCTTGGGCCCGCGCACCGCGGTGCCGACCGCGTAGGCGGCGATGTCGGCCACGGCCACCGACACCGTCACGATCACCAGGAAGTTCAGGCCCCACGGCTCCGCCGAGTTCACGAACACGACGTAGGCCATGGGCAGGCCCACGAACACGTAGCCCACCAGCGTGTCGGCGACCTGCCGGTGGGCGTCCTCGACCTGGCCGGAGAGGATCGGCACCAGGGTGAGCAGGATGAAGAACCCGAAGGGGAGGAAGCCGAAGAAGTCGCGCGCCAGGGCGGCCACCAGCAGGCCCACCTCACCCCAGATCATCAGCAGGTAGGCGTAGCGGCGGTCGATCCCGGCGATGCGCACGAACTCCGAGGAGCCCTGGACCACCACGAAGGTGGCCAGCAGGAAGGCGACGAAGCCGCCGGTGAACACCGCCAGCACGAACAGCGGCCCGATCACGAACCAGGTGCGGGCGCGCAGGAACAGCGTCGAGCGCCGCCACACCCGCAGCGAGCGCCGCTGGGCGAGCAGGACCGCCAGCAGGCCGACCACGATCAGCAGCATCACCCGCAGGAACACGGGCAGGAACAGCTCGTTGGCGAAGGGGTTTCGGGGCACCCTGCACCTACCCGGCTTCCCAGCGCTTGACGACCGTGCGGGCCGCCCTGACCCCTTCCTCAGCCTTGCGGACCAGCTCGTTGTAGTCGTCGCCCGGCGGGATGGGCTCGCCGATGCCGACCACCACCCCGCCGGGCAGCGGCAGGAAGGAGCCCTTCGGCATCACCTGGTCGAGCCCGTGCAGGTACATCGGGACCACCGGGATCTGGGCGTCGACCGCGATGTAGGCAAAGCCCTTCTTGAAGCCCGACGCGCCGGTCCCGCGGGTCCCCGACGGGAAGATCAGCACCGACCAGCCGCTCTTCGCCAGGTCCTTCAGCATCTGCAGGGAGTCGCGGCTGCCACCGCCCTGGCGCACGAACGGCACCGTGCCGAGCGCCAGCGACGCCGCCGTCCCCTTCAGCGCGTTGCTGTAGAAGTAGTCGGCGGCGGCTGCCACCACCAGCCGCCGGCGGATGCGGCCGCCGAGGGCGGCCAGGCAGACGGGGGCGTCGAAGTGGCTCTGGTGGTTGGCGACGAACACCGCCGGGCCCTTGAGCTGGGCCAGGTTGCGCTTGCCGATGACGGTGAAGGGCGAGACGAACCGCAGGATCGGGACCAGCGCGCCGTACTGGACGGCGCTGCGGACCAGCATGGCCGGCGGGGTGCGCGCCCATGAGTAGCTCGGCAGCTTGGCGCGCCGCCGTGGCCGGTCCTTCCCGGCCGCAGCGTCCTGCTCCTGCTCGCTCACGTCGCCTCCTGCCCAGCCGGCAGCGCTGCCGCTCACCTCGCATTCAACCAGACCGGCTGTCGCTCGGGGCAGTTACGCCGGAACGGACGGACGGCCGATCCGGGGAACAACGGCCTCCGCCCAGGCGGCCAGCCGCAGCAGCTCGTGGTCGCCGCCGAGCCGCCCCACCAGCGAGGCCGCCACGGGCAGCGGCCCGCCGTCGCTCGCCACCAGGCCGACGGGGAGGGAGACGACCGGGCTGCCGGAGCAGTTGAAGGGGCCGGGCAGGGCGGTCAGCGCCGGCTGGACGCCGGCGCTGACGCCGGCGACCGTCACCGTCCGCTGGCCGATCCGGGGGGCGACGCACGGCAGGGTCGGCAGCAGCAGCGCCTCGCGCTCGCCGAGCAGCGCCTCGACGGCCGCGAGGAAGCGGCCGCGGTAGCGCAGGCCCGCCAGGTACTCGCCGGCCAGCGCGCTCTGGCCGAGCCGCAGCGCAGCCAGCACCCGCGGCCCGTAGCCCTCCTCGCCCGTCTCGGCCAGCAGCGTGTCGTGGGCGGCCGCCGCCTCCGCCAGCACGATCGCCGCCACCGCCGCCCTGGCGGCCCCCAGCGGCAGGGTCACCTCGTCGATCCTGGCTCCGGCCGCCTCCAGCCGCCCGCAGAGGTCGTCGAGCGCCGCCGCGACCGGCGGGTCCACCGGGCCGAGCGCCGCGCCGGCCAGCCGGCCGATGCGGGGCCCGCCGGCGCCGGGCCGGCGCCGCTCCGGCTCGGGCGCCGGGGCCGGCGCGGCGGCCATGACCTCGAACAGCAGGGCGGCGCCGGCGACGTCGGCGGCGATCGGGCCGACGTGGTCGCAGGACCAGGAGAGCGGGAACACGCCCGTGGCCGGCACCCTGCCCCAGGTGGGCTTGAAGCCCACCACCCCGCAGCAGGCCGCCGGGATGCGGACGGACCCGGCGGTGTCGGTCCCGAGCGCCGCGGGGACCATGCCGGCGGCCACCGCCGCCGCCGAGCCGCCGCTGGAGCCCCCGGCGATCCGGGCGAGGTCCCAGGGGTTCGCCGTGCCCGGGGTGAGGACCCCGTAGGCGAACTCGTGGGTGCGGGTCTTGCCGACCACGACCGCGCCGGCCGCGCGCAGCCGCGCGACCACCGCCGCGTCCCGGGCGGCCCGGTTGGCGGCCAGCTTGGGCGAGCCGGCGCCGGTGACCGCGCCGGCCACGTCGGCCAGGTCCTTGATCGCCACCGGCACGCCGTGCAGCGGCCCGAGCGCCTCGCCCCGCCGCCGCTGGGCGTCCCTGGCGGCCGCCTCGGCCCTGGCCTCGCCGGCGAGCACCGTCACGAACGCCCCCACCCGCCCATCGAGCGCCGCGACGCGCTCCAGTGCCCGCTCCACCAGCTCGGCGCTGCTCGCCAGCCCCTCCCGCACCAGCCGCGCCGCCTCGACCAGGCCGCCGGGCTCCCCCACCGTCCCGGCCGGCGACGCCGCCGCCTCCGGAACCGCCTGCGGCGGCGCCGCCCGGCCCAGGTCCTGCGGCGCAACCGGGCCGGTCAGCGGCGGGTCCGCCGGGCCGAGGTCGGCGGCCGCCTCCAGCTCCGCCAGGCGCTCCAGGTGCAGGGCGAGGTCGCGCTCGAGCCCGGCGGCGTCGTCCTCGGGGACCACCAGCCCCGCCGCGGCCAGCCGCGCCCGGAGCGCGGCCGCCGGCGCGGCCCGCTCCGCGCCGCTCATGGCGCTCCGGTCGAGCCCAGGACCTCCAGGTAGTGGGGGTTGTACATGACGCCGAGGACGTTCCCGAACGGGTCGACGACCGCGGCGATGACGAAGCCGGCGTCCCCCAGCTCGGTGACCGGCTGGTACTCCTTGGCGCCCATGGACAGCAGCTTCTCGACCGCGGCCCGCACGTCGTCGACGTGCCAGTAGAGCACCACGCCGCCGGTGCCGGCCGGTGGCCCGCCCGGCGCGTAGCGGCGGTCGAGCAGGCCCAGCTCGTGCTGGTAGTCGCCGACGCGGAACTCGACGTAGGCGGGGCGGCCGTCCGGCCCTGGCCGCTCGAAGTACGGGTCGACGCCCAGCAGCTCGGCGTACCAGCTGGTTGCCGCCGCGAGATCATCCGTCCAGTAGTTGACGGTGGCGAAGCCCCGCAACATCCCTGCTCCCTTCGTCCGCGCCGTCCTGGTCGCCCGTGGAGGGTCATGGTGGTGCCCGCGACACGTTGCCACAGGCGCAGCGCCTCCAGCACGGCCCGCCGCCTGCTGGTGCGTCACGACCCCGGCATACTCGTCCGATGACCCTCGACGAGCGATTCGGGCGGCTCAACCGCGAGGTGGTCGGCTGCCGGCGCTGTCCCCGCCTGGTCGCCTGGCGCGAGCGGGTGGCCCGCGAGAAGCGCGCCGCCTTCCGCGACCAGGACTACTGGGGCCGGCCGGTGCCCGGCTTCGGCGACCCGGCCGCCCGCATGCTCGTCCTCGGGCTGGCCCCGGCCGCCCACGGCGGCAACCGCACCGGCCGGATCTTCACCGGCGACCGCTCCGGCGACTGGCTGTTCGGCAGCCTGCACCGCACTGGCTTCGCCAACCAGCCGACCTCGGTCGCACGCGACGACGGGCTCGCCCTCCACGACTGCTACATCACCGCCCCGGTGAAGTGCGCCCCGCCGGACAACAAGCCGCTGCCCTCCGAGCGGGACAACTGCCAGCCATGGCTGCGGGCCGAGCTGGCACTGCTGCCCGCGCTGCAGGTGGTGGTGGCCCTCGGCGCCTTCGCCTGGGACCAGGCGCTGCGCCAGCTCGGCCCGGTCCGCCCCCGGCCCCGGTTCGGCCACGCCGCCGAGGCGCCACTGCCCGCCGGCCGGACGCTGCTGGGCTCCTACCACGTCAGCCAGCAAAATACGAGCACAAGAAAATTGACTGAGGAAATGCTGGATGAGGTCTTCTTCCGGGCTCGGGAATTACTTCAATGACAGCGACACAGCATCCATCGGCGGCCGACGACCAGGCCTCGACCCCGGACCGGCGCGTAGGAACTCCGGCCAGGGAACCCGATGGCACCAGGCCGCATATGTGAGCCCTAAACGAGCGCCTCACTGCATCTCTCACAGACATCTGAACACGGCCTTGCCGCCCTCACTGCCATGACCTGGAGGCCGGACGGCCCCCGCAGGGCAGGACCTTTGCCACTGAAACGGTCAGGACGCCGCAACGACACTGGCACTCGAGCCCTGCTCCTAGGGACCGGTGCGCGATGGCATTGTCAGCGATCCAGCGACGGAGGCGCCTGGCCGCGGCCTTCGCGCCGCCACACGCCCCACTAACGAGTCCGGGCGGCGCCGGGGTGGTGACCGGCCTGCCGCTGCTGCTGCTCCGCAGCGAAGGCGTGGCGCTGCTGGCCCTGGCCATCCTGCTCTATGGCAGGTACGGGCGGTCCTGGTGGCTGTTTGTCGCGCTGGTGCCGGCACCCGACCTGGGCCTGCTCGGGAACCTGCGGAGCCGGCAGGCCGGCGCGGTGGCCTACGACCTGACCCACACCTACCTTTCCCCCGCCACCCTTGCCGTGGTCGGGGTCCTCACCGGGTCCGGCCTTGCCGTCGCGCTGGCGCTGGTCTGGTTCGCCCACATCGGCATGGACCGCGCGCTCGGCTTGGGACTCCAGTACCCGGATGGTTCCGGCCGCACCCACCTCAGGGACGCACGCCCGCGTCGCAACGGGGCCGGCCCGGGAGGTGGCGCATGGACCGGTTGAGCGCCCAGGACCTGATGATGCTGTGGCCCGAGGAGCTGGGATGGTCACAGGACATCGGCGCGCTCGCCATCCTCGACGGCCGCAGGCTGCTGGACACCGACGGCCGCCTCCAGATCGAGCGGGTCCGCGATCGGGTCCAGGAACGGCTGCACCTGGTGCCTCGCTTCCGGCAGCTGCTGTACCGGCCGGGGTTGGGGCTGGGCTGGCCGCTGTGGGTGGACGCGCCGTCGATCGATCTCGCCGACCACGTGCGGGTGTTCCCGCTGGCCGCGCCGGCTGATGAGGCGCGGCTGCTGCTGGCCTGCGAGGAGCTGCGGCACCGCCGGCTGGACCGGTCGCGGCCGCTGTGGGAGCTGTGGTTCCTGCCCGGGCTGCCAGATGGGCGCGTCGGCCTGTTCATGCGGCTGCACCACGCGATCGCCGACGGCATGGCGGGGATCGCCGCGCTGGGCGCCTTGGTTGATCTCGTCCCCGATCCACCCCGGACGAACGGGCCACCGTGGACGCCGGCGCCCATGCCGTCCAGGCGTGAGCTGTTCGGCGACAACCTGCGCCGGCATCTCCAAGACCTCGGTCGCGCCCTCAGCAGGCTTGCCCATCCTGTCGACACCGTCCGCCAGGCCCGCCGGGCACTGCCGGCGGTGCGCGAGGCCTTCGCGGAGGGAAGGGCGCCTGCCACGAGCCTGAACCGGCGGATCGGCAGCCACCGCCGCTTCGCGCTGGTCCGCAGCGACTTGGCCCTGGTCAAACG
>Ga0081538_10001256_pt1 | contig 26461 bp, 24 predicted proteins | sample TabmetS5T2R1_FD_71022 | JGI IMG/M metagenome (GOLD analysis project Ga0081538, IMG submission 71022) | Tabebuia heterophylla rhizosphere microbial communities from the University of Puerto Rico - S5T2R1 | ecosystem: Host-associated > Plants > Roots > Rhizosphere ... | reverse complement strand
TCCTCGCCAAGCTGCTGGCCGAGTCCGAGACCTACGATCCGGAATATGGCGGTGGGCTCTGCAATCATCTGCCGCTGGCGCTGACGGCGCTGGACCAGATGGGTGCGACGCCGGAACAGCTCGGCGACTATCGCCGCACGCATGTGTCCTGGCTGGAGAAGCTGCCAGAGCGGGAAGCAGCACCGAATGGAGCTTGGCCGTTCCGGAAGGCGGATCATGCTGGCTTCGTCGATCTGCAGGCCTACTTCCGGCAGCGAATTGCGCGCGAGGGCTGGGAGTCGGTGCTGCAGGCAACGCTGCCGGATCTGGCGCCTGGGTTATCCGCGGCGGCGTTCCACGGATTGATCCGCACCGCCATGGGCGTCACGAGCCGGCACGACGGCGAGGTCGCGGCAGGCTTGGCGTACTGGGCGGCGCACTGGCAACGCCTTGGCGTCGCGCTCGGTGCTCCGGCGCAGAATGAGCCGTCGACCGATCCATTGTTCTTGCTGAGACGCCTGCATGACGATGCGCGCTTCGCATTCGATCCGAAGAAGGCTCCGGGCTTGATTGACGATGCCTTGCTCGCAGTCGGCGGCTTGAGCGGTTTCGGCGAAGTGATCGACTGGCTGGATGCCGAGCGCTGCAGCATCGCCGACATAGCGTGCGCCGGCGCGGTGCTCTATGGCGCGACGGGTGACTTTACCGCGCTCCACACCGTCACCGCCGCACAGGCCGTCTCGCTGCTGTTGCCGTATGTTGAGGCGCCGAAGGTTTTGCTGCCTTGGTTATGGCAGGGCTTGGCCGCGGCTTACATCGGGATCGGGCGGCCTGCTCTCCCCGAAGCGGCAGAGATCGAAGAGTGGCGTGCGACCGAAACGCCGGCTTGGCCGGAGCTGGTGCGCAGTGCAGTGGCGCAGGACGACGAGCATACCGTGAAGCTGTGCTATGCGGCGCTGTCGCTAGGGCGCCTGACAGGCGATCGCCTGTTTCGCTGGCTGGCTGCGCGCGAGGTCGGCGCGCTGAAGGAACTCGGGCTGCCGGCGTGGCGCCGGTGAACTAAGGCCAGCGGCAATAATCAGCAAAGAACGCTACATCCCATCGCCACACTGGCGAACGGTGGCATTGATGCTCATGCAATGCCATGCTGTAGTGACATCGATTCTTTCCATCGGAGATAGGCGATGCACAATTGGCTTATGCGGAACGCTTCGATGCTGGCGCTTCTGCTGATCTTGGGGCTCCTAGCACTTGCGGGACTAATGCTGTTGTCACGGCTCGGAAGCCTACTCCGCCTCATAGATCGCGCCAGTTTCTGGGAGATATTTGTGGGAGGAGGTGCCACACTATTGATCGCCGCGATGTATCTTCTCGGCATCGCGCTTGCTTATGCGCTGTTGTTACGCTTCCTCGCCCTTTGCGACGACATCGCCGCCATACGCAGGCAGCAGACCGGCACGCCCTCAAGCCTTGATTAGGTGCCTTACTGAATGACGATGCGCGGGCCCTGGCGCTGTTGGGCGCCGGTGAGCTTGGTCCAGATGCGCTGCGCGATGTCGCGGTAGGCGGCGGCGTGCGGAGACTTCGGGTCGCTGACCACGATCGGGTTGCCGCCGTCGGAGGTTTCGCGGATCGCGATGTCGAGCGGGATCTCGCCGAGGAAATCGACGCCGAAGCGCTCGGCTTCGCGCCGGGCGCCGCCGTGGGCGAAGATGTCGCTGCGGTGGCCGCAGTTCGGGCACGAGAAGTAGCTCATGTTCTCGATGATGCCGAGCACCGGCACATCGACCTTGCGGAACATGTTGAGGCCCTTCTTGGCGTCGAGCAGCGCGATGTCCTGCGGGGTCGAGACGATGACTGCGCCGGCCAGCGGCACGTTCTGCGACATGGTGAGCTGGGTGTCGCCGGTGCCGGGCGGCAGGTCGCACACCAGCACGTCGAGCTCGCCCCAATTCACGTCGCGCAGCAGCTGGGTGATGGCGCTCATCACCATCGGGCCGCGCCAGATCATCGGCGTCTCTTCATCGATCAGGAAGCCCATCGACATCACCTTGACGCCGTGATTGGCCATCGGCTCCATGACCTTGCCGTCCTTGCTGGTCGGCTTGCCCTTGATGCCCATCATGCGCGGCTGCGAGGGGCCGTAGACGTCGGCATCGAGCAGCCCGACCTTGAGGCCGTTGGCATGCAGCGCGAGGGCAAGGTTGACGGCGGTGGTCGACTTGCCGACGCCGCCCTTGCCGCTGGCGACCGCGATGATGTGCTTGATGCCGGGCAGGGACAGGCGGCCGCCGCCGGGTTGCCCCCCAGGTTGACCATGGGCGTGGGCGTGGGCGTGGGGCCGGGCCGGGCCGGACGGCCGCTGCGCAGTCTGGGGAGCGGCGCGGTGGGCGGTCAGCACCACGGTGGCGGTCAGCACCCCTGGCAGGTCCATGATCGCCTTCTCAGCCGCCTTCCGGACCGGCTCCATCACCGTCGCCTGGGTCGGATCGACCTCGATCGCGAAGCCGACGTGGCCCTCGCGCAGGGTCAGGCCGCTCACCATCCCGGCCCCCACCAGGTCGCCACCCTGCGGCAGATGGACCCTGCGGAGGGCATCGAGGATCTGGGTTTCGGTGATGGCCATGCTTGAAACACCTTTGGTGGCGGACGATATGCGGTAGACGGTTCGGCGCGGACCCGCCGACGGGGGCATCCAATGGAAGGGTCCAGGAGGGTTTACCCACGTTGCGCGAGCGGCGCGCCCCTGTCATATAAGGCCGCGGGTCGGCGATGCAATTCATCAATTGCGGCCGGTCCGGAGGCTCCTGGCGGGAGCTGAGGGTTCCGCCGCAACAAACATAAATTATCCGGGAATCGTCTGGAGTTAGCATGTCTTGGAATAATCAGGGCGGCCCATGGGGCGGCGGTGGCGGCGGCGGTCAAGGGGGCGGAAACAGCCCGTGGTCGCGCGGCCCCGGTGGCGGCGGCCAGCCGCCGGATTTCGAGGAGATGCTGCGGCGCGGCCAGGACCGCATGAAGAACCTGGTGCCGGGCGGCATGGGCCCGGGCAAGGTCGGCGGCCTGATCGCCGGCGTCGCGGTGCTGCTGTGGCTGGCGAGCGGCCTCTACCAGGTGCAGCCCGCCGAGCGCGGCGTGCCACTGGTGTTCGGCAAGTTCAACGGCACCCTGACCGAGCCCGGCCTGCACTGGAACTGGCCGGCGCCGATCGGCAGCGTGCTGACCCCGAACGTCGCGGCGCAGAACACGGTGGAGATCGGCTTCCGCACCGGCACCGCCAGCACCACCAATTTCGACGATGAAAGCCTGATCCTGACGGGCGATGAGAACATCATCCAGGTCGAGGCGGTCGTTCAGTGGTTCATCGACGACGTCGAGAAATACCTGTTCGCGATCCGCGATCCGAACGAAGCGCAGTCGGCGGACGCCCTCAAGCACGACACCGTCAAGAACGCGGCCGAGGCGGCGATCCGCGAGGTCGTCGGCCAGTCGCCGTTCGAGCTGGTGATCACCGGCGAAGGCCGCGAGGAAGTCGGCAAGAAGGCGCAGGCGCTCGCGCAGCGCATCCTCGACAGCTACAACTCCGGCATCAAGATCGAGCGCCTGTCGCTGCAGCGCTCGTACGCGCCGCAGGAAGTGGCCGAGGCGTTCCGCGACGTGGTGCGCGCCGGCGCCGATGCGCAGTCGACGGTCAACGAAGCCACCGCCTACGCCAACCAGGTGAAGCAGCAGGCGCTCGGCCAGGCCAGCCAGATCAAGAACCAGGCGGAAGGCTACCGTGCCGAGAAGATCGCCACCGCAGCCGGCGACGCGGAACGCTTCACCCAGGTCTACGAGCAGTACAAGCAGAACCCGCAGGTGACATCGCGGCGGCTCTATCTCGAGACGCTGGAGCAGATCATGGGCAACATGAACAAGGTGCTGATCGACACCAGCAAGGGCGGAAGCGGCGCGGTGCCGTACCTGCCGCTCGATCAGCTGATGCGCCAGCAGCCGGCGCCGGCGCCCGCTCCGACCTCGCCGCCGGTGCCGTCCGCGAGCACCGGTACGACCACGGGGACGACCTCTGGCACCGCCACGGGGACGACCACAAACCGATCCGTAGAAAGCACAAACTGATGAATCCGCGCATCACTGCTTCGATCGTCGTCGTCGTTCTGCTGCTGATCGTCGGCTATTCCGCGACCTTCTTCGTCCACCAGTCGCAGAACGCGGTGGTCGTGCGCTTCGGCAAGCTGGTCGACGTCGTCAGGAACGATCCCGGCCTGCACTGGCGCATCCCGTTCGTGGATCAGGTCACCTTCATCGATCGCCGCGTCATCAACATCGACGCGCCGCAGTTCGAGCTGCTGACCAGCGACCAGAAGTTCCTGGTGGTCTCCGCCTACGTGCGCTACCAGATCACCGATGCCGACAAGTTCTATCGGGTCGCCCGCGACGAGCAGACGGCGGAGCGGCGGATCATCGTGGCGCTCAACGAGACGCTGCGCGACCAGATCGGCTCGGCGCCGCTCCGGGACATCCTGTCGGACAAGCGCGCCGATCTCATGACCAACGTAACGAAGGTGCTGGGGCCGGCCGGCGACGTGTTCGGCATCAAGGTAGTTGACGTCCGCTTCAAGCGAATGGACTTCCCGCAGCAGAACAGCGAGGCGGTGTATAACCGCATGCGCACGCAGCGTGCCCAGGAAGCGACCCGCATCCGCGCCGAAGGCTCGGCGCGGGCGCAGGAGATCCGGGCGCAGGCGGACCGCGACCGCACGGTGCTGCTGGCCGAAACCCAGCAGAAGGCGCAGGTCCTGCGCGGCGAGGGCGATGCCAAGGCCACCCAGATCTACAACGAGGCGTTCTCGCGCGATCCCGAGTTCTTCGATCTGTACCGGTCGCTGCAGGCCATGCGCACGGGCCTCGGCGGCAGCAATACGACCTTTGTCGGCTCGCCGACGGGCGATTTCTTCCGATATTTCGAGCAGAACCAGGGCGCCCCGCAGAAGCCGCAACAATAGGCATCATGACGGGCTTGTGATTCGAAAGATCGGTCGATTGCTTAACATTTGAGGATTATGATGGGGGAATATGGCGCCGGAGCTGGGGGCCGGCGTGGTGTGACCGATTACGCGCGGAGGACGCTTTGAACGCTTATACCCATCGCAACAAGAGCCGCGCCGTTGCGCTGGCGGCGACCGCAGACGCAACCGCACGCGTGCGCTTTGCGCTGAAGCTTGCAATCGCCGCAGCGCTGACGATCCTGGCCCTGCTCTGGACCCAGCAGGCCTTCGCGCGCTCCGCGCCGGAGAGCTTCGCCGACCTTGCGGGGCAGGCGCTGCCTGCCGTGGTCAATGTCTCCACCACCCAGAAGGTGCCGCAGGACCAGCAGATGCAGGACCTCGACGAGATGTTCCGCGACTTCCTGGACCGGCGCGAGGGCCAGCCCGACCAGCAACGGCCGCGCGGCGGCACGTCGCTCGGTTCCGGCTTCATCATCGATCCGGCCGGCTACATCGTCACCAACAACCACGTGATCGAAGATGCCGCCGAGATCATGGTGCTGACCCACGACAACGAAGAGCTGAAGGCCACCATCGTCGGGCGCGACGAGAAGACCGACCTCGCGCTCCTGAAGGTCGAATCCAAGAAGCCGCTGCCCTACGTGAGCTGGGGCGATTCCGAGGCCCTGCGCATCGGCGATTGGGTGATGGCGATCGGCAATCCGTTCGGCCTCGGCGGCTCGGTGACGGCGGGCATCGTCTCGGCCCGCCAGCGCGACATCAATTCCGGCCCGTACGACGACTACATTCAGACCGACGCCTCGATCAATCGCGGCAACTCGGGCGGCCCGATGTTCAACATGGATGGCGAGGTGGTGGGCATCAACACCGCGATCTTCTCGCCCTCCGGCGGCTCGGTCGGCATCGGCTTCGCCATCCCGGCCAATCTCGCCAAGCCGATCATCGCGCAGATCAAGGAATTCGGTAAGCCGAAGCGCGGCTGGCTCGGCGTGCGCATCCAGACCGTGAGCCCGGAGCTGGCGGAGGGCCTGCGCCTCAAGGACCCGAAGGGCGCGCTGGTCGCCAGCGTCACCAAGGACGGCCCGGCCGACAAGGCGGGCATCAAGCAGGGCGACGTGGTGCTGAAGTTCGACGGCAAGGAGATCACCCAGATGCGCGGCCTGCCGCGCATCGTCGCCGAGACCGAGACCGGCAAGACCGCCGACGTGGTGATCTGGCGCCAGGGCAAGGAAGTGACGCTGCAGGTCGCGGTCGGCGAGCTGACCGAGGAAGCCGAGCAGAAGACGCTGGCGAGCATCGAGGCGCCGGCGAGCGCCACCGCCACCATCGACGCCTTGGGGCTGAAGCTCTCCGCCATCACCGACGAGCTGCGCAAGAAGCACCAGATCCCCGGCGATGCCGAAGGGGTCGTGGTGGTGGACGTAGCGCAGACCGGCCCGGCGGCCGAAAAGGACATGCGCCCCGGCGACGTGATTGCGGAAGTGGACCAGAAGGCCGTGACCTCGCCCGAGGACGTCGCCCAGCGCGTCAAGGCGGCGCAGGACAACGGCTACCGGGTGGTGACGCTGCTGGTCAACCGCGCTGGCGAGTTCCAGTGGATCGCGCTGAAGATCACGAAGTAGCGTCGATCACTGATCAGATAGGATTTCGTTTCGAGATTGGCCGGCGGACGGACGTTCGCCGGCCTTCTTTCTCGCCGCTCCAAGGCGAATTTCCAAAACTATCGAAATACCCTTGACTATCTGTGCGGGTGCGAGCTATTTTATTTCCATGAAACTCGAAATAGCAGCGGGGCAACTTGAGTCCTTGGGCAGCCCCATCCGCTTGAAGATCTATCGGGCGCTGGTGCGCGCCGGCGACGACGGCATGCCCGTCGGCGATCTGCAGGCCAAGGTCGGTCTCGCGGCCTCCACGCTGTCGCATCACGTCCGGCACCTGCGCGAAGCCGGCCTCATTACCCAGGAGCGACAGGCAACGACCTTGATCTGCCGCGCCAACTACACGGCGATGAATCAGCTTGTCGGCTATCTGGTCGACGAATGCTGCATGGATGCGAAGTGCAAGACCTCCGAAAGGGCCGCCTGATCCCTTTTTTTGGCTTGTTATTTCGAGATATTTGGAAATAGACGGAGCTGAGCATGATCAAGAATGAATTGCCGGTTGCCATTATTGGCGCAGGTCCGATTGGACTCGCGGCCGCGGCGAATTGCGTCGAGCGCGGCATTCCATTCCGCATCTATGAGGCCGGCGCCACCGTCGGCGCGAACCTGCGCGACTGGGGTCATGTCCGGATCTTCACGACCTGGGAGCAGAACCTCGATCCGGCATCCAGGCGGCTGCTGGAAGCGAACGGCTGGAAGATGGCCCAGCCTGACGCGCTGCCGACGGGCGAAGACCTCTATCGCGACTATCTGAAACCGCTGGCGGACCTGCCGGCCCTGAATGGCAACGTCGTCACCGGCGCCAAGGTCACCCGCATCACCCGGCAGGGCGTCGACAAGGTGGCAAGCAAGGGCCGAGAGAAGAAGCCGTTCGAGCTGCGGATCGATGCCGGCAACGGACATCACCGCACAGAGCTGGCGCGGGCCGTGATCGATGCTTCCGGCACTTGGCAGAACGCCAACCCGCTGGGCGGGTCGGGCGTTGAGGCTGAAGGCGAAGACGTATATCGCGCGCACATCGCCTACGGCATGCCGGACGTCCTGGGCAGCCAGCGCAAGCGCTACGAGAACAAGCGCGTCGCCGTGGTCGGGTCAGGCTATTCGGCCATCCAGACGCTTCTGGACCTCGCCCGGCTCTGCCAGGACGCGCCGAAGACGCAGGTCACCTGGATCGTTCGCGGCAGGAGCATGGCCAAGGTCTATGGTGGCGGCGAGAACGATCAGCTGCCCGCGCGCGGCAAGCTCGGCATGTTGCTGAAGCCGCTGGTCGACCAGGGCCGCATCCGGCTGGTCCACGGCTTTTCGACCCGCGCGGTTGCCAATGGCGGCGATGCGCTGACGCTCTCCGGTGCGACGGCGACAGGATCCCAGGTCATCGAGGCGATCGACGAGATCATCGCCTGCACCGGCCAGCGGCCTCAGCTCGAGATGACGCGCGAGCTTCGTATCGAGCTCGACCCTTGGCTCGAGAGCGTCAAGGCGCTCGGCCCGCTGATCGATCCCAACATCCATTCCTGCGGTTCCGTGGAGCCACACGGACACCGCGAGACGTCACATCCGGAGCCGGGCCTCTACACCATCGGCGTCAAGAGCTACGGCCGCGCGCCGACGTTCCTGCTGCTGACCGGCTATGAGCAGGCCCGCTCCGTCGTGGCGGCCATTGCCGGCGACATGGAAGCGGCGGACAACATCCAGCTCGTGCTGCCGGAGACCGGCATCTGCGAGACTGATTTTGCCGACGACGGCATTCCCTGCTGCGGAAGCTCCAGCGCGGACAAGCCGGTCGAGCGCGCGCCAATCGAGATCCCCGTGGTGGTGGCGAAGCCCGGTGGCTGCTGCGGTCCACGGGCGCAATGAGCCGGTCGTCGGCGAAGCTGATCGTCCCGGCCCTCGGTGTCACCCAGATTCTCGCCTGGGGATCGTCGTACTATCTCCCGGCCGTGCTGGCGCAGCCGATCGCGGCTGATACAGGCTGGCCGCTGACCTGGGTGGTCGGTGGCCTGTCCCTGGGGCTCCTGGCGTCCGGCCTGGCATCGCCGCTGGTCGGTCGCCTCATCCACCGCCATGGCGGTCGCCCAGTGCTGGCTGCCAGCGCCGTGCTGCTCGCGGCCGGCCTGCTCGGCTTGGCGTTGGCGCCAAGCCTGGTCCTGTTCCTGCTGGCTTGGTTGGTCGTCGGCCTGGGCATGGGCACAGGCCTTTATGACCCTGCGTTCTCGACTCTCGGGCGCATCTACGGGCAACAGGCCCGCCAGCACATCACCACGCTCACCTTGTTCGGCGGCTTCGCCAGCACCGCATGCTGGCCGCTATCGGCACTCTTCGTCTCGGAGTTCGGCTGGCGCGGCGCCTGTGTGGCCTACGCGGCGATCCACCTGCTCGTGACGCTGTCGATCTATCTGCTGGCCCTGCCAAAGCTGCCGCCCGTACTCGACGAATTGAAGCCGGCGAGCACGGATGACACCGGAACGCCAGTGCGACTCCGCTCGATCTTCATCGTCATGGCATCGACGATCACGCTCTCGGCGGTGATCTCGACGGTGATCTCGGTTCACCTTCTTACGATCCTGCAGGCGCGCGACATCGCTCTTGCCGCCGCCGTCGCCTTGGGAGCGCTCGTCGGCCCATCCCAGGTCGGCGCCAGGTTCATCGAGATGCTGGTCGCACGATACCATCATCCGATCTGGACCAAGGTCGCGTCGGTGGTCCTGGTCGCTCTGGGGCTGGGGATGCTCTGGAGTCATGCGCCGGTGATCACCCTGGCGCTGGTCTTCTATGGCGCCGGCATCGGGCTGGAATCCATCGCCAGGGCGACGGTGCCGCTCAGCATCTTCGGCGCCCGGGACTACGCGCCGATCATGGGCCGGCTGGCCATGCCGAGCCTGATTGCGCAGGCTACGGCGCCGACCATTGGTGCTTTGCTGATCCAGGCATTCGGCATCGACGTCGCGTTGTCGGTGATCGTCGCGGCGACGATCGTTAACGTTGGGCTCGGCCTGACGTTGCTGACGCTGACCACCAGCGTACGGGTCCGCCCGGCTCAGTAGTCACCTCGGCCACGCCGTCACGCAACTTTCACAATCCTCAGCTTGATCGGCGCTAACATTTCGATAAATCTCGAAATATGAAATCGAAGCAAGCACTGGCCGCATTCGGCGCTCTTTCGCAGGAGACCCGCCTGGAGGTATTCCGTCAGCTCGTGCGGCTGACTCCAGATGCCATTCCGGCGGGCGAACTCGCCAGCGATCTCGACGTGCCGCAAAGTACTCTATCGAGCCATCTGGCAATCCTGCAGCGCGCCGGCCTGGTGCGATCCGAGCGCGACGGCCGCATCATCCGCTATAGCGCCGATCTCGACGGCGCTCGTGACCTCGTCCTGTTCCTGGTCAAGGATTGCTGCCGGGGCCATCCGGAGCGCTGCAATCAGCTGATCAACGCGATGATGCCGACCTGCTGTTGACGGAGGGATGGATGACGGATTCGACCTACAACGTGCTGTTCCTCTGCACCGGCAATTCAGCACGCAGCATCCTCGCCGAGTGCATTCTCAATCGCGAGGGCCAAGGGCGCTTCAAGGCCTTCAGCGCCGGCAGCCAACCGAAGGGCCAGGTCCATCCGTTCGCACTCATGCTCCTGAAGAAGATGAATCATCCGACGGCTGGCTTGCGCTCCAAGAGCTGGGACGAGTTCGCCGCCCCGGGCGCGCCGCATCTCGATTTCGTGTTCACGGTCTGCGACAACGCCGCAAGCGAAGTCTGCCCGATCTGGCCGGGCCAGCCGATGACGGCGCATTGGGGAGTGCCGGATCCGGCGGCGGCCGAAGGCACGGAGGCCGAGCGCCATCTGGCCTTTGCCGAGGCCTATCGGATGCTGCACAACCGCATCAGCATCTTCACCAGCCTGCCGATCAGGGCCATTGATCGCTTGAGCCTGCAGAAGCGATTGGACGAGATCGGACGGCCGATGTCCAAGACGGCCTGAGTCGATGGTCCAGTTCGATCTGCTTCGGCGTGCCGTCGCCGAGTTCCTCGGGACGTGGATGCTGGTGGCTACGGTCGTCGGTTCCGGCATCATGGCCGAGGGCCTGTCCGGCGGAAACGTGGCGATCGCACTGCTCGGCAACACGATCGCGACCGGCGCAATCCTGGTCGTCTTGATCGGCATGCTGGGGCCGATCTCCGGCGCCCACTTCAATCCAGCAGTGTCCTTGGTGTTCGCGATCACGGGCGAGCTGCCGCGTGCAGCCCTTGCGACCTATGTCGTGGCGCAGGTGGCCGGCGGCATCGCCGGCGCCATCACGGCCCATGCCATGTTCGATCTGCAGCTGGTGCAGGCATCGTCGCATGTCCGGCAAGGGACCGGACAGTTCCTGTCCGAGGTCGTGGCCAGCTTCGGGCTGGTGGCGACGATCCTGGGCTGCCGGCGATTTCGCCCGGACATCATTCCGGTCGCCGTCGCGCTCTACGTCGTCGCCGGCTACTGGTTCACGGCTTCGACCTGCTTTGCAAATCCCGCGGTCGCGATCGCCCGCAGCCTGACCAATACCTTCTCGGGGATACGGCCAATCGACGTGCCATGGTTCGTGGTTGCAGAGATCGTGGGCGCGCTCTTGGCGGCCGGGATCCTGCATTGGCTGCTCAAGGGGCGATCGTCCGCCGGTCAATCGGCAGTCACGAACTCGTCGCGCTTGTAGCCCTGCAGATAGAGCAGGCCCGACGCGTCAAGGCGGCACGGGACAACAGCTACCGGGTGGTGACGCTGCTGGTCAACCGCGCCGGCGAGTTCCAGTGGATCGCGCTGAAGATCACGAAGTGGCGGGGTGACGGGACGCCGGTCCCGTCGCATCCTATTCTCTGCCTGATCACTGCAGCGATTGCAGCTGGAACGACCGTTGGTCAGGACGGCGAAGCCGATTTCCCCTCAAGATCGCTGCGAAGGGTTGCGGCGAACGCGGCAAGATGCTTCTCGAATGGAAGCCAGGTGACGCCACTCGTATCGCCGTAGGGCCACGCATCGTCGCTGTGCTGGCGTTCGCCGCCGAGCTCTTCGATCAAATCATCGACCATGGTCAGAAACCGCTTGCGCTCGCGCTGGACCTTGGCGAGCGTCCGCGTGCGGACCACTTCCCGCGGGATATTCCGCGTGCGAAGGGCGGCAACAGCGTCGCGTACGGCCGCGGGAGTGGGCTCGCAAACGATGCAGTATTCGGGATCGAAGAAGACGTCGCGGCCACCCTTGGAGGGTGTGCTGACGACCGGCAGCCCGGCGAGAAGGTACTCCATTGAGGCGTAGCTGGAACCCTCGACCTCCGAGAGGACAAGCCCGACGGCGGCACGGCTGAGCGCGGCGTTCACCTGCTGGTGCGACATGGCGATTGGCAGGCCGTCCGCCAGATCGTTCAGGAGCATATGATCCGGATTCCGCGCCAACGCGGCTGCGTGCAGCGTGCGGAACTGCTCCGGCCACGGGCCCTCTCCTTCGACATAGGTAAGATAGGCGACCCGCGGGACTGCAGCGGCGAGCTCATGCCGTTTCTCCGGAACGAAGCGGGCATTGTAGACGGCGTCGAACTCCGGCTTCGCCTCCTGAATGGGCCGGAAAACGCGATCGGAAACCATCAGATTCTTGTTGAGGAACATGGCGGGCAGGCCCAGTTCCTCCAGCAATCGCGTCTCCTCTGCGGTGTTGCAGACATAGCGGAGCCGGTGCTCCGGATAGCGTTGGATGTGATCGTCGAAGCTGCGCTTGATCGCCTCCGCAACCCCCCGACGCTCCAGCGACCAGGTCGGAAAGATCATGAACCCAGCCTTCAGGTTTCCATAGCGAAGCGCAAACGCGTGCGCGATCCCCAGATACTCCCTGTAGGGAATGCCGGAGAGGAATACCGGCGGTGCCACCGACAGCAGCCTCACTGGCCCAATGTCGGTTGGCCAAGTTGGCGCTTGCTGGGAGCTTGTCGCGCGTTTCCCGCGCCGCTGCTTCTTCGGTGGAGCGGCGCGCCCGAGCATGTGTTTCAAGCGTCTTCTGATGGCGCGGGGGACTAGCTTCCTCAGCCGCAAGCGGAACGTCCTTCCAACATTTGTCGATCAGGGTCGCTCTCGATCGCAACCATAGCTACCAAAACGCGCACGGCAGCGGGGATCTGACAAGGTGCAGAATTGTCACCAAAGCACGCTCGGCGCCAGCGGGGAGGCCGCCATATGCCGAGTCTGCGCATGGCTCCCGGTTCGGTATCATGATTCGCCGGCCCGCGGAATTGCCGGCATGTCATCGTTGTGCTATGGGAGCAATGCAACGGGCGGTAGATGGCACGGCCTCTCCGTGCCCGCGGCTTCGGTTTCGCATGCCAGGGGTTGAGGGACGACACTTAATGGATGCGCGATCACCCGAAGCGGCTGCCGAGGCTGGCTACGCCGGTTCCAGCATCGTGATGGGATTTGCCGGCGTCCGGCCCCCGCAAGTCGCGGTCGTGATCGGCTGCTACAATCAGGGAGCCTACGTCGAGGCAGCAATCCGTTCGGTTGCAGCTCAGAGCTATGAGCATTTCGAGTGCGTCGTGCTCGACGACAACTCCACCGACGGGAGCGCCGATCGCATTCACGAAGTGCTCGAGGCGCTCGGCGATCCTCGCTTCCGGGCCATTCCGCGGCGCGACAACCGCGGCCAGATGGCAACCATGCTGGAGGGTCTGGACGCCACGTCAGGCCCTTTCGTTGCCTTCCTCGATGCCGATGATCTGTGGCACCCGGCGTACCTGGAGAGACATGTCTTGGCACATATGTCCATGCGTGGACTAGCTGCCGTTTCGTGCTCGAATCTCGCCGTCATCGACGCGGAGGGGACTCAACTCTCTGGCGCGAGGCCCAATTTCAACAGCAGCGATCCCCGGATGCTGCGCCACCAGACTCAATCCCCCGCTGCAGTTCCGGAGGACGCTGCCGTAACTGAGGAGGTACTTGACGTCGAAACGCGTGTTTTCGTCGCTCCCGGAACTTCCTCCAGATGGATCTGGTCCGCGACCTCCGCAATGATGTTCAGGCGAGCCGCTCTCGAAATTCTCCGGCCCGCCCGCCCGGAACGCCTGCGCATCTGCGCGGACCGTTATTTCGTCGTTGGCGCCCATCTGCTCGGCGGAACCGTTCGCATCGAGCGGAGCCTGGGCTGTTACAGGGTGCACGACAGCAACGGGTTCGCGCGCAACAAGTTGCTTGGTTCCGGAAGCGCACTTGGCAGACTAGCCCGCGAAATCGTCGTCGCCAGCGATGAGGAGTTCGTCCGAAGCCTGTGCGACAACGCCGAACTGCTGCGTGCGACACTATCGCCGGGCCGCGTCGCGCAGCTGTTGATCAAGCATCTTGGCCCGAAGGGTGCCTTCGCGTTGGCGGCGAGCAACGCCGGCGCCAGGCTGATCCTTTCCGAAATTCCGCCACCGCGCTCCAAGACGCGGCTCCAGAAGATCAAGCGTCGCCTGAAACGTTGGCTGAGGCCAAGATCACAGACAAAGAAGCTTCCACGCTAGCTGTCCTCCGCGAACTCGGTACGCTTGTAGCCCTGCAGATAGAGCAGCCCGGTCGGGCCGGCATGGTCGAGCCAGACCGGGATCGCCTGCTTGACCTTCGGCTTGCCGCAGAAGGCGATGCCGAGGCCGGCTTGCTGCAGCATCGGGATGTCGTTGGAGCCGTCGCCGATCGCCAGTGTCTGCGGCAAGGCGAGGCCGCGCTCCTTGGTCAGGCGCTGCAGCGCCGCGACCTTGCCGGCGGGATCGACGATCGGCGGCGGGACGTGGCCGGTCAGGCGGCCGTCGACGATCTCCAGATCGTTGGCGACATCGCAATCGAAGCCGATGAGATCGCGTACGCGGCTGGTGAAATAGGTGAAGCCTCCCGACACCAGCGCGGTGTAGGCGCCATGCGCGCGCATGGTGGCGATGGCGATCTTCATGCCGGGCATCGGCTGCACCGTGCTCCAGGTCTTGGCGAGCGTGTCGACAGGCAGGCCGCGCATCAGCGCCATGCGCGCGACCAACGTCTCGGTGAAGCTCATCAAGCCGTTGACCGACTGGCGCGTGAGATTGTCGATCTCCGCCTTGTGCTGAGTGTAGGTCGAAAGCTCGTCCAGCGTCTCGCCGATGATGGCGGTCGCGTCCATGTCCGACAGCAGCAGCTTCTTGCGGCGGCCATCGGCGCGCAGCACGTTGATGTCGACCGGCACGTCGATCAGGCGCCGGCGCACCTCTTCCAGCACGGCGGCATCGTCGCCGTCGAAGGCAATCTCGGCCGCGCGCTCGCGATCGAGCCAGACCAGTGGCTGGGCGCGCGCATCGGCGGCATCGAGGCCGTGATTGACCCGCTCGAGCAGGGCCGGTGTAAGCTCCGCCGCGTCGGGAGCGCAAATGAGCGATAAGACGAACGTCATGGCGAGCGGGGGTATAAGCGAGCGGGGCGAGCGGCACAAGCCGGCGCTGGTGGTCGCGGGACCGACGGCCAGCGGCAAATCCGCGCTGGCGGCGCGCCTGGCGCGCGACTTCGGCGGCATCGTCATCAATGCCGATTCCATGCAGGTCTATCGCGACCTGCCGATCCTGACCGCGCAGCCGAGCGCGGCCGCCAAGGCGGCGGTGCCGCATCGGCTGTACGGGTTCCTGGCATTGGACGACGTGTGCTCAGCCGATCGCTGGGCCACGCTGGCGCGCCAGGAGATCGATGCGGCGCAGGACGCGGGCAAGCTGCCGATCCTGTGCGGCGGCACCGGCCTCTATCTGCGCGCGCTGATGCAGGGCTTCTCGCCGATCCCCGAGGTGTCCGCCGATGTGCGGCAAGCCGCACGCGATCTCATGGAGCAGATCGGATCGGCGGCGCTGCGCGAGCGGCTGGCCGCCGGCGATCCGGCGAGCGCGGCGCGGCTGCATGCCAACGACCGGCAGCGCATCGCGCGCGCCTGGGAGGTGCTGCAGGCGACGGGGCGGCCGCTGTCCGAATGGCAGGCGCTGCCGCCGGCGGCACCGGGCGATCTCCGTTTCCTCACCTTCGTGCTGCTGCCGGAGCGGGCGGCGCTCTATCGGGCGTGCGACGAGCGGTTCCGCGCCATGCTGGCCGAGGGCGCCCTGGAGGAGGTGCGCAAGGCGCTCGCGCTCTATCCGGACCTCTACCGGCCGGACCGGACACCACCCGAAGGGGGCGCCAAGGCGCTCGGGTTCTGGGGACTGGCGCGGCACGCCTGGGAGGGCTCGGCGGTCTCGGAGGACACGGTTGCCGCGGCGCAGCAGCAGACCCGGAACTACGCCAAGCGGCAGGGCACCTGGTTCCGCAACCAGATGCCAAGTGAGAATTTTATAACTCCGGGGCTGCTCGATATGCAATTTTCGGAAAGTTCCTATGCAGGAATCAGCCAGAAAATTCGCGATTTCTTGTTGACCGGTGGATAACCAGCCACTAGGTTCCGCCGGCCCGGGGCGGAAAACACACGTCCGGCGGCTGTTTTTTGCATCGTGAGCGCGGGAAGGAGCGCTTTCCATGGCGACGGAACCGATTACTGGCGCGGATATCGTGATCAAAGCCCTGGTGGATCAGGGCGTTGAGGTCATTTTCGGGTATCCCGGCGGCGCCGTCCTTCCGCTCTACGATGCGCTGTTCAAGCAGAACCAGATCAAGCACATCCTGGTCCGGCACGAGCAGGCGGCGGTGCATGCGGCCGAGGGCTATGCGCGGTCGACCGGCAAGGTCGGCGTGGTGCTGGTGACCTCCGGTCCCGGCGCCACCAATGCCGTCACCGGCCTCACCGACGCGTTGATGGATTCCGTGCCGGTGGTGTGCCTGACCGGGCAGGTGCCGACGCACCTGATCGGCAACGATGCCTTCCAGGAAGCGGACACGACCGGCATCACCCGCCCGGTCACCAAGCACAACTACCTCGTCAAGTCGATCAACGACGTGTCGCGCGTGATCCACGAGGCGTTCCATGTCTCGCGCAGCGGCCGCCCCGGTCCGGTGGTGGTCGACCTGCCGAAGGACGTGCAGCAGGCGAAATTCGAGTACGTCAACTACGCTAACCAGCGCCACCGCTCGTACAATCCGCAACTGAAGCCGGATCGCGCCTTGATCGAGCGCGCGGTCGACCTGATGGCGAAGGCCGAGCGGCCGCTGTTCTACATCGGCGGCGGCGTGGTGAACTCCGGCACGGCGGCCTCGCAGCTGCTGACCGAGCTCGTGCGCCTGACCGGCTTCCCCTGCACGCAGACCCTGATGGGGCTCGGCGCGTTCCCGGCGTCCGACCCGCTGTCGCTCGGGATGGTCGGCATGCACGGCATGTTCGAATCCAACCACGCGATGCACGATTGCGACCTGATGATCAATATCGGCGCGCGCTTCGACGATCGCGTGACCGGCAAGCTGGCGGCGTTCTCGCCGGGCTCGACCAAGATCCACGTCGACATCGATCCCTCCTCGATCAACAAGAACGTCCATGTCGACCTCGCCATCGTCGGCGACGTCGGCCACGTGGTCGAGGACATGCTGCGCGTCTGGAAGGCGCGGCAGGCGAAGCCGAACGGCAAGGCGCTGGCGGCCTGGTGGGACCAGATCAACAAGTGGCGGGCGCGCGAGTGCCTGCGCTACCGCCCGTCCAACGACGTGATCAAGCCGCAATACGCGCTGCAGCGGCTGTACGACGCAATCAAGGACCGCGACTACTACATCACCACCGAGGTCGGCCAGCACCAGATGTGGGCCGCCCAGTTCATCAAGTTCGAGAAGCCGAACCACTGGCTGACCTCCGGCGGGCTCGGCACCATGGGCTATGGCCTGCCGGCGGCGATCGGCGTGCAGATCGCGCACCCCGAGGCGCTGGTGATCGACGTGGCGGGCGAGGCTTCGATCATGATGAACATACAGGAGATGTCGACTGCGGCGCAGTACCGCACGCCGGTCAAGATCTTCATCATGAACAACCGCTGGATGGGCATGGTGCGGCAGTGGCAGGAGCTGCTGCACGGCGGGCGCTATTCCGAAAGCTACAGCGACGCGCTGCCGGACTTCGTGAAGCTGGCCGAGGCGTTCGGCTGGACCGGCCTGCGCGCGACCAAGCCGGCCGAGATGGACGACATCATCAAGAAGATGATCGAGACGCCGGGTCCGGTGATCGTCGACGTCGCGGTCGACGAGAAGGAGAACTGCTTCCCGATGATCCCGTCGGGCTCGGCGCATAACGAGATGCTGCTGGGTCCCGACGATCAGAAGGCGAGCCCGGTGTCCGAAGAAGGCATGGTGCTGGTGTGACCAAGGCACAGTCGCTGCGGCATCTGACTAAGGGGGAAGGCGTGACGCAACAGATCGAGCGCCACACGATCTCGGTGATGGTGGACAACGAGGCCGGCGTCCTGGCGCGCGTGATCGGCCTGTTCTCCGGCCGCGGCTACAACATCGAAAGCCTGACCGTCGCCGAAGTCGACGCGCAGCGCCATTTCTCGCGCATCACCGTCGTCACCAGCGGCACGCCGATGATCATCGAGCAGATCAAGAACCAGTTGCGCCGCCTGGTGCCGGTGCATCGCGTCACCGACCTGACGGTCGAGGGGCCGTCGCTGGAGCGCGAGCTGATCCTGGTCAAGGTGAAGGGGACGGGCGAGAAGCGCGTCGAATCGCTGCGCATCGCCGACATCTTCCGGGCGCGGGTGGTGGATTCGACCATCGAGTCCTTCGTATTCGAGATGACTGGCTCGACCGAGAAGCTGACGGCGTTCGTCAACCTGATGCAGCCGCTCGGCCTGGTGGAGGTTTCGCGCACCGGCGTGGTCGCGATCTCGCGCGGTCCGGAAGCGATCTAGGAAACGCTCGATGACGGATTTCAGCCTGTCGCAGGGAGTTTCGGCGCTGGCCGCCTTGTTCGTCGTGCACCTGCTGGTGGTGGCGAGCCCGGGGCCGGCGTTCCTCGCCGTCTCGCGCACCGCGATCAGCAGCTCGCGCCCCGCCGGCATCATCGCGGCGGGTGGACTGGCGACTGGCGCGCTGATCTGGGCGATCGCGACCATGTTCGGGCTCGACGTGCTGTTCGCCAAGGCGCCCTGGCTCTATGACGCGATGCGCCTGGGTGGCGCGGCCTACCTCATCTATCTCGGCATCGGCATGCTGCGCAGCGCCTGGCGCGGCGAGCGGATGACGAGCGAGGGCGTCACGGCATCGGCCAATCGCGCCTTCCTGCGCTCGCTCGGCGTGCAGCTGTCCAATCCGAAGGCGGCGGTGTTCTTCGGCTCGATCTTCGTGACCCTGCTGCCGGCGGCGGCGCCGCTGTGGGTCAAGGGCGCGGCGCTGGCGATCCTCGGGATCAACGAATTCGGGTTCTACGGGCTGGTGGCGGTGGTGCTGTCGGCGCCGCGGGCCCAGCGGATCTACAGCAATGCCAAGCGCGCGCTCGACGCGCTGTTCGGCGGGTTTCTGACGGTGCTGGGCGTGAAGCTCGCGCTGTCGCGGTAACGGTTTGAAGTCAAGGAGACGGACATGAGAGTCTATTACGATCGCGATGCCGATGTGAACCTGGTCAAGGGGAAGAACATCGTTGTCGTCGGCTACGGCAGCCAGGGCCATGCCCACGCGCTGAACCTCAAGGACAGCGGCGTCAAGGACGTGCGGGTCGCGCTGCGCGCCGGCTCCGCCACCGCCAAGAAGGCGGAGAATGCCGGCCTCAAGGTCATGACGCCGGCGGAGGCCGCGAAGTGGGCCGACCTGGTCATGATCCTGACGCCCGACGAGCTGCAGGCGAAGCTCTATGCCGAGGATCTCGCGCCCAACATGAAGCAGGGTGCGGCGCTCGCCTTTGCGCACGGCCTCAACATCCACTTCAAGCTGATCGAGCCGCGGCCCGACCTCGACGTCATCATGATCGCGCCGAAGGGCCCGGGTCACACCGTGCGCGGCGAGTATCTCAAGGGCGGCGGCGTGCCGTGCCTGGTCGCGGTGGCGCAGAATTCGTCCGGCAACGCGCTCGAGCTCGCGCTCTCCTATGCCAGCGCGATCGGCGGCGGCCGCTCGGGCATCATCGAGACCAACTTCCGCGAGGAATGCGAAACCGACCTGTTCGGCGAGCAGGTGGTGCTGTGCGGCGGCCTCACCGCCCTGATCCAGGCCGGCTACGAGACCCTGGTCGAGGCGGGATATGCTCCGGAGATGGCCTATTTCGAGTGCCTGCACGAGGTGAAGCTGATCGTCGACCTGATCTACGAGGGCGGCATCGCCAACATGCGCTACTCGATCTCCAACACGGCTGAATATGGCGACTACACCCGCGGCCCGCGCATCGTCACCGACGAGACCAAGCGTGAGATGAAGCGCATCCTGGACGACATCCAGTCCGGCCGCTTCGCGCGCGACTGGGTGCAGGAGTGCAACGCAGGCCAGCCGAGCTTCAAGGCGATGCGCCGGCGCAGCGCCGAGCATCCGATCGAGGAGATCGGCGGCAAGCTGCGCGCGATGATGCCGTGGATCGCCAGCAATCGCCTGGTCGACAAGACCAAGAACTGATTGCTGCGCGGCGTTTACTGAATCTTATCTATAAGTGTGCGAGAGCCAATGATGTGGTTGGCTCTCGCTTCATTGGGTGTGCCAACTTCACTCTTGTGTTGGTTTGCAAGCGGGGGGTAAAAGCATACCGGCCAACGGGAAAGCGGTTTTTGGCGAGTCGCGAACCCTACGGCTTCATTGGCAATTCTGACGCGGTCTCCTGTGCCGTGGCGCATCAGCCTGCCGCCCCCAAGAGCAGTGCGGCTTTGCAAGGGCTCGGTCGCCCAGCGTCCTCCGGCAACCTCCTCAGGAACGGTCGGCTGATCGAGTATCCAGGGGTCTGAGTAAGACGGGTGAAAGTGGATGTTTTCTAAGCTGGTGGGCATGTTCTCGTCCGATATGGCGATCGACCTGGGGACGGCGAACACCCTTGTGTACGTCAAATCCCGTGGAATCGTCCTCAACGAACCCTCCGTCGTGGCCATCGCCGACAACCGAGGCAAAAAACACGTTCTGGCTGTAGGCGACGAAGCCAAGCTGATGCTGGGCCGCACCCCCGGAAATATCCAGGCAATCCGCCCCTTGCGCGACGGCGTCATCGCCGATTTCGAGGTCGCGGAAGAGATGATCAAGCATTTCATCCGCAAGGTGCACAACAACCGCAGGTCGTTCGCCCGGCCGCAGATCATCGTGTGCGTGCCCTCCGGCTCCACCGCCGTCGAGCGCCGCGCCATCCAGGAATCCGCCGAATCCGCCGGCGCCAGCAAGGTCTGGCTGATCGAAGAGCCGATGGCCGCCGCGATCGGCGCTGGGCTGCCGGTCACAGAACCAACCGGCTCGATGGTTGTGGATATCGGCGGCGGCACCACAGAGGTCGCGGTGCTGTCCCTCGGCGGCATCGTCTATTCGCGGTCGGTGCGGGTTGGCGGCGACAAGATGGACGAGGCCATCATCGGCTATATCCGCCGCAACCATAACCTGCTGGTCGGCGAAGGCTCGGCCGAGCGCATCAAGAAAGAGATCGGCTCTGCCTGCCCGCCGGAAGACGGCGAGGGCAAGGTCATGGAGATCAAGGGCCGCGACCTGATGAACGGCGTGCCCAAGGAACTGGTGATCACCGAGCGGCAGGTTGCGGAAGCCCTGGCCGAGCCGGTCGGCGCCATCATCGAGGCAGTCAAGGTCGCGCTCGAGCACACCGCGCCTGAACTGGCCGGCGATATTGTCGACAAGGGAATCGTCCTGACCGGGGGCGGCGCGCTGCTCGCCAACCTCGATTACGTGCTGCGCCATGCGACCGGCCTGCCGGTCTCGGTAGCGGACGATGCGCTGTCCTGCGTGGCCCTCGGAACCGGCCGCTGCCTGGAGGACATCAAGGCGCACCGTCACGTCCTGATCAGCATGTATTAACCATGATCGGCTAGGTTAGCCCGCAGTTTTCCTTTGCGGCCGTGGTCAGCCTGTGGAAAAATTGGACAAGGGACGGGATTCTAAGGCTTTGAGGGCCAACGGGAATTCCCGGAGGGCAGGACGTGAGACAGCGTTCTAGCGCCATCGGCGCGACGTCATCCCTGAAGGTGTGGTTCCAGCGGTTCTCATTCGTCCTGCTGACTATCGCGGCTTTCGGGGTGCTGCTGATCGGCAAGGCGGATACCGTCATGCTGTCGCGCCTGCGTATTTGGGTCGCAGACAGCGTCGGTCCGTTGATCCATGTCGTGTCCGCGCCGGTCGAGACCGCCCGCGACACCGCCAGCGACGTGCAATCCTACTTTTCGTTGAAGCAGCAGGTCGAGACCCTGACCCGCGAGAACCAGGCGCTGCAGGACTATGAACAGCAGGCCCGCAACCTGAAGGCCGAGAACGAATCCCTGCGCGCGCTGCTGAAGATGACGCCGAGCCCGCGCGTGACCTTCATCAGCGCGCCGGTCATTGCCGATGCGTCCTCCGGTTTCGTGCGCGGTGTGATCGCGCTGGCGGGCAAGGAGAATGGCGTGGTCAAGGGCCAGGCCGCCATGGTCGGCAACGGCCTGGTCGGCCGCGTGCAGGATGTCGGCGAGCGTGTCTCGCGCGTCATGCTGCTGACCGACATCAACAGTCGCCTGCCGATCCTGATCGAGCGCACGCGCGACCAGGCGGTGCTGGCCGGCAACAACTCGGATTTCCCGGACATCAACTATCTGCCGCGCGATGCCGACATCAAGATCGGCGACCATGTGGTAACATCGGGCGTCGGCGGCGCCTTTCCGCCCGGCCTGCCGGTGGGCGAGGTCGTGGATGTCTCCGACGGCAAGGTCTACGTGCAGCCGTTCGCCGACCTCGGCCGCCTCGAGTTCATCCGCATGGTGGATTACGGGCTGCCGGGTGTGCTGAGCGAGGATCTCGGCGTCGACGCGGCCAAGCAGCAAACGGCGCGGCCGCCATCGGCGGCAGTGCAGGCCCCGATGCCGCCGAAGCCCGCGACCACGCAGCCGAAGCTGAAGCCGGCGGAAAGGCCGGCGGTGGAGCAATGATCGGTCTTACCATCAGGCACCAGTTGGGCGAATGGCTGCGGCTTGCAGCGCCGACCCTGGTGTCGCTGCTGCTGCTGCTCATCAGCATCGCGCCCTGGCGGCCGTTCGATGCGCCGCTCGGCGGCTCGCTGGTGGCGGCGTCGATCTTCTATTGGACGATCTATCAGCCGGAGGCGATGGCGCCCTGGGTCGCCGCCCTGATCGGCCTGGCGAGCGACATCCTCGGACTCTCGCCGATCGGCCTCAGCATGCTGATCGCGCTGATCGTGTGCGGCAGCGCGCAGTTCTGGCGCCAGCAGCTGGCGGATGCGTCGTTCTTCGTCGTGTGGCTGTCATTCGCTGCGACTTCGCTCGCCACCTTCTTCATCGCCTGGGCGCTGGCGGCGATGGTGCTGGAGCAATGGCCGGATCCCTGGCCGATCGCCATCCAGAGCATCGTCAACGTCGCGCTCTATCCGGTCCTGACCTTGCTGTTCGGGCGCCTGCAGCGCGCCCTGTGGAACGAGTGAGGCGATGGGCCGCATCAAGCAACAGCAGCAGCAAAGCCAGCAGAAGGTGTTCTCGCGCCGCGTGGCGATGCTGGGCGGGTTTCAGGCGCTCATGGTCACGGCGCTTGCCGGCCGGCTCTATTACCTGCAGGTGATCGAGGGCGAGAAATACCGGCTGCTGTCGGACGAGAACCGCATCAGTCACCGCATGCTGTTTCCGCCGCGCGGCCTGATCGTCGACCGCTTCGGCATTCCGATGGCCACCAACTCGCCGAGCTACCGCGCGATCCTGGTGGCGGAGCAGACGCCGAACCTGAAGGCGACGCTGGAAGCATTCTCCGCGATCGTGCCGCTGAGCGAGCGCGACATCGCCAAGGCCATGCGGGAGAAGCAGCACACCCAGGATTTCAAGCCGATCACGGTGAAGGACGATCTCAACTGGGAGGAAGTCAACGCGGTCGAGCTCAACCTGCCGGACCTGCCCGGCATCTCGATCGAGATCGACCAGAAGCGGGTTTATCCGTTCGGCGGCATCACCTCGCACATCCTCGGCTACGTCGCGGTCCCCAACGAGAAGGACGTCGAGCGCGATCCCGATCCGCTGCTGAAGCAGCCCGGCTTCCGCATCGGCAAGAACGGGCTGGAACGGCAGTATGACGCGCCGCTGCGCGGCGGCGCCGGCGAAAGCCAGCTCGAGGTCAATTCCTTCGGCCGCGTGATCCGCGAGTTGGCGCGCCAGGAAGGCCAGCCGGGCGGCGATCTCGTCACCACGCTCGATATCGGCCTGCACCAGTTCGCGCACCAGCGCCTGTCCAGCGAGATGGCGGGCGCAGCGGCGGTGATGGACGTCTATACCGGCGACCTGCTCGCCTTGGTCTCGACGCCGTCCTACGACCCGACGGCGTTTTATCGCGGCCTCACCACCGACGAGTGGCAGGAGCTGAGCAACGACATCTACGGCCCGCTCACCAACAAGGCGGTGGCCGGGCAATATGCGCCGGGCTCGACCTTCAAGATGATCACGGCGCTGGCGGGCCTCCGGGCCGGCGTCGATCCGCACGACCACGTCTATTGCAGCGGCGTCACGGTGCTCGGCTCCGCGCGCTTCCATTGCTGGAAGCGCGAAGGCCACGGCTCGCTCGACATGGCCAACGCGCTGAAGCTGTCGTGCGACTGTTACTTCTACGAGATCGCTCGGCGCGCCGGCATCGACCGGATCGCCGAGACCGCGCGCCTGTTCGGCCTCGGCAACCTGGAAGGCCTCGATCTGCCGGGCGAGAAGCCTGGCCTCATCCCCGATTCGCAGTGGAAGAGGGCGACCTTCGACGACATCTGGCATCCGGGCGAAACGCTGGTCGCGGGCATCGGGCAGGGCTTCATCACCGCAACGCCGCTGCAGCTCTGCGTGATGGCGGCGCGCATCGCCAACGGCGGCTATGCAGTCAAGCCGCGGCTGGTGCGGCGCATCACCGATGAATCGCAGAACGACGAAGGCAGCCCGGTATTCCCGAGCCTCGAGATTTCGCCGGATCACCTCAAGGTGCTGCGCACCGGCATGGACATGGTCAGCAACACCGAGCGCGGCACCGCCTTCCGTTCGCGCATCGACATTCCCGGCATGGAGCTGGCGGGCAAGACCGGCACCAGCCAGGTGCGGCGCATCACCATGGCCGAGCGCGCGCGCGGCGTGCTCAAGAACGACCAGCTGCCGTGGAACCAGCGCGACCACGCCCTGTTCGTCGCCTTCGCCCCGGTCCACGCGCCGCGCTATGCGTGCAGCGTGGTGGTGGAGCATGGCGGCGGCGGTTCGGCGGTCGCCGCGCCAATCGCGCGCGACATCCTGATCGAATGCCAGCGGCGCGATCCGTCCCGGCGGAATCCGAACGCCGAAGGCGGCCGGCGCGAGATGCCTTGAGGAGCGGGCGGAATGAGCTTCGAGCTCCATAGCGTAGGATCGGCGCCGGGCCTCCGGCTGACGCAGCGCATCCGGCAGATTCCCTGGAGCCTGGTGATCCTCATCACCATGGTCGCGTCGATGGGCTTCGTGATGCTGTATTCCGCCGCCGGCGGCAGCCCGGACCCGTGGATGGACCGGCAGATGGTGCGCTACGCGGTCGGCGTCGGCATCATGCTGGTGATCGGCATGGTCGATCTGCCGCGCCTGGCCAAGATCGCCTATCCGCTCTATGCCGTCGCCTTCATCCTGCTGGTCTATGTCGAGTTCGCGGGCGAGATCGGCATGGGTGCGCAGCGCTGGATCGATCTCAAGTTCTTCCAGCTGCAGCCGTCGGAGCTGATGAAGATCTCGCTGTGCCTGGTGCTGGCGCGCTATTTCCATGGCCTCAGCTACGAGGAGATCGGCCGGCCCTGGGTGCTGGTGCCGCCGACGCTGATGGCGGTGCTGCCAGCAGGCCTGGTGCTGAAGCAGCCCGACCTCGGCACCGCGGGCATGCTGCTGATGGTGGGCGGCGCGGTGTTCTTCGTTGCCGGCGTGCGCTGGTGGAAGTTCGCGCTGGTGTTCGTGCTTGGCATCGCCGGCTCGGTCGCCGCCTGGAACTCCGGCTTCCTGCACGACTACCAGAAGGCGCGCCTCCTCACCTTCCTCGATCCGTCTGCCGACGCGTTGGGGACGGGCTATCACATCACGCAATCCAAGATCGCGCTCGGCTCCGGCGGCCCGTGGGGCAAGGGCCTGCTGCAGGGCTCGCAGGCGCAGCTCGAGTTCCTGCCCGAGCGCCACACCGACTTCATCTTCACCATGCTGGGCGAAGAGCTGGGCATGGTCGGCGGCCTCCTGGTGCTGGCGCTCTATTCGCTGCTGGTGGTCTATGGCCTCGCCATCGCGCTCAGGACGCGCAGCCATTTCGGGCGGCTGCTGGCGTTCGGCGTCACGATGAACATCTTTCTGTATTTCTTCATCAACACGGCGATGGTGATGGGCCTCATCCCGGTCGTCGGCATCCCCTTGCCGCTGATCTCCTATGGCGGCACCGCCATGATGACGGTGATGGTGGGATTCGGCCTCCTGATGGCGGTCTACATCCAGCGCGACCATCGGGTCGGCCGGCGCACCTCCGGCGAGGACTGACTGTCCTAAGGCTCCCTAAACCCTTGGGCCGGCGGGATAAATCGTGGACAATTTGGCTATCGACAAGAGCGCAGGGCTTTTGCTATACCGCGCGCCTTGCCCACAGGGCGGGCGCATAGCTCAGTTGGTAGAGCAGCTGACTCTTAATCAGCGGGTCGCAGGTTCGAGTCCTGCTGCGCCCACCACTAACCGGCCGGAGGCATTGGATAATTTGGAATGTGAGCAGACCGGCGAAATGCCGG
>Ga0081538_10001255_pt1 | contig 26461 bp, 25 predicted proteins | sample TabmetS5T2R1_FD_71022 | JGI IMG/M metagenome (GOLD analysis project Ga0081538, IMG submission 71022) | Tabebuia heterophylla rhizosphere microbial communities from the University of Puerto Rico - S5T2R1 | ecosystem: Host-associated > Plants > Roots > Rhizosphere ... | reverse complement strand
CACGACCGCCATCTGGAACCTCTACGACCAGCCGGTGCCGCAGATCAACTACGTGCACAACCTCGAGCACGGCGGGCTCGTGATCCAGTACGGGAGCGAGGTCTCCGACGCCGACGTCGCCGCGCTCGGCGACTGGTACCAGCAGGACACGCGGGGCCTGCTCGTCGCTCCGCTCGCGCCCGAGCTCGAGGAGGAGGACCCGACGCTCGCGGACAAGATCGTCGTCACCTCGTGGACGCACATGCTGCGCTGCACCTCGTTCGACGAGGGCGCGCTGGACGATTTCAGCGACAGCTACCGGGGACCGCAGGGCGACGCCCCCGAGAAGTTCGAGCTCGACCAGTTACAACAGGGCTCGAACTAGTCCCTCGTCCCGGCCGGGGTGGCGGAACGGTAGACGCGGGGGGCTTAAAACCCTCTGCCCGCAAGGGCGTGTGAGTTCGAATCTCACCCCCGGCACTCAACAAGAAGTTCCCGCAGATCGGCGATCCCGTCCATTCGTCCAGGTGTGGCCGGACCTCTTGGAATCGTCTCCCAGAAAGAGCATGCTGAGCATTCCAGCACTTTCCGCCGGTGGGGACCGGCGATAGCGGAGGGAGAGCGAGGAAATGAGCGGAACGCGCGGACCACGGGCGGTCGCGGGCATCGTTGCCCTGGCGGTCGCGGTTGCGGCGTGGGGCGCCGCCCCGGCAACGAGCTCGACATCGTCGAGCCTGACGGACGAATGCCCGACCGTCCTGCCGCTCGCGCAGGTGGCGACAGGCATGAAGGGCACGGCCCTCTCGGTGACTCGAGGGCGGGCGCTCTCGACGATGAGCGTCGAAGTGCTCGGCATCCTCCGGGACGCCGTGGGGCCGGGCCGCGACATCATCGTCGTCGACCTCTCCGGGCCGGTTGTGACCGCCACTGGAGGACTCTGGGCAGGCGCGTCGGGCTCTCCGGTCTTCTTCAGGAGCGGCGGCGAGGACAAGCTCGCGGGCGCGATCGCCTACGGGCTCGCCGGAGGGGGCTCGACTCTCGCCGGCGTGACGCCCGCCGAGGACATGACGGCGCTGCTCGGCTCCGGCGGGATGGACGCCGCCGCCTCCTCGGTCGTCGACGTCCCGAGGGGCCTCGCGGCGCGCATGGCGTCGGCGGCCGGGCTGTCCATCACCCAGACGGCCTCGCTCTCGCGCTTGAAGACGCCGATCTCGGTCTCCGGGCTCACCGACCGCGGGCTCCGGCACATGCAGTCGGCGATCGACCGTCAGGGCCTGCCGTTCATCCCCTTCGTGGGGTCGTCGGCCTCGAGCAATCCGCAGAGCCCGCCGGGACGGCTCCGGGCCGGTGACTCGTTCGCCGCGGCCATGTCGCTCGGCGACATCACGGCCGCCGGCATCGGCACGACGACCTTCGTCTGCGACGGGCGCGCGGTCGCCTTCGGGCACCCGTTCAACTGGACTGGGGAGACGACGATGGCGGCCCGGGCCGCCGACACGATCACGATCGTCAAGGACTCGGTCTTCGGCAGCTACAAGCTCGCGAACGTGGCCGAAAACCTCGGAACCCTCACCCAGGACCGCCTCGCCGGCATCGTCGCCGAGCTGGGCGCGGGGCCCGCCGGCTCACCCGTCACCTCCACGGTGACCGACCTGGACACGGGCCGCACCCGCACCGGGCGGAGCGAGGCGATCTTCCCCGACTTCCTGCCCTTCCTGGCGTTCGAGCACCTCTTCATGAACGTCGACGTGACCATCGACCGGATCGGCCCGGGCAACGCCGAGATGGCGTACTCGATCCGCGGCACGCGCGACGGCGGCGCCACCTGGGAGCTGACCCGCTCGTCGCACTACGCGTCCCCCTTCGACATCTCGTTCGACACGGTGGCCGACCCGGCGTTCACCGCGGAGCTCCTGCAGGCGTTCGACGGCGAGGACATCCAGGTGACGAGCATCGACGTCCCTCGACTCGACATCGAGCGGGCCTTCGAGCAGTACACCGTGCGGGGCCTTCTCGTCTGGAACGGCTCGCGGTACGTGAAGCGGGACTTCGCCAAGGCGCGCGCCGGGCGGACGATCAAGCTCCGCGCGCTCTTGAAGCCGGCGCACACGACCGGCACGAAGGCCGTCGACCTCTCCCTGCGCGTGCCCGAGAACGCGCGGCGGAGCGGCTACATCGAGGTCGTCGGCGGCGGCTCGATCGGGGCCGAGCTCCCGTGCTTCATCTTCGAAGAGGAGTGCGTCGACGACACCGGGCAGACGTTCGACCAGCTGCTCAACTCTCTCCAGACCCAGCCTCGGGGCGACGCCCTCGTCGCGCGCCTCAGGCTCGGGAACCGCGAGCGGATCAGGGCGACGGCCCAGAAGCAACAGGACGCCGTCGTGGTCGGTGGCCGGGTGATCGGCTTCCTGCTCATCAAGTAGCACGGACGAAGAGCGGAGAGAATCGCGCCGATGCTCCTCCTCGGCGCGATTCTCCTCGCCGTCTTCGTCCTGCCGGACGAGTGGGACCTTCCCGTCATCCTGCTCGCAGCCGTCGTCGAGATCGGGGAGACGGGCTTCTGGCTCTGGTACACGCGCCGCCGCAAAGCGCAGATGGGGCCCGAGACGTTGATCGGCACGACCGCCCGGGTCGTCACGCCCTGCCTCCCCCTCGGGCAGGTGCGCGTGCAGGGAGAGCTCTGGCGCGCCCGGTGCGACGCGGGCGCCCAGGCGGGCGAGGAGGTGCGGATTCTCGCTCTGGACGGCCTCACCCTCGTGGTCGAGCGTGCGGCATAGACTCTGCCGATGATCGTCCGAGAGGCACTCGTCGCCGACCCGCGGGTGCTGCGGTCCGATGCCCCGGCCCGGGACGTCGCTGCCGTGCTGGCCAAGCCGCACGTCGTGCACGTGCTCGTCACGGACGGCGACAGGCTCGTGGGGTCGGTCACCGAAGCGGCGATCGTGGCCGCCGTCGCCGACGGCCGCGACCTCAGGGAGCTCACCGCGCGCGACCTCGCCGACCCGGGCGTGCCGACGGTCGGCCCCGACACGCCGCTCGACGAGGCGCTCATCCTCATGGCCGAGTCCGGGCTCGAACGCCTGGCGGTCGTCGAGAACGGGCTCCTGCTCGGCGTCCTCCCCCGGGAGCCCGTCGTGCGGCGGCTCGCCGAGGACGAGCCGCCCCCTCCCGCCGAGGAGGGCTAGGAGGGCTCGACGAAAACGACGGCTGTGCCGTCGGGCCGCGCTGCTCGCCCCGAGGTCTGCGTCCTCAGTCGCGCCCGTAGCACTACGGCTACGAGCGCTCCCTGCGTCCTTGCCTCGGAACGACCATCGCACCCCGACGACGAGCGACGCCTCGCCGAGCCCTCCTAGCAGCAGGTGTAGGCGCCCGGAGGTGCGGGGCCCTCCTCACGCTCGGGGAGCTCCGCCGCCGCGAGCGCCGCGCCGTGCATGAGGTCGTGCTCGCTGACGACGAGCTCGGCGAGCCGGAAATGGCGAAGCGTCTCGGCGAGCACGAGCGTGCCGGCGACGATCACCGGCGCCCGCTCCGGATGTAGGCCGCGGATCCTCCTCAGCTCGGAGACGGAGAGCGCACCAAGCCGCTCGACCTCGGCTTCGATCCAGCCCGTGCTCATCGCGTGGCCGTGCAGGGTCGCGGGATCCTCCTCGTCCAAGCCCAGCGAGAGCACGGCGAGCGTGGTGACGGTGCCGGCCACCCCGACCGCGCGGGCCGGACTCGGCTCGCTGGGAAGCAGGGCCCGGATGTGGGCGCGGCAGGCGTCGAGCTCGCCGGCGGTGGGCGGGTCCGAGCGCAGGAAGCGCTCGGTCAGCCGGACGCAGCCGAGGTCGAGGCTCCGGTGCCAGTCGGCCAGGACGAGCTCGGTGGAGCCGCCACCGACGTCGAGCACCAGCGTTCCGGACGCGAGCTCGAGCCCGCCGGCCACGCCGCGAAAGGTCAGGCGGGCCTCCTCGTCGCCGCTGAGCAGGCGTGTCTCGAAGCCGTAGCTCCATTCGACCTCGCCGAGGAAGGCCTCCCCGTTCTCGGCGTCGCGCACGGCGCTCGTTCCGACCGCGAGCGTCCGCGTGACGCCGGTCGCCTCGAGGAGGCGACGGTAGTCGGCCAGGGCGTTGCGGACGCGGGCGAGCGCGGTGGGGAGGAGGATCCCCCGCTCGTCGACACCCTCGCCCAGGCGGGTGATCGTCAGCCGCCGCTCGACCTCGCGCACAGCGCCGTCCTCGACGTCCGCCACGAGCAGGCGCGTCGAGTTCGTGCCCAGGTCGACGACGCCGACCCGCGTCACTTGCGCAGGTAGCGCCGCTGCAGGCTCCTCGGCCCGCCGAGCGCCTCGGAGAGCGCGGACGTGAGCACCTTGAGCCGCGCGACCGACGCCTCCGTCCGGGCCCGGCGGCGCTCGAGCTCCTCCATGCGCTCCTGCGCGTGCGCCAGGCGCCCGTTCAGCTCATCCGTCGCACGCGCGAGCGCGTCCACCTCGACCTGGATCTGCCCGGCGAACGAGGTCAGCTGCCGGAGCCGGCGGAAGGCAGCCAGCGAGAACACGGCCGTGGCGACGAGCGCGAGCAGGAAGATGCCGAGGGAAAGCCAGGTCCACCAGGGCACGGGCGTGATGCTATCCTTGCGCCTGCGCCGCGGGGTGGAGCAGTCAGGTAGCTCGCCGGGCTCATAACCCGGAGGTCGCAGGTTCAAATCCTGCCCCCGCTACTCGGAAAGGCCCTGCCAGGCAGGGCCTTTTTTCTGGGCGTGGCAGTAGGCTGAAGGTCGAACGTGCGTCCTCGCATCGCCCTCGCTGCGATCCTGCTCGTCGTCGCCGGCTGTGGCTCGGGCGAGGACGCGAGCGAGGATGCGGCCGCTGCCCGGATCGAGGGCTGTGTCGAGCGCTTTCTCGAGCGGGCGGAGTCGGCGGACCTCTCCGAGGCAGACGTCCGGCGGTACCTCGAGAGCACGTACTGCACGCCGTTCGAGCGTGAGGGATGGATCTACGAGGACGGGACCCTGAGCATCGCGGCGCACGTGGCCCTCGAGGAGTCCGTATCGGAGCAGTGCGTGAAGGCGGAGTCCGACGGTGAGACAGAGACCGTGCCCTGCGAAGAGCTAGAGGCAGGAGGGCCGCTCGAGCTGGACTGCGCGATCCTGCACCTCGTGCCGAGGGACGAGGTCCGTGAGTACCTCGCGGAGCTGGAGCGGAGCCGTGAAGTCAGCTGCGACGACGGCACTGCGCTCGACCGGCTCGGGGCGCGGCCCTAGGCTCGACCGTGCCTGAGGTTCGCGTCAACGGCGTGCGGCTCCACTACGAGGAGTACGGCGCCGGGGAGCCGATCCTCTGCGTCCACGGTACCGGGAGCTCGTCTCTACTCTGGCGCGACGCCGCCGCCCAGCTTGGCGAGCGCGGGCGGACGATCATCTACGACCGCCGCGGCTTCTCGCGCAGCGAGCGTCCGGAGCCGTTCGTCACGGACGTGCGGCTGCAGGCGGACGACGCGGCGGCGCTGCTCGACGCGCTCGGGGCCGCGCCGGCGATCGTGATCGGGCGCAGCCACGGCGGCGAGATCGCGGTCGACCTCGCGCTCCGCTATCCCGACCGCGTTCGCGCGCTTGCGTTGCTGGAAGGCGGCGGGCTGGGGCTGAGCGAGGGCGTGCGGCGCTGGATCGCGGCGCTTGACGAGGGGCTCTTCGCCGCGGCGGAGACCGACATAGACCTGGTCGGGAAGACCCTGCTCACCGGCGTGTCCGGGGACGAGGCCTGGGAGGCGCTCCCGGAGGCGGTCCAGGAAGTCTTCACTGCCAACGGCCCGGCGATCGTCGCCGAGGAGCGCGGGGGCCTCCTCGACGTGACCGTCGAGGAGCTGGGCGCCATCGCCCAGCCGACGCTGCTCCTCGGCGGAAAGGACTCCCCGCCGGAGTTCGCGGAAGCCACGCGCGCCGCGGCCGCCGCCATTCCGGGAGCGAGGGTCGGGTGGGTCGAGGGCGCGCACCTCATCGACCCCGCCCACCCGGCCGTGCTCGCCTTCGTCGAGGACGTCCTCGCTCGCTGAACGCGGCGCGCAGGCGCCTCAGCTGCCGTCCGGCTGCGGGACGATCCGGATGTACGGCTTGGGCTCCTCCCACGAGCCGAAGAGCTCCTTCGCCTCGTCGTTGGAGACCGAGCCGGCGATGATCACGTCCTCGCCCTGCTTCCAGTTCACCGGCGTGGAGACCTTGTGCTTCGCGGTCAGCTGGAGCGAGTCGATCACCCGCAGCACTTCGTCGAAGTTCCTGCCGGTGGTCATCGGGTAGACGAGGACCAGCTTGACCGTCTTGTCGGGCCCGATGACGAAGACGTTCCGCACCGTCTGGTTGTCGGCGGGGGTGCGCGCCTTCGCGTCGCCTTCCACGTCGGCCGGCAGCATCCCGTAGAGCTTCGAGACGGCGAAGTCCTCGTCGGCGATGATCGGGTAGTTGGGTGCGTGGCCCTGGGTCTCCTCGATGTCGCGGGCCCAACTCTCGTGGTCGCCCGTCGGGTCGACCGAGAGGCCGATGATCTTCACGTTCCGGCGGTCGAACTCCGGCTTGATCTTCGCCATGTAGCCGAGCTCGGTCGTGCAAACGGGCGTGAAGTCCTTCGGGTGCGAGAAGAGGACCGCCCACGAATCGCCGATCCACTCGTGAAAGCGGATGCGGCCCTCCGTCGTGTCGGCCTCGAAGTCGGGTGCCGTGCTCCCGAGCCGCGGCGCCTCCGTGCGCACCTGCGTGTCAGTGCTCATCCCATTCCTCCTGTCGTCGTCTGGCCCAGGCAGGCTCGCAGGAGACGATAACGCAGCCGTAAAGGCTGACGGATACGCCGGGTTCCGATGAGTTTGCCGCCGTCCGGTCGTCTAAACAGTCGATGGTCGCGAAACCCGAGGCGCCCGAGGTGGTCGCCGCCGCCCGGGACGGTGACGAGACTGCGTTTGCAGCGCTCCTCGAGCGCCATCGGCGCGAGCTCCAGGTGCACTGCTACCGGATGCTCGGCTCGCTCGAGGACTCGGAGGACCTCGTGCAGGAGACGTTTCTGCGTGCGTGGCGCTCTCGGGGGAGCTTCGAGGGCCGCTCCTCGTTTCGCGCCTGGCTCTACCGGATCGCGACGAACGCCTGCCTCGACGCGCTCCAGCGCCGCCCCCGCGTACCGGCCCACGCCGGCGGCGACAGGCCCCTCGCGGAGGTCTTGTGGCTCCAGCCGTATCCGGACGACCTCCTGGAGGAGGTCGCGTCGGGTGAGGACGAGCCCGACGCTCAGGTCGTCGCCAGGGAGACGATCGAGCTCGCCTTCATCGCCGCCATCCAGCTGCTGCCGCCGAGGCAGCGCGTGGCTCTGATCGCGCGGGACGTGCTCGGCTGGTCGGCGGCCGAGAGCGCAGCGCTCCTCGACGTCAGCGTGGCCGCGCTGAACAGCGCCCTGCAGCGCGCCCGCGCGACGCTGCGGGAGCGCCTTCCTCGAGGCCGCCTGGACTGGGCGCGGGACGCCGATCCAACCGAGGAGGAGCGCGCCCTGGTCGAGCGCTACATCGAGGCGAGCGAGCACGGCGACCCCGCCGCCATGGTCGAGCTCATGCGCGAGGACGCGTTCTTCGCCATGCCCCCGCAGCCGCTGTCCGTCGTCGGCTCGAAGGCAATCGTCGACGCTTGGGTCGAGGGCGGCTTCGGCTCCGAGATGTGGGGAGTGCTCAAGTGCGTGCCGGTCAAGGCGAACAAGCAGCCCGCCGTCGCCTTCTACGTGCGGCGGCCGGGCGAGAGCGAGTATCGGCCGCTCGCGCTCGACGTGCTGCGTATGGAGGAGGGGGCGATCGTCGAGATCATCGCCTTCGAGCTCGAGCCGTTGCTGGACGCCCTCGACCTCCCGGCGACGCTTTGAAGCCGGTTCCGAGGGACGACGGCCGCGATCGCGGCCGCTTCTCCTTCCTCGGGAGCGAGGTCGCGCCTGCGTTCGCCGCGAGGCGGGTCGTCCTCGCTCCGGGGGCAGAGCGGGCCTTCGACGAGGACGAGTGGCGGGACGCGATCGTCTTCGTCGAGTCGGGCGAGCTCGAGCTCGAATGCCACGGGGGCAGCCGTCGGCGGTTTGGCAGCGGCGACATGCTCTGGCTGACCGGCCTGTCCCTGTGCGCCCTCCGCAGCTGCGGGGATGCCCCCGCGGTGCTGGTCGCCGTCTCCCGGCAAGACAGCGATGAGTTTCGCCGCCGACCTCCGTCTAACACCAAGTGACCGGGAAGAGAGACAGAAGGACTCACGTTGCAAACCGTGTGAGGGGGAACCAGGGACGATGACGCTCGACAACAGAACGCGCTGGCTCGCCCTCTGGGTGCTGTGCCTCGGCGACCTGATGATCGTCCTCGACGGGACGATCGTGAACGTCGCGCTGCCGTCGATCCAGGCCGACCTCGGCTTCTCCGAGACGTCGCTCGCGTGGGTGGTGAACGCCTACCTGCTCACGTTCGGTGGCTTCCTCCTGCTCGGCGGCCGGCTGGGCGACCTCTTCGGCCACCGCCGCATGTTCCTGATCGGGATCTCGCTCTTCACGCTCGCGTCCCTCGCGTGCGGGATCGCCACCTCGCAGGGGCAGCTGGTGGCGTCGCGCGCCGTGCAGGGGCTCGGCGGCGCGCTCGTCGCCGCGGTCGCGCTCTCCCTCGTCATGACCCTCTTCACGGAGACGGCCGACCGCGCGAAGGCCATGGGCATCTTCGGCTTCGTCCTCTCCGGCGGCGGCGTCGCGGGCGTCCTGCTCGGCGGCGTCCTCACGGACGTGCTCAACTGGCACTGGATCTTCCTCGTCAACCTGCCCGTTGGCGCGCTCGTCTTCGTCCTCTCGCTGCGGCTCCTGCCGGCGGCCCCCGGCGTGGCCGGAAAGGGCCGGCTCGACATCGCCGGCGCCGTCCTGATCACGTCCGCGCTGATGCTCGCCGTGTACGCGATCGTCAACGGCAACACGACCGGGTGGACGTCCGGCGAGACGCTCGGCCTGCTCGGCGGCGCCGCCGTCCTCCTGGTGCTCTTCCTCGTTCGCGAGGCGCGGGTCGCCGCGCCGCTCGTCCCGCTCGGGATCTTCCGCAACCGCAACGTCTCGGCCTCCAACACGGTCGGCGTCCTCATGGCGGCGGGGATGTTCGCGTACTTCTTCCTCTCCGCGCTCTACCTCCAGAAGATCCTCGGCTACTCGCCGCTCGAGGTCGGGCTCGCCTATCTGCCCTCGATGGTGATCTGGGGCGCTTCGTCGCTCTACTCCGACAAGCTCGTCATGCGGTTCGGCATCAAGCGGCCGCTCCTCGTCGGGCTCGGGCTGATGAGCTTCTCGCTCCTCCTCTTCGCCCGCGCTCCGGTGGGCGGCGATTTCGTCGTCGACGTCCTCCCCGCGACGCTCGCGGTCGGCCTCGGGGCCGGGATCGGCTTCAACCCGATCCTCCTCTCGGCCATGGGCGGCGTCGCTCCTGAGGAAGCTGGACTCGCTTCGGGCGTCGTCAACACGTCGTTCATGATGGGTGGTGCGCTCGGGCTCGCAGTCCTCGCGAGCCTCGCCGCGGCCCGCACCGACAACCTGCTCGCCTCGGGCGAGAGCTCGCTCGCCGCGCTCAACGGCGGCTACCACCTCGCGTTCCTCGTCGGAGCGCTCTTCTGCGCCGCGGCCGCGGTCCTCGCGGGACTGCTCCTCCGCTCGACGGCGACGGTGCCGCACGGCGAGGGCGAGCCCGCGCCGGACGCTGCGTAAGGGCGTCGGCGCCTGGCAAGCTGAAAAGGTGCGCGAACTTGCGATCCGGCTCCGCGGCGTGGTCAAGCGCTACGGGCCGATCACGGCCGTGGACGGGCTCGACCTCGACGTGCCGGAGGGCACGTGCGTCGGCCTGCTCGGGCCCAACGGGGCCGGGAAGTCGACGACCATGAGGCTGCTGACCGCACAGTCGATCGCCGACGAGGGCGAGCTCGAGGTGCTCGGCTTCAGGCTGCCCGAGGAGTCCAAGGCGGCCCGGGCCCAGTGCGGCGTCGCGCCGCAGCTCGACAACCTGGACACGACCTTGACGGTGGAGCAGAACCTGCTCGTCTTCACGCACCTGTACCGCATCGGCCGCCACGACCGCCGGGACGCGATCGAGCGGGCCCTGAAGATGGCGAATCTCGTCGACCGGCGCGACAGCCGCGTGGACAAGCTCTCGGGCGGCATGCGGCGGCGGCTCCTCATCGCCCGCGCGCTCGTCCACCGCCCCCGGCTCGTCCTGCTCGACGAGCCCACCGTGGGGCTCGACCCGCAGGTGCGCCAGGAGCTCTGGGCGCTGATCGACGCGCTACGCGCCGAGGGGACGACGATCCTCATGTCGACGCACTACATCGAGGAGGCGCAGCGCCTCGCCGACACGGTTCTGATCATGTCCCACGGGAAGTCCGTCGCCACCGGCCCCCCGGCGGAGCTGGTAGCCCGCCACGCGGGGCGGGAGGCGGTCGAGGTCTACGGGCCGCCGGCGACGCTCGTCGAGGCCGAGCTCGCGGCGCGCGAGGCGGGCTTCGCCACGCGCCGCACGGGGACGAGCATCTCTGTCCTCGGCATCGAGGGCGGCGACGGCCGCGTCCCCGAGGGCGAGCGGCGTCCCGCCAACCTCGAGGACGTCTTCGTCCTCCTCACCGGCGAGGAGATCGAGTGATGGCGACGCGGGCGGCACCCCGGACGACCCTAGGCCGCCTCGAGCGTCCGGCGCTCACGGGCGTGCTCGTCCGGGAGGTCGTCAACTTCTCCTCCTATTGGCGCTCCGCGAGCTTCTCCTCCACCGTCGAGCCGACCATCTACCTGCTCGCGTTCGGGTTCGGCTTCGGCGCGCTCGTGGACCGCGTCGGGGGCTACGACTACGTCGAGTTCATCGGGACGGGGATCGTGGCCACGGCCGTCCTCTTCTCGAGCGCCTTCCCGGCGATGTTCGGGACGTTCGTCAAGTACCAGTTCCAGCGAACGTATGACGCGATCCTCGCCGCTCCCGTGGACACCGAGGAGCTCGTCACGGCGGAGGCGCTCTGGATCTCCATGCGAACGAGCGTGTTCGGCTGCGTGCCGATGGTGGTTGCCATCTTCTTCGGCCTCGACCCCTCGTGGGGGATGCTGGCCGTCCCCGGCATCGCCTTCGTCTCCGGCTTCGGCTGGGCCTGCTTCGGGATCGCCATCGCGGGCTTCGCCAAGAGCTTCGAGAACTTCAACTACGTCGTCAGCGCCGTGCTGACGCCGCTCTTCCTCGTCGCGGGGACGTTCTTCCCCATCAGCACGCTGCCCGAGTGGGCGCAGGTGCTCGCGAACTTCAACCCGCTCTACCAGTGCGTCGAGCTCGTGCGCAGCGCCGTGTTCGGCTTCGAGGGCTGGGTCGACCTCGCCCGCCTGGGCATGCTCGTCGCCTTCGGGCTCGTCCTCTGGCGCATCGCCATCCACGCGATGACGCGCAAGCTCGTGAACTAGCGCCGGACCGCCGCGCTCGCGCCTGTGGAAAAGCCGCAGCACGTGGCGCCTCAGCGAGAGAGGTAGCGCTCGCGCTCGGCGGGCGTCAGCTCGCGCGTAACGCTCGCGCGCGCCAGCTCGACGAGCTGATCGTCCGGCACGCACGGCTCGCACTCCCAGATGCGTGCAGTGGCGTCCTGGGCGCCCGTGGCGACTCGGGCGCCGTCAGGGCTGAAGGCCGCGCTCGAGACGCCGGCCCGGTGCCCTCGGAGGACGAGCACCTCGGTGCCCTCGAGGACGTCCCAGACGCGGGCCGTGCGATCGAGGCTCGAGGTGACCACGAAGGTTCCGTCCGGGCTGAAGGACGCGCTCTGGACGAGGCCCGAGTGCCCCCGCAGGAGCGCGACCTGCTCTCCGCTCTCGACGTCGAAGATCCTGACCTCCTGGTCGGCCGGAGCCGCGACGAGCCGCCCGTCGGGGCTGAAGGCGATGCCGCCCACGTCGCCGGCGCCTTCGGCGAGGACGCGCTGCTCGGTCCCCTCTGCCGCGCCCCAGAGGCGCAAGGTGCCGTCCTGGCCGCTCGTCAGGACGAGCTCGCCGTCGGGGCTGAAGACGGCGTCCGTGACCGCGCCGTCGTGGCCGCGGAGCTCGAACAGCACGCGTGCCGTCTCCACGTCGCCGATGCGGGCGATGCCATCCTCGCCCGCCACGACGACCCGCGTTCCCCGGGGGTCGAACGAGGCGCCCCAGGCCGGGCTCCCCGGCCCCTCGAACCGCGCGACGTTCGCGCCGCTCGCTGCCTCCCAGACCTGGGCCGAGCCGTCCTCTCCCGTCGTCAGCACGGTCTCGCCGCCCGGTCCGAACTCGGCTTCCGTGATCAAGCTCACATGGCCGAGGCCGACCGCGGTGGCCAGGCACGAGAACACCTCGGAGACGGACTCGCAGCCGGGAGGCCGGAGCTGCTCGCGCCCCGTGATCGCGTCCCACGTCCGGGCCGTTCCGTCGGTGGCGGCCGTGAGCAGCCGCTCGCCCTCGGGATCGAAGTCGACGCTCGAGAGGTGGGCCTCACGCTCCTCCAGCGGGACGTTCCACTGGCCGTGGCCGCGGAGGACGAGCGGGCGCTGCAGGTCCCAGAGCCGCACCTCGGACTCGGCGCTCCCCGTCGCAACCGTGTTCCCTCCGGGCGCGAAGACGGCCGTGTTGACGGCATCCGCATGCCCGCGCAAGAACGCGATCACCTCGCCGGTGGCGGGATCCCACACGCGCGCCGTCTCGTCGATGCCGGCGGTGACGACCAGCGAGTTGTCCTCGTTCCAGTCCGCGTCGAGGATGACGCTGCCGTGGCTCTCGCGGAGGACGGCGACTTCGTCCCCGCTCGCCGTCCAGATGCGGGCTGTGCCGTCGTTCGCCGCGGTGAGGAGACGCTCCCCGTCGCGGCTGAACCGCGCCAGGAAGGCCATGTCGAGCGTCTTCAGCAGGCGCCCGGAGGCGGCGTCCCAGAGGCTCGTCACGTCCGCGGCCACGGTCACCACCCGCCGGCCGCTCCGGTCGAAGGCCGCCGAGAAGACGGGCTGGTCGTACGACCCGAGCTCGGTGCCCTCGCCGCTGTCGACGTCCCAGATCCGCACGGTCCCCGGCCGGCCGAGCGCGGTCAGGTCTCCCTCGGCGGTGAGCACGGTGCCGCCGTCGCGCCCGAAGACGGCGCTCGTCATGGGCTGGTCGCCCTCGAGCCTGGCGATCTCTTCTCCGGTCTCGGTCGCGAAGACGCGCGCGGTCCCGTCCTCGCCGGCCGTGACGATCCGGACGCCGTCGCGGCTGAACGAGCCGGTGTCGCCCGGGAACGAGGCCAGCTGCTCGCCGCTCTCGGCGTTCCAGAGGCGCACGGTCGCGTCGTCGCCGCGCGTCAGGAGCAGCGCTCCCTCGGGCGCGAAGGTGACGCCGCGGACGCCGCCCTGATGGGTCTCCAGGACGCCGAGATCCTCGCCGCTGGCCGGGTCGGAGAGCCGGACGGTGCCGTCGCTCGACGCCGTCGCCAGGACGTCGCCCTCCTCGCTGTAGGCGACGTCGTTGACCGAGTCCTCGTGGCCGCGTTGGGTCCGAAGGAGGTGGGACTCGACGAGCGCCCGCCGCAGAGCATCCCGCGCCTCGGGGGTGTCTGCCGTCTCCCTGGCCTCCATACCCAGCAGCAGGCTCAGCTCCGGATCGACGGCGAGCTGGGAGAGCGCCGCGGCGGCGAGCTCCCTCGACTGCGCCTGGTTGCGCTGCGCGATGGCCTCGTGCCGCTGGACGAGCGCGAAGGCGGCGAGCCCGAGCGACACCGCGACGGCCACGAGCGCCGCCGCCAGGAGCAGGCGCAGCCGCCGCTTCTCGGCCTCGCGGCTCGCCACGATGAACTCGGTCTGGAGCGGCGTCGGCGGCGGCTTCAGCCGCTCGCTCTGCCTGGCGAGCCACGCTTCTGCCGCCCGCAGCTCGCCCCCTCGCCGCAGGAGATATCCCTTCTGGCGCCCGTGCGCCTCCCAGCGCAGTGCCCGCGAGAGCCAGGCCGTGTGCTCGCGCACCCAGTCGTGGTCGGTGTCGATGGCCGTCCCGACGCCGGCGGCGGCGGCAGCGACGTCCTGCCTGGAGGCGTCGACGTACTGCATCTCGGCGAGCCCGGGCGGGATCGCGTCGACGCGGCGCAGGAGAACGGGGATCAGGCGCTTGCCCAGCTCGCGCGCGCGCCCGAGCTCGACGGCGCACTCCTCGGAGGCGAGCGAGTCCGGGCTGAGGACGAAGACGAACGAGTCGGCCGCCTCGATCCCCGAGCCCAGCTCGCGGCGCCAGGGCGCGCCGGCGGGGATGTCGTCGGCGTCGATCCAGACGACGTGACCCGCCTCCTCGAGGACGTCCTTGAGCTCGTGGACGAAGCCGCTGTCCCGGTGCGAGTACGAGATGAACGCGTCGAGGCCGCCGTCCTCTCTGCCCCGCGTGGCCTCGGACTGCACAACACCCATGACGAGAGGGTGCCGCGAGCATGTGCCGTCTGCAACCGGTGCTAGCGTCGAGTCGCTCTGCCGGACATCGCCGCACTGGACGTCGCGCTCGGCCTCATCTTCGTCTTCGTGATCCTGAGCCTCGTCTGCTCGGCGATCATGGAGACGGTCTCGAGCATCATGCGGTGGCGGGCCGACTACCTGCGGAAGGGCCTCCGCAGCCTGCTCGACGACAAGCTGATGGAGGAGGTCTTCCGGCACCCGCTCGTCGATCCCCTCGTCCGCTCGTCGCGAGACCTCTCGCCGGCCCTACGGAAGGTGCCCGCCGTCCGGCACGCAGTCGCCTGGTGGCGCCGCGATCGCTATCCCTCGTACCTGCCCTCCCGAACGGTGATCTCCGCGCTCCTCAGCCTCGACGTCGAGAGAAAGACGAAGGAGGCGGCGGCGACGGCCGACCAGGCGCTCGAGCGGGTGCGGGCAGCCGTGCAGCAGATCCCGGTCGACCGCGTGCGCGAGGCGCTCACCGCGCTCCTCGCCGAGGCGGAGGAGCAGACCGTGGACGCGGCCCAGCAGGTGGAGATCTTCCGCAAGTCGGCCGAGACCTGGTACGACGACACCATGGCGCGGGTGTCGGGCTGGTACCGCCAGCGCGTCCACCTCGTCCTCTGGATCATCGCCATCACGGTCGCGGTCCTTCTCAACGTCGACTCGGTCAACATCGGGCGCACGCTGTGGACCGACGACGCCGTCCGAGCGGCCGTGGTCGCCCAGGCCAGGGAGGCTGCCCAGGAGGAGGATCCCGCGGCGCTCGCGGAGAACGTCGACAGGCTGGAGATCCCGCTCGGCTGGGACTTCGCCGGCGGCACGCAGGATCTGCCGGGGCCCTGGCACGACTGGCTCGGGAAGGCGATCGGCGTCTTGCTCACGGCGGCGGCGGTCTCGCTCGGCGCGCCCTTCTGGTTCGACCTCCTGGGGAAGGTGGCGCGACTACGCTCCACGGGCGCGCGTCCGCCCACGGCCGTCAAGACTTAGCTCGGTATCGTGGCGGCGATGGACACCGCCACCGAGTCCCTTCCCGCGACCACGCGCATGGGCGCGGTGCGTCTGACCGTCGCCGACCTCGAGCGCTCGCTCGGCTACTACGGCCGGGAGGTAGGGCTCGAGCTCCTCTCGCGCGACGGCGGCCGCGCCCGGCTCGGCGCCGGGCGGACCGAGCTCCTCGAGCTCGTCGAGGAACCCGGCGCTCGACCGGCTCGCAACCACACGGGCCTCTACCACTTCGCCCTGCTCGTGCCGGAGCGCGCCGACCTCGCGCGCTGGCTGGCCCACGCAGCCCGCGAGCGCATCGCGCTGCTCGGCATGTCCGACCACTTCGTCAGCGAGGCGATCTACCTCACCGACCCGGACGGGCACGGGATCGAGATCTACTGCGATCGCCCGCGGGAGATCTGGGAAGGGCAGGTGATGAGCCGGATGACGACGGAGCCGCTCGACGTCGCGAGCCTCCTCGCCGAGCTGGACGACCCGGCGACCGCCCCGTTCGACGGGCTGCCGGCGGGAACGGACATGGGCCACGTGCACCTCCAGGTGGCCGATGTGCCCACGTCCGTGTCGTTCTACCGGGACGTGCTCGGGTTCGACCTCATGGCCGAGCTCTTCGGCACCGCGGCCTTCTTCGGGGCGGGCGGCTACCACCATCACGTCGGCGCCAACGTCTGGCATAGCCGCGGCGCCCAGCCACCGCCGGACGGGACGGCGGCCTTGCGGGAGGCGACGGTCGTCCTGCCGGACGCCGCCGAGCGAGACCAGGTGGCGGGCCGAGTCGCGGACGCCGGCCAGGAGCCCGAGCCACGCCCGGACGGAGTGCTCGTCCGCGACCCCTCCGGGATCAACCTCCTGCTCGCCGCTCCGGTCTGATCCGGGACTACCATGGGTCGTATCCGACCCGTCGACCCCGGACCGTGACCCGGCGTCCGGCGATTCTCCTCGCTGCGGCGCTCGCGGCCCTGGTGGTCGCGGGGCCGGCCTGCTCGGGCGACGACGAGTCGGCGGACGCCTCGACCTCGACCGCCGGGACAGGCGCCTCCGAGGCCCCTGACCTGGAGGATTGCGCCGCGATCGCCGACGGCGACGAGGCCCGCGCCTGCTTCGGCGAGGCCTTCCTGGCGCTCATGCGGGAGGCCTCCGACCCGGCGTCCGCGCTCGGTGAGATCGCCGTCGCCGCGTACTCGGACCCGACCGGCCGGCTCCTCGCGGACTGCCACGGCCTCATGCACACCGTCGGGCGCGAGTACGCGAGCGAGCACGGCGTCACGCTCGAGAACCTGATGACGTACCTTCCGCAGACGAACGAGCCCGGGTGCTCGGCCGGCTTCGCGCACGGCCTCGTCACGGGGGTCGCTCCCCAGATCGACCTGAGCGATCCCGCAGCCTCGGCCGCCGTCTGCGACGAGACCGACACGCGGTACCGGCGCTACAGCTGCATCCACGGCTTCGGCCACGCCTTCATGCGCCTCGTGCGCGAGGACCTCAAGGAGGCTCTGAGCTTCTGCGGCAAGCTGGGCGCAGACGCGCCCGACTGCTCCCAGGGAGCCTTCCACGACTACTGGTTCGCCGCCATCGGCGCGGACGGCACCGAGCGGCCCGAGCAGATGATCGACGACCCGCGCGAGCTCTGCGGGGCCCAGGCCGACGAGTTCGTGCGGCCCTGCTGGTATCGGGCGTTCATCGACGACCGCCCGGAGGAGCCGGTCGAGTCGGCGGCGGACATCCTCGCCCTCTGCGAGGGCCTCGACGGGCTCCAGCGCCAGGCGTGCATCACGGCCGCGGCGGTCGTCGGGCCGCCGGATCCGCGGGCGCAGCTCGCGATCTGCCGGGAGCTCGAAGCGGAGGAGGCGCTGAGCTGCATTCGCGGCACGAAGGTGCAGAACCTGATCGCCTCGCCGCCGGAGGACCACCTCGCCCTGATCCGTGGGTGCGACGGCTTCCCGCCCGCCACGCGGCTCGACTGCTACCGGTGGCTGGGGAAGGTGCTCGCGGTGCTCACGAACGGGGAGTTCGAGCAGGTGGGCTGCCGAGCGATCCCCGACGCCCTCTCCAGGGCGGCGTGCATCCAGGGCGCGGGCGAGCTCGACGAGCCGCTCGTCACCTTCAGCTAGTGGGTCGTTGACCCGTGACCCGGCCGCGGTTCGGCTTCAGCGTCACACCCGGCCCGCCTGACGGCGTCGCGGCAGAGGCCGCCGAGGCAGAGGCGATGGGCTACGACCGGATCGGCGTCTGGGACTCCCCGGCCCTCTTTCGCGAGCCCTGGGTCACGCTCGGTGCGATGGCGCTGACGACGGAAAGCGTCCGGCTCGGCACGTGGGTGACGAACCCGCTCAGCCGTCACCCGGTGGTGACCGCGAGCGCCGCCGCAACCGTGGAGGATCTCGCTCCCGGGCGGGTCTACATCGGCATCGGCGCGGGCGGCACGGGAGTCTGGCACCTCGGCCTCGAGACCGCGAGGCTGGTCGACCTCGAGGAGTACGTGCTGACGGTGCGCGGGCTCTTGGAGCACGGCGAGGCCGAGTATCGAGGAGAGACCGTGCGCCTGCCGTGGGCCGCCGGGCGCCGGATCCCGATCGTCGTCTCTGCGCACGGGCCGCAGGCGCTCAAGACGGCCGGGCGCGTCGGCGACGGCGTGATCGTCGGCCTCGGCGTCACGCCCGAGGTGGTCGCGGGCTCGCTCCAGCTCGTGGAGGAGGGCGCGCGGTCCGCGGGCCGGTCGGTCGCCGACCTGGACGTCTGGTTCACGTGCTTCTGGTTCGTGGACGAGGAGCCCGGAGTCGCCGCGCGGCGAGGCGCCTGGGCCGCGACCGCCTTCTCGCTCCACTTCGCCCGCTGGGGGACCGAGGGCAGGTTCGTGCCTCCCGAGCTCGAGGAGGGCGTAGTGGAGCTCGGCCGTGCCTACGACACCGTGACCCATGGAGCGGTCCCGCCCGAGCTGCAGGCGCAGTACGCGCGCCTGGCGGACGACCTCGGCGTCGGGGACTATCTCCGCCGCCGCTTCGTCTTCGCCGGAACGCCGGCCGAGGTCGAGGCCCAGGTCCGCACCGCCCTCGCGGCGGGCGCGACGAGCTTCGACGGCGCCATCGACGCCGACCTTCCGGAGCACCGCGAGCGAATCGCGGCCTGGGCCGACCTCGTCCTGCCACGCTTCGCAGATGGCTGATCTCGTCGTCGCCGGCGGGCTCGTGGTCACCCCCGAGGGTGCTCTCGAGCGCGACGTCGTCGTCGAGGGAGAGACGATCGCGGCAGTCGCCGAGCCGCGTACGGTGCATATCGACGGAGCCCGAGTCCTCGACGCAACGGGCAGGATCGTCGTGCCGGGCGGCGTCGAGCCGCACGCGCACATCTTCGAGCCGATGTACCGCGGTTGGTCGCAGGGGAAGGACGTCTGGCTCCAGTCCCCGGAGGGCGCAACGCGCGCGGCGATCTTCGGCGGGACGACGACCGTCCTCTCGTTCGCGTTCATGGCGGTCCACGTAACCGAGCAGGAGTTCGACGCGCGCCTCGCCGTCGAGCACCGGCGCGAGATCTTCACGGGCCGGTCGTATGCCGACTTCGCCTTCCACCCCGTCCTGACCGGCACGCCCTCGGATGCGACGATCGCGAGCGTTGCGGATGCGATCGCCGACGGCACCTCGACCGTCAAGCTCTTCACCACCGACCTGACCACCGGCCAGGCGGGCGTGCGCATCGACAACGGCTCGGCGTTCGAGGTGATGCAGTCGTGTGCCGAGCACGGCGCGCTCGTGATGGTTCACGCGGAGGACGACGACCTGATCAAGCACATGGAGGCGAAGCTGCGGCGCGAGGGGCGAAACGGCCTCGAGAACGTCCACCTCGTGCACACGCTTCTGGGCGAGGAGCTCGCCGTCCGCGCGTACGACCGCCTGGCGTCGGAGGCCGGCGCGCCGCTCTACATCGTTCACGTCGGCGGGTGGCGCCCTCTGGTCGCGATCTCGGAAGCACGCGCTGCCGGGCGTCCGGTCTACGGCGAGGTGCTGCACAACATGCTCTGCTTCTCGACCGAGGACTACGCGAAGCCTGACGGCGCGAAATACCACATCGGCATGGGCCTGAAGGAGCCCGGCAACCAGGAGCCGCTCTGGGCGGCTCTCGCCGACGGCACCCTCTCCACGCTCGCCACCGACGAGTACACGACCTCGTACGCCGTCAAGATGGCCGGCACGGACCTGGAGACGACGCCCGGCGGCCACGCAGGCATCGAGACGCGTGGGCTGATCGGCTTCTCGGAGGGGTACGCCAAGGGGCGCATGTCGCTCGAGCGCTTCGTCGAGGTGTTCTCGGCGAACCCGGCGAAGCTGATGGGCCTGTACCCGCGCAAGGGCGCGATCGTTCCGGGAAGCGACGCCGATCTGGCCGTCTGGGATCCGGACGCGAGGCGGACGATCACGCTGGACGACCTCCACCACGACTCCGACTACAGCCCGTGGGAGGGCTGGGAGGTACGCGGCTGGCCGGTGGCCACCGTTCTCCGCGGCAAGATCGTCGTGGAGAACGGCAAGCTGCTCGGCAGTCCGGAGGACGGCCGCTGGCTGCCCCGGTGGCTCGACGGAGCGGTCCGCGCGGGGCCGGCGCTCTAGTGGCCGGGTTTCGGCAGGAGCTCGTCGGCGTCTTCGGCCAGCCGGTCGAGGAGAACCCGACGCAGCCGATGGTCGAGGCCGCCTTCGTGGCCGCTGGGCTCGACTGGCGCTACCTGACCATCGCGGTCGCGCCGGAAGCGCTCGCGGACGCGGTCCGCGGCGCGCGGGCGATGGGCTTCCGGGGCTTCAACTGCACGATCCCGCACAAGGTCGCCGTGGTCGAGCACCTCGACCGGCTCTCGGAGGCGGCGTCGCTCATCGGCGCCGTCAACTGCGTAGTCCGCGAGGGCGACCGCCTCCTAGGCGAGAACACCGACGGCGCCGGCTTCCTGGCCGCGCTGCGGCGGCGGCGGGATCCGGACGGGGCGCGGGTGGTGCTGCTTGGCGCGGGAGGCGCGGCCCGGGCGATCGCGGTCGAGCTCGCTCTCGCCGGAGCCGGGAGCATCACCGTCGTCAACCGAGGCTCGGAGCGCGGCCGCGAGCTGGGCGCGCTGCTCGAGCGGCTCGTCCCCGAGGTCGCCATCGACTCGCCCGGGGACGGCTTCCGGGTGCCGGCGGGGACCGACCTCGTGGTCAACGCGACCTCGATCGGTCTCTATCCCGACGTCGAGGCGGCGGTGCCGCTCGTCCTCGACGAGGTCGCGGCCGCGGCGCTCGTCGCGGACGTGATCCCGAACCCGCCCGAGACGCGTCTTCTCCGCGAGGCCGCCGCGCTCGGTTGCGAGACGCTGGACGGCCTGGAGATGCTCGTCGAGCAGGGCCGAATCGGCTTCGAGCTCTGGACGGGCGTCGAGGCGGACACCGGCGTGATGCGCGCAGCCCTTCGCCGGGCATTCGGGCTCTTCTAGACCGGCGCCTGCGCTCCTTCCGGCGCCGCGACGAGGTCCTGGCGCTTCAGGATCAGGAGCGTGGTTGCGAGCGAGATCGCGGCGAAGCCCACCGCGACCCAAAACGCGAGGCTGTAGCCGTCGACGAGGGCGTCGAGCGACGGTTGCTGCCCCGCGGGCGTGAGGTTCTCGCTCCGCGTCGTCGAGACGGTGGTCAGGATCGCGAGCCCGAGCGCGCCGCCGATCTGCTGGCTCGTGTTGATCAGCCCCGAGGCGAGCCCGGCCTCTCTGCCTGCGACGCCGGCAAGGGCCGCGATCGAGACCGGCACGAACGAGAAGCCGAGACCGACGCCGACGAGGATGAAGCCGGGCAGGAGGTCGGCGACGTAGCTCCCGTCCACGGAGACCTGGGTGAAGAGGACGAGGCCGACGCCGAGGAGCGCGAGCCCGGTCGCCAGCACCGGCTTCACACCCAACCGGGTCACGAGCGCCTGCGCGACGCCCGAGGCCGCCACCGCGGTGAGCGCCACCGCCAGGTAGCCGACGCCGGTCTCGAGCGCGGAGAAGCCGAGCACGATCTGCATGTAGAGCGACAGGAGGAAGAACATCCCGAAGATGGTCGTGCCGAGGCCGAAGCCGATCAGGTTCGCCCCGGCGAGCGTGCGCCGCTTGAAGAAGCCGAGCGGCACGAGCGGCGAGCGCGAGCGGGCCTCGATGACCAGGAACACCGCCATGAGGACGGCGGAGGCGATCAGGGCGCCGAGCGTGCGGCCTGCGGTCCAGCCGTAGTTCGTGGTCTGCGTCAGCCCGTAGACGAAGAGCATGAGGCTCGCCGTGACGGTCACAGCGCCGGCCGCGTCGAAATGGTGGGCCAGATCCTCGGCACGGCTCTCTCTGACGTAGCGGGGCACGAGCGCGAGCGCGCCGAGGCCGATCGGGACGTTGACGAGGAAGATCCATTCCCAGCCCGCGTACTCGGTCAGGATCCCGCCGAGGAGGACGCCGATGGCCGCGCCCGAGCCGGCGATCGCTCCGAGGATGCCGAGCGCCTTGTTCCGCTCGGCGCCTTCCCGGAACGTCACGAGGACGATGGAGAAGACGGAAGGGGAGAGGATGGCGCCGGCCGCTCCCTGGAGCAGGCGCATCGCGATCAGCATCCCGGACGAGACGGAGAGGCCACAGAGAAGCGAGGAGACGGCGAAGAGTGCGAGCCCGGCCATGAAGAGGCGGCGGCGCCCGAGCAGGTCGCCCATGCGCCCTCCCAGCAGGAGGAAACCACCGAAGGTGAGGGCGTAGCCGCTCACCACCCACTGCAGGTTCTCGACCGTGAAGTCGAGGTCGGACTGAATCGACGGCAGCGCGACGTTCACGATCGAGACGTCGAGCACCACCATGAGGTAGGCCACGCCGAGCACGGCCAGGGCCTTCCAGCGTCTCGGATCCGAAGCCGCGTCCGTCGCCATGCGGGAGCTCCTCTCTGCCGGGGGGACCTGAGTTCGCCGTAGGCTACCGAGGATGAAGCGCTGCGAGTGGGTGCCCGACGGGGACGAGCTCTACGTCGCCTACCACGACGAGGAGTGGGGCGTGCCCCTGCGCGACGACAGGGCGCTCTACGAGCTCCTGACCCTGGAGGGTGCACAGGCGGGTCTCTCCTGGGCGACCATCCTGCGGAAGCGTGAGGGTTACAGGAAGGCCTTCGCCGGCTTCGACCCGAAGCGGGTCGCCGCGTTCAAGGAGGCACGCGTGGAGACGCTCCTGCAGGATCCCGGGATCGTTCGCAACCGGCTCAAGGTCTCCTCGGCGGTCGAGAATGCGCGCCGCGTGCTCGAGGTGCAGGCGGCGGAGGGGAGCTTCTCCGACTTCCTCTGGGGCTTCGTCGACGGGGAGCCGCTCGTCGCCGGCTGGCGCACGATCGCCGAAGTCCCCGCCGAGACCGCGGAGTCGAAGGCGATGAGCAAGGAGCTGAAGCGCCGCGGCTTCCGCTTCGTCGGGCCGACCGTCTGCTACGCGTTCATGCAGGCGGCCGGGCTCGTCAACGACCACGTGGTCTCGTGCTTCCGCTACAGGGAGCTCACGGGCTCGTAGCGCGCCGCCGTGCATCATGTCGGAGGAATCCGGGTACGAGAGGCAGGAGCATGAGGCTCGAAGGCATCCACCACGTGACGGCGATCACCGCGGACGCGCCGCGAAACGTGGACTTCTACACGCGCGTCCTGGGCCTGCGGCTCGTGAAGAAGACGGTCAACCAGGACGACCCGACCGTCTACCACCTCTTCTACGCGGACGAGCAGGGCAGTCCGGGCTCCGACCTCACCTTCTTCGAGTACCCGGGCCTGCCGCGCGGGCGGGCGGGCGCCGGCATGGTGCACACGGTCGCCTTCAGGGTCGCCTCCGAGGAGGCGCTCTCCTTCTGGGTCTACCGGCTTGGAGACGAGGGGATCAACTCGGAGCTCGACGGCCTCCGGCTTCGCTTCGCCGACCCCGAGGGCCTGGGGCTCGAGCTCGCGGCCGTGGAGACCGAGGACGAGCCGCTCGTCGCCGACCATCCGCAGATCCCGGCCGAGCTCGCAATCCAGGGCTTCGACGGCGTGCGGGCGTACGCGACGGAGCCCGACGCGAGTCGCTCCCTCCTGGAGGCGGCGCTCACGTTCGAGCCCGACGGGGAACGGGCCTGGGAGGTGCGCGGCGAGGAGCGGGGCTCCTTCTACGCCTACGACGAGCCTCCGGCCGAGCGAGGCCTCTCGGGCGCCGGGACGGTCCACCACGTCGCGTGGGCCTCGCCTCTCGACCAGCACGACGCCTGGCGCCAGCGCGTCGCCCAGGCCGGGGCGCGGCCGACGCCGGTGATCGACCGCTTCTACTTCCGCTCCATCTACTTCCGCGAGCCGAGCGGCGTCCTCTTCGAGATCGCCTCGATCGGCCCGGGCTTCACCGCCGACGAGCCGCTCGAGACGCTGGGTGAGGCGCTCTCCCTGCCGCCTGCGTACGAGCCGCTTCGCGAGCGCCTTGAGCAGGTGCTGACGCCGCTCCCCGACCCGCGGCCCGCAAAGACCGCCAAGTAGCGGACCTGCGCGGGTAAGGTCGCGCCGTGGCCTTCCTCGAGACCGTCCGCGTGCGTGACTTCCGCTCGGCGCGGGACGTCGAGCTGCGGCTCGGGCCGGTGACGGCGCTCGTCGGCGAGGCGCGCACGGGCAAGTCGAACCTGCTCCGCGCGGTTCGGGCGCTCCTCGACCCGTCCGCGCCGCCCGGCCCCGAGGATCTGCGCGCACGGGCGAGCGAGCTGACCCTGGAGGCGCGGCTCTCGGACGGGAAGCGGATCGGGCTCGCGGCCCGTCCGCCCGAGCAGCTGCAGGCGAGTCGCGGCGACGCGCCACCGGTGCTCTTCCTGCCCGCCGCCGGGCGCTCCGGGCCGCTGCTCGACCTCGACGGCGTGGAGGCGCCGGAGGAGGCGGTCCGGGTCTTCCGCAGCGCGCTGCGCGAGCCGCCCGAGCGTCGCTCGGACTCCGCGGGCGCGTCCGCGCTCGTGGCCGCGGTCGATGCCTGCCGGGACGCCGGGCTGACCGGCGTCGTCTTCCTCGTCGAGGAGCCCGAGCTCTTCCTGCGGCCGCAGACGCAGCGCTACCTCTACCGCCGCCTGCGCGCGCTCGCCGCCGCCGGAAACCAGGTCCTCTACACGACCCACGCGCCCGCCTTCCTCAACGTGGCGCGCCTCGAGGAGCTCGTGCTCGTCCGCTACAGCGAGCGGCGGGGGACGCACATCGTCCAGCCCGCGCCGCTCGACGCCGACGAGGCCTTCCGCATCGTCAGCGAGTTCGACGCAGAGCGAAGCGAGCTCTTCCTCGCGCGCTCGGCCATCCTCGTCGAGGGTAGGACCGAGAAGCTCGTCCTCCCGTCGATCTTCGCCGCCCTCGGCCACGACGCCGATCGCGCGCAGGTTTCGATCGTCGAGTGCGGCGGCAAGTCGAACATCCCGGTTTTCGCCGGCATCTGCAAGGCGTGCCGCGTGCCCTTCGTCGTCGTGCACGACCGGGACGCCGAGCCCGGGGAGGAGCCGATCCCGGCCGAGCTCGCGCTCAACCGGCTGATCGCGGAGATCGCGGGCCGCGAGCGCACGATCGTGCTCGAGCCGGACTTCGAGGGCGTCACCGGCCTTCGCGGGCACTCGAACAAGCCGGAGCGGGCCTGGAACCACTTCTCCGAGCCCGGCGTCGAGGTGCCCGAGACCTTGGCGCGCGTCGTCCGCCTGGCCCTCGAGGCCGCGGGGCGGTAGCTGTGGGGTTTCCGCAGCCCGGATCCGGCGTTTCGCCGATGCCCGGCAGGCGTCGAAACCGCACCCTCGGGGAAAAGGAGGAGCGATGAGGATTCTCTTGGCATACGACGGCTTCGAGCACAGCGACAACGCGCTCGCGAGCGCGGCCGAGCTGGGGCGGTCCGAGGCCGCCGAGGTCACGATCCTGAGCGTCGTCCCGCCCGATGCGCGCGGGTCGAAATCGGGCGGGCACGTCGGCCTCCGGCCGCATGCTCACGAGGATGTCGCCCGGGCGCACGCCTTCCTGCGCGAGCGCGGGATCGCGTCCGAGATGCAGATCGAGCACGGGCAGGCCACCGAGGAGATCCGGCGCGTCGCGGAGGAGGGCGGCTACAACCTGATCGTGGTCGGCTCCCGAGGTCTCTCGTCGGTCGGCGAGATGCTCCTCGGCAGTGTCTCGAGCGCTCTCGTCCGTGAGGCCCCGTGCCCGGTGCTCGTCGTCGGCAAGGACGCGACCGCGCAGTACGAGCCGGCGGCGCAGGCCTAAGGAGGGCTTGACGGAATAACGGCGGTGCCGCCGGGCCGCGCTGCTCGCCCCGAGGACGGCGTCCTCAGTCCCACCCGTAGCTCATTCGCTACGAGCGCTCCCTGCGTCCTTGCCTCGGAACGACATCGCACCCCAACGACGAGCGATATTCCGCCAATCCGTCCTGCCTCCTACGCGAAGGCCAGGATCGCCGGCGGCGGCTCGCCCTCGAAGCGAGCCTGCGCCCACGAGTCACCGCGATCGCGGGTCGCGTAGATCGTCCCGTCCGCGAGCCCGGCGGCCAAGACGCCGTCGGCGAACGCGAGGGCGTACGGCATCTCGTCGAGGGGCTGCGGCAGCCCTCCGGCCAGCGGCTCCCACGGGCCCGAGCTCTGCCAGCGGTAGACGATCGCCTCCGCCGGCCGCCGGCCGTGCGCCGCGAACGGGCCGGTGCTCGCCGAGACGAACCAGCAGTCGGGGTCGGCCGGGTCGACGGCGACCGCCCAGGTGTAGTCGCGATCGCGGCCCTCGTCGGCCGCGGCCCACGTGTCGCCGCCGTCGGTGCTCCACGCAGCGCCGCCCCCGCCCGCCTCGTACGCTCGTCCCGGGACGCTCGGGTGCCAGGCCAGCGAGTGGCAGTCCGGCTGGGCGCCTGGGCGGTGGTCGCTCCACGTCGCGCCGCCGTCCTCGCTCCGCATCACCCCGCCCAGCTCGATCCCGACGAGCAGGAGGCCGGCATCGTGCGGGCTCGGCGCGATCCAGCGCACGTGCGAGGTCCACGGACGGGGCGGGAAGCTCCAGGTCGGCGCCGACGGGATCTCCCGCAGGCTCGCCCGCTCCTCCCCCC
>Ga0081538_10001254_pt1 | contig 26477 bp, 26 predicted proteins | sample TabmetS5T2R1_FD_71022 | JGI IMG/M metagenome (GOLD analysis project Ga0081538, IMG submission 71022) | Tabebuia heterophylla rhizosphere microbial communities from the University of Puerto Rico - S5T2R1 | ecosystem: Host-associated > Plants > Roots > Rhizosphere ... | reverse complement strand
CCGCGATCGGCGTCGCGGTGGCTGCGCCGGCCGCGAGCGCTACGGCGCCCAGCTTCTACGGCACCAACCAGAGCGGCGAGCTGCTCACGATCGAGAAGGTGAAGAAGAAGAAGCGCGGCAAGAAGAAGAAGCCGGTCTTCAGGGCCACTGAACGCACGCCGCTCAGGTTCACGCCGTCCGGGGCCACCGAGCTGGTCGGAATCGACCAGCGGCCAATCAACGGCGAGCTGAACGGGATCGGCGACAACAGCGTCGTCTACCGCGTCAACCCGGCCACCGGAATCGCAACCGGAGTGGCGGGATCGACGACGGCACCGTTTCTGACCGTCCTGGAGGGCGACTCCTTCGGGGTTGACTTCAACCCGACCGTCCCGGGCGGCGGGGCGATTCGGATCGTCAGCGACTCGAACTACAACCATCGGGTGAGCCCGAACACCGGGGCGGACGGGGCAGGTACGCCCGACGCCGACCTCAACGGCGGCATGAACTCGCCGGCGATTGTCCACGCGGCCTACACGAACTCTGCGCTGGACATCGTGCAGCCACTGGTCACCGAGCTGAAGGTGCTCGATGCGGCCAATGACGTGCTGTACACGCAGAATCCGCCGAACGCGGGAACGCTCACGTCGCCGCTCGAGTTGTCGCTCGATGTCACCGCCGTCGGCGGCTTCGACATCCTCGGCAACGGGTCGAGGGCCTATGTGGCATCTCAACGGGGCGGCCGGTCGGAGCTGCATCGGCTGAACATCGCCACCGGTGAAGGCAAGAGCCTCGGCATCGTGAGGCGGGCCTCTGTTCTCACCGGTCTGGCCGTGGTTCAGAGATAAGAGTGGTCGCGGCGCCCACCGGATTGGCGGGCGCCGCGAACCCCGATCTATCCTCCGGGCGGTGCCCACGCCCGAGCCGCTCTCGATCTGCCACGTGACTCCGCACCCGTGGGGGGCCGCTCACGAGGTGAACGAGTTCGTCGAGCGGGTCGCCGTCGAACTTGGGTCCCGTGGTCACCGGGTGCTGGTTGCTGCACCATCTGACTCGCGCGCGGCAGTGCGAGACTCGCGTCGGGCGATTGCGAGCGCACGCGAGGGTGCAGCGGCCCTCGACGGAACCTGGCGCGGCGAGCGCGCGGGGGGCGACGAGGGCCCGCCCGTGATCGCCCTCGGCTCGGGTCTGCCGCTGCCACGCGGACCGCGTCCGCGAGCCCCAGCAGTGCCGCTCGACGTCAGCCGCACGCTCGACGAGCTCCTCGGAGGGCAGGCCCTGGACCTCGTTCACGTGCACGACCCGTTCGCGCCCAGTGCGTCTTCGGCCGCCCTTCGCCACTCTCGGTCGCTCAACGTGGGCAGCTTTCACGAGCCGTCCGAGCGCGTTCTCTCGACCCAGGTTGCCAGGCCGCTCGTGGAGATCTTCTTCGGTCGCCTCGACGCACGAACGGTGAGCTCCCGCAGCACCGCCGCCCTGATGGAGCGGTTCTTCCCCGGCACCTACGAGCCGGTAGAGCCGGGCGCGGACGTCGACGCGGAGCCGTGGTGGCCACGATCGGCCGACGCCGACGATGCGCCGCTGCGCATCGCGTTCTGCCTCGAGGAGGAGCGCGGAGCCCTGCGGCTATTCATGCGCGCGCTCCGCAGGTTGCCGCTCGAGCCGGGCTGGGAGGCCGTCGTATGGACACGGGACAGGGCCGAGTTGCGAGTGGGGCGCAATCTGCGCGATCGCGTCTTCGGCCTCGGCCCACACGATGTTGGGCCCGACGCGCTGATTGCCGCGGCCGACGTTGTCTGCGTCGCGTCAGGCGGCCCCCGGGCCGCTCCGAGTGTGGTTCGCAAGGCGATGGCAACTGGTGCCGTGCCCGTCGCCTCTCACATCCCGGTCTATGAGGAGCTGACGCGAGACGGCGAGCTCGGGCTGCTGTTCCCTCCGGGTGATGCGATCACGCTCACCGGCCAGCTTGCTCGTCTGCTCGAGTCGCCGGCGCTGCGCGCGGAGCTTCGAAGCGGAGCGCGAGACGCGGTGCGGAGCTGGAGCTCGGTCGCCGACCAGCTCGAGGAGATCTACCGCGATCTGACCGCGCGACGCCACGACCCCAACGGCAACCCCGAGTTGCGCAGGCGCCTCGTTCGGCGCCGGGAGATCCACGTCGATCTGCACATGCACACCGACCACTCGCCCGATTGCGCGACGCCGGTCGAGACACTGCTGGCCACCGCGCGCGACCGCGGGCTGGGCGCGATCGCGATCACCGACCACAACGAGATCTCGGGCGCGCTCGAGGCGCGCGACATGGCCGACGACTTCGGGGTGAAGGTGATCGTTGCCGAGGAGGTGAAGACGGCCGAACAGGGGGAGGTCATCGGGCTCTTCATCGAGGACCAGATCCCGCGCGGGATGACAATGGCCGAGACGATCGCCGAGATCCGGCGTCAGGGCGGTCTCGTCTACGTCCCGCATCCGTTCGATCGGCTGCACTCGGTGCCCGACTACGAGCACCTGCTCGAGATCGTCGAGGACATCGACGTGCTCGAGGTCTTCAATCCGCGCGTCGCCCTGACCGCGTTCAACGAGGAGGCCGAACGCTTTGCCGCCAAGTACCGGATCGTCCCCGGGGCCGGCTCCGACAGCCACGTGGCCCAAGGGCTCGGCAGCGTGATGATCCGAGTGCACGACTTCGACGGGCCCGAGGAGTTCTTGGAGGCGATGCGCGACGCGGACATCGTGCGCAAGCACAAGAACCTCATCTACGTCCAGGCCTTGAAGCTGCTTCAGACCGGCGGGGGCAGAGGCGGCCAGCGGAGGCGGAGCAAGCGCTGATGCAGAGGCGTCGTGCGGCAGGAGGGCGCGCCGCCCCGTCAAAGAAGGGCGGGGACGCTGGCGTCCAGCGGGATGGGCCTGTGCGAACGACCGAAGACGAGATCAAGGAGAAGTACCTGGAGCGGGCGATCAGGGAGCTCAACCAGCTGACCCGCGACCTCCAGGAGTGCTCGCACTGCCCGCGCGGGAACCTCATGCCGGTCTTGGGCTCGGGGCACCCCCAGGCCGACATCCTGTTGCTCAAGTTCGCGCCGACGGCGGCGGAGGTCGAGGAAGGCGTGGCGTTCTATGGGCGCTCGGGCAACGCGCTGATGAAGAGCTTCAAGCGCCTGGGGATCGATCCGCTCGTCGTCTACGGGACGCTGTGCGTGAAATGTCCGGTCTCCGACCCGGCGCTCGCGGCCGGCGAGTGCGTCGAGCGCGTGATCGAGGAGCTGGCGATCGTCCAGCCGCGGATCGTCGTCGTCATGGGCGACAAGACGATGGAGACCCTGAACGAGATCGACGTGCCGCTGGGCCGACAGCTCAAGCCCACCATGGGCACGATCCAGTCCCTGACGCCCACCATCGACGCTCTGTTCGTCCCCGACATCGACGACTCCCTCGATTCCGAGGAATCCAAGCGCGAGTTTTGGTCGGCGTTCCGGGCGCTCGGCGACTGGTACGCGGAGCTCCCCCCGTACTAGCGCTACCGTCAGGGGCTGTGAGGCGGGCCGTCGTCGACACCCTGATCCTCGTCGCGACCGTCATCGCGGCGGCCGTGATCGGCTTTGGCGTGCCGCTGCTCTGGATCTGGATCGGCTCGATTCTGGAGGGCGACGACGGCGTGAGCTCCGTGTCGTTCGCGGTGGCTATGGCTGTGCTGGCCGGGATCATCTCGACGTACGTGCTTGCCATGTACCTCGGGGCCTGGCTGCAGGCCAAGTTCGCCAACGCTCCCCGGCAGGAGGCGCGTGCGCCTTGGCTTCGCAGCATGCGGGACACGCCGTATCGAGCCGGCAGCGCGCAACTCGGACCGTTGGAGCGGGTGTTCGTCGTCACGACGTTGCTGGTCAGCGGCGCGTTTTGGGTCTGGTTTCTGTTCTTCGCGGGCTCGTCCCTGCCGAACGCATAGAAGGCCCCCGCCCAGCCGCACCTGCGCTCCGCCAGCGTTCCTAACGTCCCAGCCGCCGGGCGAGCGTCGCCGCCACGGGATTAGGGTGATATGCGCACCCAAACATCCCAAGCACGCACACCGAGCTCTCACGGTCGGGGGACTTGGCCGGGTGGGCTGCGGCGGCTCTTACCGGTGGGCCGAGATCGTCCGGAGGCACCAGCATCAGAGCCGCAGGGTCGCCTTAGACTGAGCACCATGGATCTGGAGGAGCGCTCGATCGAGACCCTGCCCGAGCACTGCGGGAACTGCGGTGCCACGCTCACCGACCAGGAAAAGCAGCTGGCGCTCGAGCGGGGAACGGGACCGGTGCTGTGCACGACCTGCGCCGTAGAGGCGGAGGCGGCGCTCGTTGAGCCCCTCGAGGAGCAGGAGCCCTAGAGCGCCGGTCCGACCGCCGCGCCCCGCGCCGTTTAGCCGGCTGGGGCGGCCGCCTCGGCGAGGGCGGTCATCGCCTCCACCCTGGCGCTGGCGAGTGCTCTGACGACCGTCACGTCGAGGACCTCGTCGTAGGGGCGCAGGCTCCCCTGCGCGGCGTCGCCGTCGGCGGCGGCTACGCCGACGGTGCCAACCGGTCGGTCGAGCCGGGCGAAGTGCCTGCGGTAGCCGTCGTGGTAGTCGCGGTAGAACGCCTCCTCCTTGGCGAGGCGCGTGTCGGCGTCGTCGCCGACCGCGGTCCGGACGTAGCCGAACACGGGTGGCGCCTGCCGTTGTGCCCGCGCGGCGCCGGTGTCCACGCTCTCGCGTGCTCCTGCCGCGAACTCGGGTGTCATCCAGTTGAAGAAGCAGCCGTCGTACTCAGCGCCGGCGAGCGCGCACATCTTGGGGCCCATCGCGGCGAGCACGATGCGAAAGCCCGGCAGCGCTTCGCGACAGCGCGCAAGAGCCTCGCGCATCGTCGTCAGCGCGCGCTTGGAATGTCCCGCCCCGACCGCCAGCCACAGGCGCTCCGGATTGAGCGCGAGACGCTCGACGTCGGCCGCGATCGCCTCCGGTGAATGGCGGTCGATGGCGAGTGTGACGCCGAGTTCGATCTCGGGGGCGGCATCGGCGAAGGAGGCGACCGTCTCGAGACCCTGGGCGATGGGTGTGTCGTTGGACCACAGCGACTGGTAACCGAGCTCGGCGCAGCGCTCGGCCAGCGGCCCGGCGACGTCCGGGTCGAGGCCCGCCGCGACCCCGAATCCCCGCCCGGAGGGGCTCACGCTAGGAGCGTTCGAGCAGCGCGACGCACTCCACGTGCGGCGTCTGCGGGAACATGTCGACAGGCTTCACGCGCCGCAGCGTATAACCGGCTTCGACGAGCTGGGCGGTGTTCGGGGCCAGCGTCGTCGGGTTGCAGGAGACGTACACGATCCTTGGGGCCTCGCACTCCACCACGCGCCGCACGACCTTCTTGGAGAGGCCGGCTCGTGGCGGATCGACGATCACCACGTCCGGTCGGCCCGCGCGGTCGAGCAGCGGGCGAATCCCAAGCCGGGCGTCGGCACAGAGGAAGCGGGCGTTCGAAATCTCGTTGCGCCGCGCGTTCTCTTCGGCGTCGGCGACCGCCTCGGGGACGCTCTCCAAGCCCCAGACCTCGCCTGCGCTCGAAGCGAGCGAGAGGCCAATTGTGCCGATGCCGCAGTACAGGTCGAACACGCGCTGCGTGCCGCTCAGTGCTGCGAAGTCTCCGGCGATGGCGTACAGCCGCTCGGCCATCTCGGTGTTCGTCTGCAGGAACGCAGTCGCGGAAAGCCGCAACTCCAGCCCGCGGACCTTCTCGAACAGGCGCTCGGATCCCAGCGCCCCGGTCGGACCGTCGGTTCCCGAGCCGGATCCCTCGATCACTGTGTGGAGGTCTGTGGGCGGGCGTGGAATCTCGATCGCGGAGGTGACAAGCCGCGTCTGGATCTGGCCTGTTCGCCGGCCCTCGCGCACCACGAGGTTTCGCAGGGCGCCATCGCGCGTGCTCCGGTCGTACGCGGCCAGATCCTCCGCACTCGCCCAAGCGCGCACGTCGTTGCGGGCCCGGTTGTTGGCCTCCGACGCCAGCAGGCAGTCGTCGACGTTCACGACCTCGTGCCAGCTGCCGCGCCGGTGAAACCCCAGCGCGATCTCTCCTCCGCGCTCCCCGAACGAGTACTCGAGCTTGTTGCGGTATCGCCAAGGCTCCACGGCCGGCTCGATCGGCTCGAGCTCGAAACCCTCCAGCCCGCCGAGGCGGTCGAGCGCGTCGGCGACGTGGGCCCGCTTCTCGGCGAGCTGGCGCTTGTAGGGGAGCCCTTGCCACGACGCGCCCGGACATGGCTCGCCGTCGTGCACGCAGCGATCAGCGATTCGCGCGGAACTCGGTCGCAGAAGCTCCACGACTGCGCCCTCGGCGTAGGCGCGTTTGGTCTTTTGCAGCCGCGCCAGCACGCGATCGCCGGGAAGCGCGCCGGAGACGAAGACGACGTAGCCGTTCGCTCTGGCGACGCCGCGCCCGCCCTGGGCCAGCGAATCGATCTCGAGCTCGAGCACCTGACCAGCTCGCGGTTTGGCCGCCGTGGTCTCCACGCCACTATCGTCGCAGCATGGACCTTGCGGACTACCGCGAGCGAGCCGAGAGCTTTCTCGAGCAGATCGATCGCGAGTACTACCTGCACCTGTCCGGGCAAAAGCCCGAGCTGGAGCTGGAGCCGATCTACGAGCGGAACGCCGGTCTGTTCTCGCGCGACTCCGTCGAGGCGCTACGCGAGCTCGCCTCGAGTGTCGACGGCGAGGAGCGGCGCGGGCTGGGCTACCTGCTGCATTTCGCGCTCGACGGCCTCCTCGGCGAGGCAACTAGGGCCGAGGCGGAGGAGTCGGCGCGCCTTGAAGCGACCTTGGAGGTGACCGTCGACGGCTCCGCGGTCCCGTACCGGCAGGTCCCCGTGGAACAGGCCAACGAGCCGGACTCGTCGCGCCGGGAGGCGCTCGAGCAGGCGAGCAAGTCGCTGCTCGCCGAGCGGCTGAATCCGATCTACCGCCAGGCGCTGGAGCGCTCGCACTCGATCTGCCACGAGCTGGGCTGGTCCAGCTACACAAATGCCTACGCCGACCTGCGCGGGCTCGACTTCGACCGCCTGGCACAGCAGACCGCCGCGGTGTTGGAGAGGACCGAGCAAAGGTACGCGCCCGCGGTCGACCCCGAGCTGCAGCGGGCGGGGCTTCCGCCGCTCGGCGAGCTGCGTCGCCCGGACATCCCGCGTTTCTTTCGCGCCCCCGAACTGGATGCCGGTTTTCCGGCCGATGACCTGGTCTCGAGCTTCGCCCGGACGGTGTCCGGGTTGGGTATCGATCTCGACGCGCAGCCCAATGTCCACCTCGACACCGAGCCACGGCCCACCAAGTCGCCTCGCGCCTTCTGCTCACCCTTGAAGGTCCCCGACGAGGTCTACCTCGTGATCGCACCCGTCGGAGGCCGCGAGGACTACGCAGCGCTGTTTCACGAGGGCGGTCACACCGAGCATTACGCGCACGTGGACGCCGAGCTTCCGTTCGAGTACCGATACCTCGGCGACAACGCGGTCACCGAGTCGTTCGCCTTCCTGTTCGACGGGCTGACGGAGGACGCGGAATGGCTGCGCGCCATGGTCGCCGCAGACCCCGAGCCGGTGATCTCCCACGCCCATGCGGTTGAGCTGATCATGTTGCGCCGCTACTGCGCCAAGTTCGCCTACGAGCGGGAGCTGCACGGTCCCGACGCCGAGCTCGACGAAATGCCCCAGCGCTACGCGGAGCGGCTGTCCGGCGCCACTCGGGTGGTCTGGCCCCGCGAGAACTGGGTCTCGGACGTCGACGAAGGGTTCTACGTGGTCTGCTACCTGCGGGCTTGGGCGCTCGAGGCGATGTGGCGACGTGCGCTGCGCGAGCGCTTTGACTCCAGCTGGTTCGAGCACCGCGAGGCGGGGGAGTGGCTGCGCGATCTCTGGTCGAAGGGGCAGCGCCTGTCCGCAGAGGAGTTGGTCTCAGAGGCGATTGGCGAGGAGCTCTCCTTCGAGCCGCTGATCGCGGAGCTGTCGGGGGCCTGACGGTAGCTCCGCCGTGGGGATAGGGTTGCCCGGCACGGCACTCCGGACAGGAGGTTGACCAGATGGCAGACCAGGGCACCGGCGGCCAGACCGGTGCGCAGCGCGGGGTCAGCGAACGACTCTCAAGCGCGGTGGACGAGCTTCGCAAGGCGGCCGAGAACGCGAGCGGGGATGTGAGATCGCGAATCGATTCCGCGATGGAGCAGATCCGCGAGGCGTCGAGCACCGCGGGCAGCCGCGCCCAGGAGGCGGCCGGCGATCTGCGCGGTCAGCTCGAAGGCGTCCGCAACTGGGTCCAAAACGCGACCGCCGATCTGCTCGACGAGCTTCAGAAGGAGATCGACAAGCGCCGCCAGCAGCTGACCGGCGGGGACGGTGGCTCAGGCGCCGGGTCAGGTGGCGGCGCTGGCTCCAGCTCCAGCGGCGGTGGCTCGGGCTCCAGCGCTGGCGACAGCAGCTCGTAGCTACTTCTTCAGCTTCTTCTCGATCTCGTTGAGGACGCTCTTGCGGGCCTTGCCCCGCTTCTCCTGCGTGCGGACCTTCCGCAGCTCGGCTTCGCTGAGGTCGCCAAGGCGTGTCTTGACCTGCGACGCGGTGAGCTGGTCGTAGGCGGTGATCGGGGATCCGGATGCAACGCCGGCGCGCCGTCGCAACTTGTCGGCCTCGGCCAGAGCCGGATCGGCGACGTCGCGGGCGGCGCGAGCGGCGCGACCGGCGGCCCGAGTCGCCTGACGACGGGCGGGCCCGGTGCGGGTGTCGACCTCTCGACGTGCCTGCTCGATCAGCTTTTCGAGATCGCGGATCAGGTCGTCGCTGTACTTGCGTCCCCGGCTGACCAGCTTGGAGACGAGCTCGTTGGCATCGCCGCGCGTCATGCGGCCCCGCTCCACCGCCTCGTCGACGACCTCCTGCAGGCGATCGCGAGAGAGCGTGACGCTTCGCTCCAGCGCGTCGCGGAACTGCTGCACGCTCTTGTCGCTGCGGCCCGCCGCCGCCGAGCGCCGCGTTCCGCCGCGCTTGGCTGTCGCGCCCTTGCGCGCGCCCGCGCGGGACGTGGACCTTGAGCCTGTCGATCTAGTCGCCATCTGAGCCTCCTGATCTCGAGCTGCTTGGCGGGACTATCTCACTCCAGGGGTTGATCGGGCGGGGCCGAGTGGGCTCCGAAGGCGAAGGTGGCCTCGACGGGAGCATGATCGGCAAGGCGGATCGCGTGTGCGCCCTTGGACACCTCGCGCTCCTGGGGCGCCCATGCGCGGGGCGGATGGAGCGGCTCGAGTCCGCGGCTGAGCAGGTGGTCGAGCGAGTCGGGCGCGGTCGTTCCCCGAAGCCCGAAGCGCTCGGCGAGCTCGTCGTAAACGTCGGTTTGGGCGGGTCGGAGGTTGAGGTCGCCGCCGAGGATCAGCGGCACCCCTTCTGCCCATTCGGCGCAGCGCTGGGCCGCGAGCAGCGCCTCCTCCTCGGAGAGCTTGCGCAGCGGGGGACCGGCGCTGGCGTGAAGGTTCGCGACGCAGAGCTCGATGTCGGCCTGCGCCTGAGGCCGAAGCCGGGTGAAGGCCAGCGTCCTGCGTTCGGGCACCGGACCGGCACGAAGCACGAGGTCGCGGCGTTCGACGATCTCGCCCCACCCGCGGCGCACGAGGGTGAGGTTGGAGCCGCCCTCGTTGGAACCGATCAGGTCCGGGTTGACCATCGCGCCGAGTCGTCGCAGGAAGGGGAAGGAGTTGCGAGAGGTGAGCACTCGATGGAACTCGGCGCCGCAGCGCTCTGCGAGGCGGTGGGCCCACCGCGGCGGGCACTCTTGGAGCAGAGCCACGTCCCAGCTCGCGCCGGCGATGACGTCGGCGAACGACGCGTAGAGGCTGCGGTTGACCTGCAGGTGGGTGGCGTTGCGCTCGGTGATGCGCAGCAGTCGCGACCGCCTGGTCAGCAACGCGGGGTCGGGCGGGAAGTCGCGGCCGTGGTAGACGTTCCACGTCAGGGCGCGGATCTGCATGGGCGTGAGAATGCCTTACGGCGCGCACGTAGAATCTCTTCCTTGAACGGGGGCATTCGACACTTCCGGACGGGCGAGGAGCTCGACGCGGCGGAGCTCGGCGCGCTCCTCGACCGCGCGCAGGAGCTCAAGAGCGGGCGTCAGGAGGGCGCTGGAGCCAACGCGCTGGTCGGCTGCACGGTCGCGTTGTTGTTCGAGAAACCGTCGACGCGCACACGCGTGTCGTTTCAGGTGGCGGTGGCCGAGCTGGGCGGGCATCCGCTTCCGCTGCGGGCGGACGAGTTGCAGCTCGGCCGGGGCGAGTCGATCGAGGACACGGCGCGGGTGCTGTCGCGCTACCTGCACGCGATCGTGATCCGGTCGGGGTCCGATGAGACCGTTAGGGAGCTCGAGGACGCTGCCGAGGTGCCCGTGGTCAATGCGCTCACTCCCGAGCACCATCCCTGCCAGGCGCTCGCCGACCTGCTCACGCTGCGGGAGCGCTTCGGCGAGCTCGATGGGGTCAACGTGGCCTACGTCGGGGACGGCAACAACGTCGCTCGCTCCTTGGCGATCCTCGGCCGGACCGCCGGGGTGGAAGTGCGCGTGGCGTCGCCGGAGGGCTATGCGCTCGAACCCGGGCTGGCGGCGATCCAGACGAGCGACCCGCGCGCAGCGGCCGCCGGGGCCGACGCCGTCTACGCCGACGTCTGGGTGAGCATGGGTGACGAGGAGGACGCAGAGCAACGCCGGCGCGACCTCGCGCCGTACCAGCTCAACGCGGAGCTCATGGCCGCCGCATCCGACCACGTGATCGCGCTGCACTGCCTGCCTGCGCACCCCGACGAGGAGATCACGAGTGACGTGCTGTACGGCGAGCGCTCCGCGCCGTACCAGCTCAACGCGGAGCTCATGGCCGCCGCATCCGACCACGTGATCGCGCTGCACTGCCTGCCTGCGCACCCCGACGAGGAGATCACGAGTGACGTGCTGTACGGCGAGCGCTCCGCGGTCTGGGACCAGGCCGAGAACCGCCTGCACGCCCAGAAGGCCTTGCTCGAGCTGCTCGTCTCGCCCTGACCGGATAACGCACGCAGTCGGTGCGCCGCTAGCCGCCATCCCTGACTTCGTGTGGTCCTGCGACGCCAGGGCAGGATTGCTCGCGCCTAGACTGATGCGTGCGGCCCCGTCGTCTAGTGGTAGGACACGAGGTTTTCGACCTCGGTGCGCCGGTTCGATTCCGGTCGGGGCTATCTCATAGGGCACAGACCGGGTTCGATTCGTAGCGGGGGCCGCCGCTCTAAGGTTGGCCGCCGCCGTGCAGCCCGAGCTCGACATCGGCCCGATCACTCTCCAGACCTTCGGGATCATGTTCGCGCTCGCGTTCATCGCAGCGGGCGCCGTCGTCGCCAAGCGACTCGACGAGCTCGGCAAGCCGGTCGACTGGGCCTACGAGATGATCTTCGCGGCGCTCGTGGGCGGCATCGTCGGCGCTCGCGTCGACTTCGTGATCGAGAACTACTCGGAGGTCAAGGACGACCTGCTCGGCAACATCTTCTCCGGCACCGGGCTCGTCTGGTACGGCGGGGCCATCGGCGGCGCCATCGGCGTCTGCATCTGGGCCTACTTCCGCCGCATGCTCAACCTGCGGCTGCTCGACATGTGCGCCCCGGCCCTGGCGATCGGCTACGCCGTCGGGCGCATCGGCTGCCAGCTCTCGGGCGACGGCGACTACGGCATCCCGTGGGACGGGCCGTGGGCGATGGCCTATCCCGACGGCACCGTGCCAACCGACGTCCCGGTCCACCCGACCCCCGTCTACGAGACGGTCGCCATGGGACTCGTGGCCTACGCCCTCTGGCGCCTGCGCCTCTCCTTCACCCCCGGCCTGCTGTTTGCCCTCTACCTAGTGCTCGCCGGCGCCGAGCGCTTCCTCGTGGAGTTCATCCGCCGCAACGACGAGGTCCTCGCCGGCCTGACGCAGGCCCAGCTGCTGAGCCTGGCGATGATCGTCGCCGGCGGCGCCTGGCTCGCGGTCAAGAGCCGCCGCGGCGAGCTCTGGGCGCAACGACCCGCCGAGGCGACCGCCAATCCGCGCGCGCCCTAGGGGGCCGATGTGGGTTATCCACGTACACGGATGACGCCGTATGCCGTCGCTGAACGCCACCCACGTCCTCGCGGGTAGCGCCGCTACCCGCTTCGGCCGCGGGCGGCGCCCAGCTCGGCCTGCGACCTCCTCGCGCACGCGCCTAACCCCCATCGACCCCCTAGGCCGAGCGCAGCATCCCGCCGTCGAGCGGGATCACCGCGCCGGTGAGAAACGCGGCCCGGTCCGAGCATAGGAACGCCGCGAGCTCTCCGAACTCCTCCGGCGTCCCCAACCGGCCCGCCGGAATCCCCTCCACTGCACCGCGCTCCATCTCCTCCCACGATCCCCAGTTCGCAGCCAGCCGGTCGGTCGCAAAGCGCCCGGTCGCGATGTCGTTGACCGTCACGCCGTCGGCGGCCACCTCCCGCGCGAGCGTCATGAAGAACCCGATCAGCGCCGGCCGGTGCACGTTGGAGAGCGCCAAGCCCGGAATCGGCGCTCGCGTGGAGCTGGAACCCACGTTGAGGATGCGCCCCCAACCCCGCTCGCGCATGCCCGGCACGGTCTCGCCCACCAGCGCCCGCGGCGCGAGCACGAGGTTGTCGTAAGCCTGCCGCCACGCGTCGAGCCCGTGGTCGAGGGCGCCGCCCACCGGCGGGCCCCCCGTGTTCGTGACGAGGATCTCGACCGGCCCGAGCGTCGCCTCGACATCTCCCGGCAAAGTCCGCATCCGCTCCAGATCCGCGGTGTCGGCCTCGAAGCCCACGGCCTCGCCCTCCAGCTCGTCAGCGGCAGCCTCACACCGCTCGCGCGAGCGGCTCGCCATCGCCACGCGCGCCCCCTCGCGCGCCAGCGCCGCCGCGATACCTCGACCGATTCCCTTGCTGGCGCCCATCACCAGCGCCACACGTCCCTCGATGCCCAGGTTCACGGCGGGCACGCTACTGCCTCGGGGGATAGGGTCCGGTACTCCGGTGGGGGCCACCGCGCCCTCGAGTCCGACACCTCCCGCAGCTGAGTTGATGGCAAACGGCGACCTCTACGAGCAGCTCGTCGAAGCCATGCACGGGATCTACGGCGCTCACCCCGGCCGGCGGGCGCTGCACGCGAAAGGGACGTGGTGCGAGGGGACCTTCACCGCTACGGCGGAAGCGACCCAGCTGTGCCGCGCCGCCCACCTCCAGGGACAGCCTGTGACGGCGCTCGTCCGCTTCTCCAACGGCAGCGGCGATCCCGAGTCGCACGACGGGCAACGCGAGGTTCGTGGGATGGCCGTGAAGCTGCGGCCCGACAACGGCGACGAGACCGACATCCTCGCCACCACCGCCCGCGCCCACGCCACCCGCACTCCGGAGGACTTCCTCGAGTTCCTCAAGCTTCGCCGTCCCGATCCCGAAACGGGCCAGCCCGACATGGAGAAGCTCGGCGCCTTCCTCGGTGAGCACCCCGAGGCCCAACCGGCGATCCAGTCCGTGATCGGCGTCGAGCCGCCCGCCAGCTTCGCGACCATCACCTACTTTTCACCGCACTCGTTCAAACTCGTCGACGGCGACGGCAACGGAACCTGGGTTCGGTACCGCTGGCGCCCGGTGGCAGGCGAGGCGACGATCCCCGACGACGAGGCGCGCGAGCGCGGCCGCGACTATCTCCGCGACGAGCTGGCCGGGCGCCTGCGTGCCGGGACCGCCGACTTCGACCTCCTGCTCCAGCTGGCCGGCGACGACGACCCGATCGAGGATCCGTCGGCCGTGTGGCCCGACGATCGCGAGCTCATCGTCGCCGGCCGGCTCGAGATCACCGCGATGATCGACGACCCCGAGGGCGGCGGGCACATCGAAGTCTTCGACCCGATGCGCCTCGCCGACGGCGTCGAGCCCTCGGACGATCCCGTTCTGCACGCCCGCCCGAGGGCGTACTCCGTTTCGGCTTACGAGCGCCTGGGCTAGCGCGCATAATCAAGCGGTACGGGCGGTTAGCTCAGTTGGGAGAGCGCCTGATTTACATTCAGGAGGTCGCTGGTTCGAGCCCGGCACCGCCCATCACCAGTGGCAGGTTGACCACCGAATGGTTGTGGTCAACGTGCGCCTCGCGCGTGGTGGCCGCTAGCGCTTGTAGCCGAAGTCGGCGGTGTAAGTCGCGGCGCGCATGCCCGTCTTCCACGGGCTGCCCCAAGCGACGCCGATGCCGATGTGGTCGAAAGAGGGGTTCAGGAGGGTCGAACGGTGCGGAGGGCTGTTCATCCAGGCGTCGACGATGCGCTCCGGCGAGCCGCGGGACTTCTTGCCCCAAGCCAGGTTCTCACCAAGTCCCCAGGCGCAGCCGCACGGCAGATAGCTCGTGCTGTGGACGCGGGACGCGAGCGGGGCCTCGCCACCGCACTGATGGTCAAAGCAGTTGCTGGCCATCATCGTCCGCGCGTGGCGCCCGCCCGCTTTCTGAAGCGGCTTGACGGCCTTGACGTTGCCGACGCCGTGCGCTTGGCGCTTGTTGTTGATCACGCAGACGATCGCCCGGCGCGCCTGCGGGCGCGAGATCTTCCTCGGTCCGCGGTCGGCGCCTTCGCACCCGTCCGCCTCGGCGCGCTCGGAGCCCAACCCGCCGACGGGCGGCGCGGCGAGCGCCAGTCCAAGCGCCAGCAGCAGCCCTGCGATCGCTAAGGCCAGGCACTTCGCGAACCTCATGTTCGTCTCGGCGTTGGTCAGCGGTTGCATTTCGTCGATCCCGGGTCCTTGGGGGCGGTTCCCCGGGAAAGCGTCCCGCCAGGGGGACACAACGCTAACGAAACGCTAAGACTCGTGTCGGACGGCCACCGCGATTTCAGGCGTGATGTCTGGAAACTGCGAGGAAAACATTTCCCGCAGCCGCCACGCCGGCTTTGCGAGCAGGAACTGGAGATCGCGGATTCGCCGCTCGCGAAAGCCAGCCTCCGAGCTCGCCAGATAGAAGTTCCACAGCCGCCGGAAGCGCTCGTCGTAGTCGCGCCGTCGCAGGGCGCCCCAGGCGTCGTTGAACCGCTGCCGCCAAATTTCGAGCGTGCGCGCGTAGTGCGCGCTGATGTCGTCGAGCCAGACTGTGCGCAGATCAGTCGCGGTGGCGGTCAGATCGGCGATCAGCCGCGCTGATGGCAGGCACCCGCCCGGAAAGACGTGCCTGTTGGCGAAGCTGCGGGACGCCTTCTCGGCTTCGTAGGCGTCGTCGCCGATCAGTATCGCCTGCAACGCCATCAGCCCATCCGGCGCCAGCAGCTCCGCGCACTTGCGAAAGAAGGTCTCGAAGTACTGCCAACCGACCGCCTCGATCATCTCGACCGAGACGAGCTTGTCGTAGCGCCCGTCGAGGTCCCGGTAGTCCCGCAGCAGCACCGTGACACGATCGTCCAAACCCGCGCCCCGAATGCGCGCGCTCGCATACGCGTGCTGCTCGCGCGAGATCGTCGTCGTCGTGACCCGGCACCCGTGCTCGGTGGCGGCGTGGACCGCGAAGCTGCCCCAGCCCGTCCCGATCTCCAGCAAGTGGTCGTCGGGGACGAGCTCTAGCTGGCGGCACAGGCGCTCGATCTTGGCTATCTGAGCTCGCTCCAGGCTGGCGTGTGGATCGGGGAAGTATGCGCACGAATACGTCATCCCCTCGTCGAGGAAGGAAGCGAACAGGTCGTTTCCGAGGTCGTAGTGCGCGGAGATGTTGCTCCGCGCCCCGGCGCGCGTGTTCTGCGGCACGAGCTTCGCAATCCGCTTCGCTGGCCCGACGAGCGGTTGCACGCGGGCGCGCCAGCGATCGAAGGGCGCGAGGTTGCGGCAGGCGATGCGGACGAGGTCGACCAGGTTGTCCGTCGCCCAGTACCCGTCGACGTATCCCTCGCCCCAGCCGGTGCTGCCGCGCAGCAGTCCGCTCCACGCGCGAGAGTCCGAAACCTCCACCCGCGCGCGCAGCGAGGCGTCCTCGGGACCGAAGGTCCGCACGCCATCGCCGTCGGCGATCTCCAGGCGGCCGCCGCGCAGGCGGCCCAGAGCCTGCTGCACGAACGCCCTGGCGACCTCGCCCCTCATCTCAGCGCCTAGCGGCGCCCCTCGGCCGCAGCCTCAGCCCCAGAGCAGCATCGAGTTCGGGTCGTCGGGGTCGACGTTGACCGTGATCTCCTGTCCGATCTTGGCCTCGTAGCTCTCCACCGACTGCTCGATCAGCTGCTGGTTGAAGCTGGCCGTATACGGGGCGCCACCCTCGGGCTTGACCTCGACCTCGATGGCGTACTCGACGCCGCCGCTGAGCGGATCCTTGTTGCCGGTCTCGATCAGCGACGTGAGCGTGGCCGGCGTCTTGACCCCCGTCTGGGCGATCCTTTGCGCCTCCTGCGCCTCCGCGGCAGCGCCGCCCATGCCGCCCATTCCGGCAACCGAGCCCTGCGCGGCCTGGGCTGCCTGCTGAGCCTGTTCCTGCATGTCCTTGAACTTGTCCATGAAGCCCATCTCGCCTCCTTCCTGATCGGTGCCCGCTTTCGGGGTTTGCAGGCTATCCGGGATCTGGACGCGCGGGTGTAGGGCGCGTAAACTCGCACCACCCCTTGGCTGCCGGCAGGGGTGACCGGCGGGAGGAGAGAGATGGGGCCAACTCCTGGAAATCGCTGGGTGGCAGTGGGACGGGCCGCCTCAACAAATGGCTTTGAGGCCGGGAGCCAGGCCGCCACCGGGGCGCTGATGGGCTCCGACCCGCGCCTGCTGCTCGTCTTCGCCTCCGAGGCCCTCGACCTGGGCGGGGTGCTGGCGGGAATCGCCGGGCGCAGCCCCGGGACCCCGGTGATCGGCTGCTCGACAGCGGGCGAGATCGCCTCCGACGGACCCAGCGACGCCAGCGTGGTCGTCACCGCGTTCGGCGGCCCGGGCTTCGAGGTAGCGACAGCGGTCGCACGGGGGGCATCGGGACAGCTCCGCGAAGCCGGCGCCGAGGCCGCATCCTGCCTGACGCAGCTGAACGGCTACACGCCGCACAGGGTGTTGTTGCTGCTCACAGACGGCCTGGCCGGCGACCAGCAGGAGATCGTGCGGGGCGCCTACGCGGTGGCCGGGGCCGCCGTGCCGCTCGTCGGCGGCTGCGCGGGCGACGACCTGCGAATGCTGGCGACCCACCAGTTCTTCGGCACCGAGGTGCTCGGTGATGCTGTCGTCGCCGCGGCCCTCGGCTCGGACGCTCCGATGGGCATCGGGGTTCGGCACGGCTGGCGGCCGGTGGGCGAGCCGATGCTCGTCACGCGAAGCTCCCTCAACCGGGTCTTGGAGATCGACGACGAGCCGGCGGTCGATCTCTACCTCGATCGCCTGAATGCCCCGCCCGAGGCCCGCACCGACCCGAAGGCCTTCACCCGGTTCGCCGCAACCCATCCGCTGGGCCTCGCCAGTCGCCGCGGCGAGGAGCAGGTGCGCTTCGTCAGCGCGGCCGACTTCGACGATCGCTCGCTGATCTGCATCGCGGAGGTCCCCAGCGGCGGCCTCGCCTGGTTCATGGAGGGAAGCGACGACTCGGTGCTCGCGGCCACCGATGCCGCCTGCGCGGACGCGCTTGCTGGCCTCGGCAAGCGACAGCCCCTGGGAATCGTCGCCTTCGACTGCATCGCCCGGCGCGGCGTGCTCGGGGACAGGGGGATCCGGGCGGAGGTCGAAAGGGTGGCCAGCCACAGCCACGGGGCACCCGTGTCGGGCTTCTACACCTATGGCGAGATCGCCCGCACCCACGGAGTCACCGGGTTCCACAACCAGACGCTCGTCGTGCTGGCCGTGAGCTGATGATCGCTCCCGAGGGACACCCGCGCTCGGACGGCTCGTCGCACGTAACCCCAGCGGACTGGGCCGGGCAGAAGCTCGCCGAGTTCCTCGCCCTGATCGCCGACTTCTCCGACGAGCGGGCCGCGAGCCGGCGCGGGGTGGAGTGGATCGCCGAGGTCTTCGACGCCGAGGCCGCCGCGCTGCTTCGCGCCGACGAGCTCGTTGCCTCGATCGGTTTCGGTGTGCAGGCCGCGCCCCGCGAGCAGCTGGTCGCGATCTCCGCCGGACAGGAGCGCTCGCTGGAGCTGCCGGGTGTCGGCGAGCTGCGGACGGTGTCGATTCCCGTCGACCAGGAACGGTCGCTGCGGCTGGTCGTGGCGAGGGCCGCGGAGGAGTTCGACCGCGCCGAGCTCGACCTCCTGCGCGGGATGGGCCGCGTGCTTTCCCTGGGGCTGCGAGCGATCCGCCTCATCCAGGCGGAGCGCTCACATCGAGTCGATTCCGACCGGCAGGCGTCCCAGAACGCCCGGCTGCTCGCCGCGCTGCGCGAGCGGCAGGTGCTCCTCGAACGCCTCTCGCGCCTCCAGCGCTCGATCGTCGACCGCCGCTCGCTGCCGGAGGTGCTCGACGCACTCGTCGAATCGGCGTGCGAGCTGCTTGGCGACGACGTCGGACTGCTGCGGCGCCATGACGACCCCGACGCGCCGACGGAGCTGATCGCATCCATCGGCGTGAGGCACGAGGCTCTCGCCCACCAGCGCCGCCCCGCGGCGCCGGATGGTGTCGGCGAACGCTCGATGCGCGAACGCCGGCTGATCGTCTCCGATGCCGTCAGCGGCTCGGATCCGCCCTCCCTCAACGCGGAGTTCGGCGCGGCGGACGTACGGGCGGCGATCGCCGCTCCGTTCTACGTCGGCGGCGTGGTCGCGGGCAATCTGGCGGTCGGCTCCCGCGACGAGGAGCGCGAGTACGGCCCGCGCGACCAGCAGATCCTCCTCGCCTTCGCCGAATGCGCGAGCCTCGCCCTCAACCACGCTCACGCGCTCGACGAGGCTCAGCACGAGGCGTTCCACGACGGTCTCACTGGTCTGCCCAACCGGTCGCTGTTCATCGACCGACTCGGGCACGCCGTCGACCGTTCGGCGCGCTCCGGCGCGCCGGTCGGCGTGCTGTTCTGCGACCTCGACGGCTTCAAGACCGTGAACGACAGCCTCGGCCACTCCGCGGGCGATCGATTGCTGGTCTCGGTTGCCGGCCGGCTGCGCGACTGCCTGCGCCCTGCCGACACCGTCGCTCGGCTGGGTGGCGACGATTTCGCCGTGCTGCTGGAGGAAATGCGCGGGGCGGGTGACGCGGCGAGGGCGGCGCAGCGGATCCTGAACGCGCTCGAGGCACCCTTCCAGCTCGCCGCGCGCGAGGTCTACGTCACGGTGAGCATCGGAATCGCCACCGGCACGGCGGACGCCGACAACCTGTTGCGCGACGCCGACCTGGCGATGTACCGCGCCAAGAGCGAGGGGAAGGGTCGCTACGCGGTCTACGAGCCCACGCTTCACTCGGCCATCGTCGAGCGGCTCGAGCTGGAGGTCGATCTACGACGAGCGATCGAGCGCGGCGAGCTCGAGCTCGCCTATCAGCCGATCTTCAGTCTTCGCACCGGGGCCGTCGCCGGGCTGGAGGCGCTCGCGCGGTGGCGGCATCCCACGCGCGGAGTGATCCCCCCCGGCCGCTTCATCCCCCTCGCCGAAGAGAGCGGCGACATCCGCGCGCTCGGAGCCTGGGTGCTGCGCGAAGCCTGCCAGCGAGCGGCGCTGTGGCGAGCGCGCTACCCCGGCTTTCCGGGACTTCAGGTCAGCGTCAACATCTCCGGCGTCCAGCTGCGCGAGCCCGGCCTGGTCGACGAGGTCGCTGCTGCGCTCGCCGATGCCCAGCTCGAGCCCGCGGGACTCGCGCTCGAGATCACGGAGACGGCGCTGATGGAGGAGGTCGAGACTGCCTCGCGGCGGCTCGAGGAACTGAAGGGGCTCGGCATCGAAATCGCCGTCGACGACTTCGGCACGGGCTACTCCTCGCTGAAATATCTGCAGCGCTTCCCGCTCGACAGCCTCAAGATCGAGCGGGCGTTCGTCGACCCGGTCGGCCGCTCCGACGAGGAGCCGGCGCTGCTGCGGGCGATCGTTGACCTGGCCGAGATCTTCGGCCTGCGCCCGATCGCCGAGGGCATCGAGCGCTCGGATCAGCCGCAGCGGCTGCTCGAGCTGGGCTGCGACCTGGGCCAGGGGCACCTCTTGGCCGAGCCGCTCGGCGCGGCCGACGCCGACGCGTTGCTGCTGCAGGTCGGACTGCTGGGCTCCGGCGAGGGGGAGGGGCCATCGTTAGGCTCGCCCGCGACCGATGAGGGCGTGGCGCCACCGTCTGACCCTGCTCGCACGGCTGACCGGCCTCGTCCTGGCGCTGGCGGCGGCTCCGGCGCAGGCTGACGACCCAGCCCTTCAGCCGCCGTTCGGCGGCGAACGGCCACCCCCGCTTGAGCGCCCCGAGTCGACCACGGTCCCGCCGCCGGGCTTCGAAGTCAGCGCCGACGAGGCGGTGCAGGCAGCCGCCGGCGCCGACGCCGTGCGCGAGGAGCTCGAGGAAACCCCGGACGCCACGCCGGTGCCGTACATCCGCGGCGACCGCTGGCAGGTCGAGTACGTCGCCGATGCAGGCGACGAGAGTCGCACGGTTGCGTTCGCAGTTGTCGACGGCTCCACCGGCGAGGTCGTCGAGGCGTGGCGCGACCACCAGGTCTCGACCGAGCTGGCGCGCGGCTACGAGGGGGCGATCGCGCAGAAGGTCAACGCCCCCTATGTCTGGATCCCGCTCTGCCTGCTGTTCGTTGCGCCGTTCGTCGACTTCAGGCGGCCGTTTCGCTTGCTCCACCTGGACCTGCTCGTGCTGCTCGGGCTCGGCGTCTCCTTGTATTTCCTCAACCGCGCGGAGCTAACAGCTTCGGTCGCCCTCGTCTACCCCGTGCTCGGCTACGTCCTGGTGCGGATGCTGGTCGCCGGGCTGCGCCCGCGTGAGCGGTCCGGGCCGCTGGTGCCACTCGTCGGCATCAAGGCACTGGCTATCGCGGCGATCGCCCTCGCCTGTGCGCGAGTGGCGCTCAACGTTGCCGATTCCAGGGTCATCGACGTCGGCGTGGCCGGCGTCGTCGGTGCCGATCGGATCGCGAATGGCGAGGCGCTGTACGAGGGCGGGTTCTCGGAAGGGCTCGACCTTCGGGGCGACGTCTACGGGCCCGTCAACTACCTGGCCTACGTGCCGTTCGAGCAGCTTTGGCCGTGGGAGGGCGAGTGGGACGACGTGCCGGCGGCCCACGCCGCGGCGATCGCCTTCGACCTGCTCTGTGCCTTGGGCCTGCTGGCGCTGGGGCGGCGGTTGCGCCCGGGTTTCGACGGGCGAGCGCTGGGCTTGGCGCTGAGCTTTGCGTGGCTCGCGTACCCGTTCACGCTGTACACGATGAACGCCAACGCCAACGACTCGCTCGTCGCCGCGCTCGGCGTGGGGGCGATGCTCGCGCTCACCTCCGCTCCCGCGCGAGCGGCATTCATTGCCTTGGCCGCGGCGGCGAAGTTCGGCTCCGCCGCGCTCGCGCCCCTGTTCGCCACGGGCACGGGCGAACGGCGCTGGCGCTCCGCCGCCGTCTTCACGCTCTGCTTCGCCGCGGTCATCGTCGCCACCTTCGCCGCGTTCGTCCCCGAGGGCGGCGTCCGCGAGCTGTATGACCGCACGCTCGGCTATCAGGCCACGCGCAGCTCGCCCTTCAGCGTCTGGGGTCTCGCGCCGTCCGTTGACTTCCTCCAGCCCGTGGCTCGAGTGGCGGCCGTGGCGCTCGCCCTGGGAGTGGCGTTCTATCCGCGTTTCAAGAGCCCGGTGCAGGTCGCCGCCCTGGCGGCGACGGTGACGATCGCCGTTCAGCTCACCGCGGAGCACTGGTTCTACTTCTACGTCGTCTGGTTCCTGCCGTTCGTGCTCGTGGCGCTCTTCGCGACGCAGCGGCGCGAGGCGATGACAGACTCCCGGGCGTGACGACGACGGGCCAAGCGCGCGTCGAGGAGAACCTCGGTGAACTTCGGGAGTCGCTCGCCGGCGCCGTCATCGCCCCGGCCGATCCCGGCTACGACATCGCTCGGCGCTCCTTCAATGCGCTCGTCGACCGGCGCCCCGCCGCAATCGCTCGCTGCCGGACGGCCGCCGACGTGGCGACGGCTCTTGACTTCGGCCGTTCGCAGGGGCTCGAGATCGCGGTTCGCGGCGGCGGGCACAACCCGGCCGGGCACTGCGTTGTCGACGACGGCCTGGTGATCGACCTGACCCTGATGCGCACGGTCGAAGTGGACGCCGCAGCACGCGTGGCCCGGTCGGAGGGCGGCGTCACGTGGCTCGGGTTCGACACGACAACGCAGGCGCACGGCCTCGTCACGCCGGGCGGTGTGGTGGGAACGACAGGCGTGGCCGGCCTCTGCTTCGGCGGCGGCATCGGGCACCTGACCGCTCAGCACGGGCTCACCTGCGACAACCTCCTCGCGGCCGACGTGGTCACGCTCGAGGGCGACGTCGTTCGAGCGGGCGCCGACGGCGACTCCGAGCTCCTCTGGGGCTTGCGCGGAGGCGGCGGCAACTTCGGCGTCGCCACCCAACTGGAGTTCCGGCTGCATCCGCTGGAGCGGGTGCTGGGTGGTCGCCTTGTCTACGGGGGCGATGGCATTGCCGCGGCACTCCGCCAATTCCGCGATCTCGTTGTAGACGGGGCCCGCGACTTCAACTGCGGAGGGCTGCTCGCGAGTGACCCATCGGGACGGCTGATCTTGATCGTCTATCCCTGTTACACGGGCTCGGACGCCGATCCGGAGCAGGTCCGGGCTTTGCGATCGGTGCCCGGGCTCCTCGCCGACGGAGTGCGCACTCACTCCTTCATCGCCCAGCAGCACATCTTCAATCCCCCCTACGGCGAGGACCGCAACTACTGGAAGGGCCACTTCGTGCGCGAGCTCCCGGACGAGCTGATCGACGCGCTGGTTGAGCGGATGACCGCGCTTGGGCACCCGCCGGGGCAGATCCTGTTCGAGTCGCTGCACGGCGCCCCGAAGGACGTCGACTCCGACTCCGCCGCGCTCGGCTATCGCGAGGCGGCCTTCAACGTGAGTGCGATGGCGGCCTGGGCGGACCCGGGGCTCGACGGAGAGGAGATCGAGTGGGCCCGCGAGACGACCCGCACCCTCGAGCCCTGGGCCGTCAGCGGCGGCTACGTCAACTACATGCAGGCGGACGAGCCCCTCGAGCGCGTGCGCGCCGCCTTCGGCGCCGAGTCCTTCAAGCGCCTCCAAGCGCTGAAGCGCCGCTACGACCCCGACAACCTCCTACACCGCAACCAAAACATCCCACCGGGCTAACCCAGGAGCCTGAGCTTCCGCCGCGCCGAGGAGTCGATTTGCCATCCATGCCATGGCAAATCCACCTCTCGACACGGTTTCGGCGGTGCCGCTCGTCGGCCCTGGCATGGCGCTTTCGCTTTGCGCGCGACGAACAGCAGCGTCGACGTCCGAGGTAGCCCTGACGTCGACGACGCGGTTGACGCACTGGACGGACAGGCGCGGCGAGCAGTTCGCTGAGCTCGCTCATCGCGATGCCACGGCGGCGGTTGCCCGCGGCTCGTCGCTCAGCAGCGCCAGATATCCGTCGCGGTGATCGCCGGGTGCTCGCCGAGCTCCGCGCGAGGCAAACGAAGAACGGGAGCGACGGGACTCGAACCCGCGGCCTCCGGCGTGACAGGCCGCGAGACCCGTAACGACCCGCAACGACGCGGGACGACGAATCCCGCTTGCAGACACGGGTTTCGGCCCTTCCGCGGGGTCTCGACCGCCTGCCCCTGGCGTGGCTGTGAGGACGTTTGGGTCACTAGTGGGTCACGACCGACCGGCGACCCAGACTCGATGAGGAGGTTGTGATGGACCACGACGACGAGATCGCTGACCTGGCCGACCGGCTGCAGGGAGCGAACGACTTGGAGTTCGAGATCGGGTGGGGGCGCTCACCGACCAGGAGCGGAACGCGTTCATGGCGCTCGTGAGGCAGCGGACCGCGCACGGCGAAGAAATGCTGGAGGCGCTGGAGGAGGACGTGCGGATTCTGCAGCTGCTGTTCGCCTATCAGGAGGGGGCCACCGCGCTGCAGTTCGTCGAGCGGGTCCGGGGCGCGTTGACCGACCCGCTGGCGGAGTAAGCGAGATACTGCGTGGGCGATGCCGCATGAGAGTCTCGAAGGTTTCATCCGCCGGCCCTTCATCGTCGAGCCCGCCCACGCTCAGACAGCGCCTCTTTGATGCGGGCCGCCGGTATCAGCGAGTTCGGCGGCGCTGTCAGGCGGATCGACCTCCCAGATCCGCGCCCCCTCGCGGACGACGAGGTCCTGATCGAAATCCGGGCGGCGGGCGTCGGCAACTGGGAGGAGTTCGTCCGGACGGGCGAGTGGGACGTCGGCCGCGGCCCTCCGATGGCGCTCGGCGTTGAGGCCGCCGGGACCATCACGGCGATCGGAGATTCCGTCGAGGACTGGGATCCGGGCGACGAGGTGCTTAGCCACCCGCTTCCGCTGCGGGATCAGGGAACCTGGGCGCCCTTGCTGATCGCCTCGGCGGCGGTGATCGCGCGAAAGCCTGCCGCCCTCTCGTGGGAGGCCGCTGCAGCGTTCCCCGTTCCGGCCCTGACCGCCACGCAGGTGATCGACGGAGCCCTGGCGGTGCGCCCTGACGACCTGGTCCTCGTCAATGGTGGGAGCGGGGTGACCGGCACGCTGCTCGTTGGACTGGCCGCGGCGCGCGGCGCCGAGGTGATCGCGACCGCAGGACCGGCCAGCCATGAGCGCCTGCGCCGGCTGGGAGCGGCCCACGTGCTCGACTATCACGACCCCGACTGGCCGGAGCAGGCGCGCGCCATTGGCGGCGGCTTGGGCGTGACCGCCGTGGCGAACGCGGTGCCTAACGGCTCAGCCGTCGCGATCGGCACCGTGCGCGACGGCGGTCACCTTGCGACGATCACCCAGGACCCACCGGACGAGCAGCGGGGCATCGAGATCTCGTCGGTGATCGTGCAGCCCGACGGCCGCGCGCTCGGCGAGCTCGCCGAGCTGGTCGCGACCGGGAAGCTCGAGGTCTCGACCGCGGCGACGTTCCCGCTCGAGGAGGCCGCCGAGGCCTTGGCGGCAGCAATCGGGGGCGGCGCCGGCGGAGCGGTCGTGCTTCGCCCCTGACGGGGGCGAGGATCTAGTCCGCCAGGGATTGGGTGGCGACCCCCGCTGGTCAACGACGGCCCCGTATGGTCGAGCCGGTCTTCGCCCAGATCAAGAACAACCTGCGCGCGGGGCGCTTCTACGAGCGGCGGGGATGGATCTCGGACGGCCACCGGACGTTCTACCCAGAACTCGGCGTCGCCGATACCCGATTCCGGCTGAGCCTGTCCGAGGGCGCCGTCGATCGGGAGCAGCCGGAACGTGGCGAGAGCGGGCGGCCGAGCTAGCGGTTACCGCCGACGGGAATCGCGCCAACAAATAATGCGTCGGCAAGGCGACCTGCTCTTCAGATGGGGGCGAGAGCGTACGCTGGCACTGCTGCTTTTCGCGCAATGCGGCAGCCTCGCGCCGAGCGAATCAATCGGGCGGTTCGAGATCAGGCTGGAGTCGCGCAAGGACCGAGCTCTCGTGAGAGCTCGAGCGGCTCCGCCGTCTGTAGGCGCAACTACCGCCTGACCTCGTAGCGAAGCTCGACCATCCCGCTCGAACGAGGGAGCACGCCTACGAGACGCATCGGGCCGCCCGGCAGGCGCCGGTCGAAGAGCGGCTTTCCGTGCCCCAGCACAACCGGAACCACCGTCACGAGCGCCTCGTCGAGCAGGCCACGCGCGACGAACTGGGAGGCAACGTTTCCGCCGCCGACGACCCACAGGTTGCCCTCGCCGGCGGAACTCAGCATGTCGTCGAAGAGCTCTGAGACCGGGGCGTTGCGGATGCGGACGTCGACGCCCTCTCCGTCGGGCACCGGGAGCGTGCGCGAGGAGAGAATCCAGCACGGCTTCCCGGCGTACGGCCACTCGCCCCCGCGCTCGAGGTGGCCGAGGATGAACTCGTAGGTGATGGAACCACTGACGAGTGCGCCGACCTCCGCGTAGAAGTCGTCGTAGCCGCCCTTGAAGGTGGACACGTCCTCACCCGGCGCGACGGCCTCGTAGCCGGTGAGCCACTCGATCGTATCGTCGGCCTCTGCGATGTAGCCGTCGAGCGATGCCGCGCAGTAGTACTGAACGCTCAACGCCGGTCATCGTAGCTCGGGGCTGGGTCAGCCGAGAGGGCACGCCTGCTCTCCCCGGAGATCCGATGACGCCCCGCTGCTGCAGTCCGCGTGAAGCGGCAGCATGGCAGGATGACGAGATGGTCCAGGGGGCCGGCTGGGTGTTCTCAGGCGCAGACGAGTTATGGGCAGCCGGTCTAGCGGGGCCACCCAGCGAGATACGGAGGTAGACGCGATGACGGAGCACAAGCTGGGAAGCCGCGAGGAGTGGCAGGCCGCACGCGACGAGCTGCTCGAGCGCGAGAAGGAGCACACGCGGATTGGGGATGAGCTCGCCCGGCAGCG
>Ga0081538_10001253_pt1 | contig 26482 bp, 29 predicted proteins | sample TabmetS5T2R1_FD_71022 | JGI IMG/M metagenome (GOLD analysis project Ga0081538, IMG submission 71022) | Tabebuia heterophylla rhizosphere microbial communities from the University of Puerto Rico - S5T2R1 | ecosystem: Host-associated > Plants > Roots > Rhizosphere ... | reverse complement strand
TGTCCGCCTCGAGCTTGGCGAGGATGTGCCGGACGTGGCTTTTCACCGTCTCCTGGCTGATGAAGAGCCTCTGCGCGACGTCTGCATTGGACATGCCGTCGGCGAGGAGCTGAAGGATCTCGCGCTCGCGCACCGTCAACATCTCCTCCCGCTCGCGCGTGAGGAGCGCCGGCATGAGGGCGGGATCGACGTAGCCCTCGCCGCTCGCAACCTTCTCGATCGCCCGGAGCAGCGTCTGGTGCGGCGCTTCCTTCAAGATGTAGCCCTTGGCGCCCGCCTCGAGACCGCGGCCCAGAAGGCTTCGCTCCCCGTACGCCGTGAAGATCAGCACGGCGGTCTGCGGCAGGCGCTCAGCCAGGATCTTCGTTGCCTCGAGCCCGTCCATGCCCGGCATGCGGACGTCCATGATCACGACGTTCGGGCGTCGGCGCTCCGCGACCGAGACGGCGCTCGCGCCGTCGGAGGCCTCGCCCACGACGCGGATCTGCGGCGAGCGCGAGAGGGAGAGGCGCAGGCCTTCCCTCACGACCTCGTGGTCGTCGGCAATTAGGCAGGTGATTTCGTCGGACATGGTGCGGCTCGCTCCCCGGACACGATGATAGATCGGGCGGGAAGCCGTCACACTTTAGAGGGACTTCTCGTTGACCCGATCGAGGGGTCCTTTCCCGGGGCGCTCGTCGTCGAGGGCGGCCGCATCGCCGAGGTGGAGCGGAGGGAGAGCGGAGCCGAGGAGCCGCTGGTCTTTCCGGGCTTCATCGACCTCCAGGTCTACGACCCCTCGGAGCTCGCTGCGACCGGCGTCACCGGATACCTGCTCGCGACCCGGACGGTGCGGGAGGTGGACGACCCGCTCTGCCTCGGCCTGCACCTCGAAGGGCCGTTCCTGAATCCGGAAGCCGCCGGCGCGATCCCGGTGGAGGAGCTGCGCACGGTCGACCTCGCCTTGGTTGAGGAGTGGGCCTCGGCGCACGATCTCGTCCGTCTGGTCACCCTCGCGCCGGAGATCCCGTTCGCACTCGTCGCGATCGAGCACCTCGCCGCAGCCGGAGTCGTCGCCGCGCTCGGCCACACGCTGGCGAACGGCCTGACGACGCAGGCGGCCGTCGATGCGGGCGCCCGCTTCGCCACCCATCTCTGGAACGCCATGAAGCCGCCGCGGGCCAGGGCGCCTGGCCCCGTCCTCACGCTCCTGCTCGACGAGCGGGTCACGATCGGCCTCATCCCGGACGGCCGTCACCTGCATCCGGCGGCCGAGGAGCTGGCCGTGCGTGTCGCCGGGCCGGAGCGGATCGCGCTCACGAGCGACCGGGTGCCGCCGCCGCAGCACCGCCCGGACGGATCGCTGCTCGGCGGCGACCGGAGCGGTGCCGCGGTCGTGAAGCGGATGGCGCGCTTCGGGCTCCGCGAGGCGGCCTTGATGGGCAGCCTCGTCCCTGCTCGCGTGCTCGGCCTTGGCGATCGGGGCCGACTCGCGCCCGGGCAGCGCGCCGATCTCGCCGTGCTCGCGCCCGATTTCTCGGTGCTTCGGGTCTTGGCGGCCGGAGAAGACCTCTGATTCCTCAGCTATCCTCAGACCGACACTTGGACGAACTACCGCCTAGTACCCACGCTCACGGGCCGGCGAGCCTGTGAGCGACTCCCTCCGCATCTTCGTCATTCTCCTGCTCGTCCTGGGGAATGCGATCTTCGTCGCCGCCGAGTACTCGCTCGTCACGGCGCGTCGGACCAGGCTCGAGGAGCTGGCCAAACGCGGCAACCGGAGGGCGAGGACGGCGCTGCTCCTCCTCGACGAGCCCGTCCGCTTCATCTCGACCGTGCAGGTGGGGATCACCGTCTGCGGGATCCTTCTGGGTGCGCTGGGAGAGCCGTTCATCTCACGCCTCCTCGGCGACTGGGTGTCGCGCGGCGTCGCGTTCATCATCTCCTTCCTGATCCTGACCTACCTCAGCGTCGTCCTCGGCGAGCTCGTGCCGAAGTCGATCGCGCTCCAGCGGGCGGAGCGGCTCGCGGTGTGGCTCGCCGTCCCCCTCGACTGGCTGGGCCGGATCACGTACCCGCTCGTCTGGATCCTCCAGAAGTCGGCGAACGGCATCGCGCGTCTCTTCGGCGTCCAGCCCGCGCCCGCCGGCCTGACCATGCACACCGAGGAGGACATCCGCCTGATCGTCGCCCAGACGGAGGAGATCGAGCAGGCGGAGGAAGAGATGCTCTACAAGGTCTTCGACTTCGCCGACAAGGAGGCCCACGACGTGATGGTCCCGCGGCCCGAGGTCGTCGCCCTCTCGGTCGAGCTTCCGCCCCAGGAGGCTCTCGCGGCGGTGATCGACTCGCCCTACACGCGCTATCCCGTGTTCCGCGACTCGCTGGACGACGTGATCGGCATCCTCCACGTCCGCGACCTCTTCGGCGCGCTCTACGACCGCGGGATCGACAACGTCGTCATCGAGGACATCGTCCGCCCGGCGTACGTCGTCCCGGAGACGAAGGACCTCGCGTCGCTCCTCGGTGAGTTCAGGCGCCAGAACCAGCACATGGCGCTCGTGGTGGACGAGTACGGCGCGGTCCAGGGGATCGTGACGCTGGAGGACCTGCTCGAGGAGATCGTCGGCGAGATCGAGGACGAGTACGACCTTCCGGACGAGTCGGTCGAGCGGCTCGACGACCGGCGGATTCGGATCCACGGGACGTTCACGATCGACGACTTCAACGAGCAGTTCGACCTGGCCCTGCCGCATGAGGACTACCACACGGTCGCCGGCTTCGTCTTCGGCGAGCTCGGCCGGGCGCCGCAGCCTCATGACGAGGTCGAGTACGACGGTCTCCGCTTCGAGGTGGTCGAGGTGGACGGGCAGCGCATCGAGAGCCTCGAGGTCGAGTTCGTCGACCGCGAGCTCGAGGACGCGGCCGAAGCCGAAGCCGCTCAGTAGGATCGCCGTCCCGATGCTCGCCGACCTGCTCGCGGACCTCGTCCGCATCGATTCGATCAACCCCGACCTGATCGAGGGCGCGGCCGGGGAGGGGGAGATCGCCCGCTGCGTGGCCCGGTGGCTGGAAGGGGCGGGCCTCGGGGTCGAGGTGGAGGAGGTGGCGCCGGGCCGCTTCAACACCGTGGGGGTTGCGCGAGGATCCGGCGGCGGGAAGACGCTGCTCCTCAACGCGCACATGGACACCGTCGGCGTCGCGGGCATGGAGCGGCCCTTCGAGCCCGCCGTCGAGAACGGCCGCCTGCGCGGACGCGGCTCCTACGACATGAAGGCGGGGCTCGCGGCGATCATGCTCGCGGGAGCCGACGCGGCGCAGGCCGGGCTGGCGGGAGACGTGATCGTCACGGCCGTCTGCGACGAGGAGGTCGCCAGCATCGGTACGGCGCGGGTGGCGGAGCGATACCGGGCGGACGCGGCCATCGTCTCCGAGCCCACCGAGATGCGGCTCGCGCTCGCCCACAAGGGCTTCGTCGGCTTCGAGATCGAGACGAAGGGCCGTGCCGCGCACGGCTCCCGTCCCGATCTCGGCATCGACGCCATCGCGCACATGGGCCACGTCCTCGTAGGGATCGAGGAGCTCGACCGTCGCCTTCGCGCCGAGCCGACGCATCCGCTCCTGGGCAGCGGCTCGCTGCACGCCTCCGTGATCGAGGGTGGCCAGGAGTACTCCAGCTACCCCGAGCGCTGCCTTCTCAAGGGCGAGCGGCGGACGATTCCGGGCGAGAGCGACGCCCAGGTGGAGGGCGAGCTGCGCGGGCTGCTCGGTGAGATCGACGGCGAGATCCGCGCCGTCGTCGCGCGCGAGCCGTACGAGATCGCCGAAGATGCACCGATCGCCGAGCTCGTTGCCCGTCACGCAGGCGGCCCGGAGATCGTCGGCGTGCCGTTCTGGGCCGACTCGGCGCTCCTCTCGTCTGCAGGCATCCCGACGGTCGTCTTCGGCCCCGCCGGCGAGGGCGCCCACGCGGTCGAAGAGTGGGTCGACCTAGCAAGCGCCCAGCGCTGCGCCGAGATCTACGCGGCCGTCGCCCGCGAGCTCTGCGCCTGACCTGCAGGGGACGCGGCCGTCGGTAGGGTGGCTGCATGGCCTCGCCTGCGACGATCGCGATCGGCGGCGACCTGGAGGTCTTCCGCATGGGCTTCGGGGCCATGCGGATCACCGGGCCGCGGATCCTCGGCTGGCCGGACGACCGGGAGAACGCGCTCCGCGTGCTCCGCCGGGCCGTCGAGCTCGGGGTGAACCTGATCGACACCGCCGACGCCTACGGCCCTGAGGTGAGCGAGCTCCTGATCGCCGAGGCGCTGCATCCCTACCCCGAAGGGCTCGTCGTGGCGACGAAGGGAGGGCTGCTGCGGACGAGCTCGGGCGCCTGGCCGCGGGACGGCCGTCCGGAGCACCTCCGCGAAGCCTGCGAAGGCAGCCTGCGCCGGCTTCGCGTCGACCGCGTGGACCTCTACCAGCTACACGCCCCCGACCCCGAGGTTCCTTTCGAGGACTCGGTCGGCGGGCTCGCACGGCTGCAGGCCGAGGGCAAGATCCGCCACGTCGGGCTCTCGAACGTGAGCGTCGAGCAGCTCCACCGGGCGCAGGAACTCGTCGAGGTCGTCTCCGTGCAGAACCGCTACAGCCTGGCCGACCGCTCCTCGGAGGGCGTGCTCGACGAGTGCGAGCGCCAGGGCATTGCCTTCCTACCTTGGTATCCGCTCGCCGTTGGCCGGCTGGCCGAGCCAGGAGGAGCGCTCGGCCGGATCGCGGACGCCCACGACGCGACGCCGGCGCAGCTCGCGCTCGCGTGGCTGCTGGCGCGCTCGCCGGTCGTCGTCGCGATTCCGGGGACCGCGTCCGTGGCCCATCTCGAGGAGGACGTCGCCGCGGCGTCGCTCGACCTCACGGCGGAGGAGTTCGCCGAGCTAAGCGCTACGGCCTGAGCCTCGACGTGTCCACGACCCGAAAGTCCGAGCCCTTTACGCGGTGGAGCGTGTGTAGCTGGTCGTTATCCAGCGCGGGTCCGGGACGCCGGAGATGTACCAGCTCGAGCCGTTGTCGGCGACGATCATCCCGTAGCGCTTGAGCGCCTTGAGAACGATCCGCGCCTCACGCGGGAAGCGGTTGACGAGAAGTTCGACCGGAGGCGCAGCCTGAGGCCCATGGGCGGCAGGTTGCGGCTGGTGTAGCGCGAGGCGAAGTGGCGCGCCGGGTAGATGAACGAGCGCTGCGACCGCCGGACCGTGAATCACAGCGCATGGTCGATGAGGCCGCGGGCGACGTCGTCGTACCGGGCGAGGCCGGGGAGGATCGGCAGTCCCGCCGCGTCGGCCGACGTCCAGGCGCGCGGGCGGAGCCGGTTGGAGCGTATGTTCCAGATCGCGCCCGAGCCGGCGCTCCACTCGGGCCAGAGGTCGAAGAGCTCGTAGAGCGTGCAGGAGTCGCGGTCGACGATGATCGCGTGCCGGTCGCCGTCGGCGTCTGGACCGCCCTCGATCGCCACGTCGGGCGGGATGGGATACGGCCCCGGGTCGCTCTCCTCGTCGTACTGGAAGTCGACCCAGAACTTCGACTGCGAGTTGCCGACGACGGTCACCGGGATCCCGATCGGGCCGCCGTCCCAGAAGCCCGAGCCGAAGTCGGCGTGGACGTTGAGGTCGGCGCCGATCGCCCTCACGATCACGGCGGAGCGCTTGTGCCGGGGCAGCTTGTTCACCGGCTTGTTCCAGACGTTCGAGGCCGGGAAGACCGGGCAGTTCGGCGCGCCCCGGGGGGCGCCGCATCGACGCCGGGGGCGAGGAGAGCGACAGCCGCGGCAGCCAGGGCCGCGGGGAGAGCGAGCCTCATCCTCTCGTTGTCTGCCCGTCGGGCGAGGCCGTCAATCCCCGAGTTGGAGGAGTGCGGCCATGCGGTCCCAGCGGTCGAGCTCGCAGCCGTTCGACCGGCTGAAGGCCGCGTCGACCTCCTGCCCGTTGATGACGCCGACCACCGTCGCCTCCTCCGGCCCTCCGAAGATCATCGTGCAGGCCGCATCCGCTGGCACGGGCTCGAGCGCCTCGGGATCGGACGTGAGCAGTCTGCACGCCTCGTCGGGGCTCGGGTGCGTCCCGCTTGCCGGGTCGCACGTCAAGGTCGCCTCCTGCGAGGGCCCGTCCTTCCCCTGGGCCCAGGAGGTGACCGTCACCTCGACCGCAGGGCCCGGACGCGGCTCGGTCGACTCGCCGCCGCCACCCCCGCCGCCCGCCGCGTCGTCCCCCGAATCGGAGCCGCAGCCGACGGCGGTTAGGCCGATCACCGCTGCCGTAAGCGCGACACAAACCCGGCGGAACGGCGCTACGGTTGCTCTTCCACCCGTCATCGCGGCCGAGGAGGTTCGAGATGAGACGCTGGCTGCTGGGTCTCCTGACGGTTCTGGTTCTCGTTGTGCCCATGAGCGCGGGAAGCGCCGCTCGCGGGAACGACGACGGCGGCAAGAGGGACCGCACCGTCAAGACGAAGGGCGGCTTCGACATGAAGCCAAACAAGTTCATCCGGAGCGATCTCCGATTCGCTCCCGGCAAGATCGCCGTCCGTTCGGGGGGCGAGGTGACGTGGCGCGACCGAGACGACTCGCCGGAGCCGCACACGATCACCGTGGTCGACGCCGAAGAGCTGCCGGACACCGTGGAGGAGGTGTTCGGCTGCTTCGACACCGGCCCTTGCTCGCTCGCAGCGGGGCACTTCGCCACGGATCCGCCCACGCTTGTCCTGAACGAAGGCGCTCCGGGGCTCGACACCCGAGGTGATTCTCTGTTCCTCGGGGACGGAGAGGAAATCTCTGCGACAGTGAGCGCCCCGTCGGGGACGAGGCTGCACTACCTGTGCGCCATCCACGCTTGGATGCAGGGGCTCATCAAGGTGAAGTAGTCCCGTCGGACTCCGAGACGTCACGAGCTCGCCGGGCGTCCAGGCCCGGCGAGCTCGTCGGTGCGCCGCGCCAGCTCGACGTCGCGCTCCGTGATCGCCCGCTGTGCGTGCGTCGACCAGCGGACTGTAACCCGGTTCCAGCTGATGGCGAGATCGGGGTGGTGGTTCGCCGCCTCCGCCGCCTCGGCGAGGCGCTTCACGAAGGCCATCGCCTCGGCGAAGTGCGCGAAGCGGTACTCGCGCTCGAGCGCGCCGCGGGACTCGCTCCAGCCGTCCGGATACTCGACGGGCACTACGGGGCATTCTTGCTCAGCGTGAAGGTGTCGCCGTCCACGACCCCGGAAAGCTCGATCGGCCGGTCGGTCCAGCTGACGTCGCCTTCGCTGACGAGTCCGTCGACGTCGTCCAGGCTCAGCCCGACGACGCGGAGGGAGGCGCCGCCACACTGGGGTGGGAAGGACTCCGCGAGCGCCGAGCAGAACCGGACGTCGTCGCCCAGGGCGAGCAGGTTGCCGCCCACGAGGAGCATGTCGTCGGTGTTGGAGGCGAGCGCGTCTTCGATCGAGATCGCGGTGGTGTCGCCGCCCGCGGCGCCGTCGTCGTCGGAGCCGTCTCCGCCGCAGCCGGCGAGCACGGCCGCAGCCACGAGCATGGGGAGGAGCGCGAGGCTTCTCATGCCGATTCGACCGGATCTTCGGTGCGAAGGTTCCCGCCCCTACGCCGTCCTACGAGAGCGCCAGGCTCTCGATCCGCTCGTCGGCGATCGTCCAGGCGGCCAGCTCGCCGGTGCGGAGGGAGAGGATCACGTACGGCTTCCCTTCCCAGAGGCCGATCGACTCGACGTCGGTGCGCGACGGGCGCGGCGGCGAGGCGGGGTGGGAGTGGAAGACGGCCAGCTCGTAGCCGTCGTCCTCCACGAACCAGACCTCGGGGTCGATCTCGAGCTCGAACCGGTAGGGGCTCGCGGCCCGATTCCTCCCCGGGAAGAACCGCTCCGCGACCCCGTCGCGCAGGGCGATGAGGCCGCAGGCCTCGTTGGGGAGCTCCGCCTCGGCGTGCTCGACGAGCGCCGAGCGCACCTCGGCCGGAATCACCACCAGAGGCGGTCGTCCATGGCCGCGCCCACCTCGCCGCGGGGGCGCGTCCAGAAGTCGGCCGAGAGGTACTTCCATCCGCCGTCCGCGAGGACGGCCACGACGACTCCCTCGTTCAGCTCTTCCGCGAGCCGGCGGGCGACGTGGATGACGGCGCCGGACGAGACGCCGGCGAAGATCCCTTCCCGCTCGAGCAGCAGCCGGAGCCCCGCCACCGACTCCTCGTTGGTCACGAGCACCTTCCGGTCGAGCTTGGCGACGTCGAGGATGGGCGGGACGTAGCCGTCGGCCAGGGAGCGCAGGCCGTAGACGAGGTCGCCCTGGAGCGGCTCCGCGGCGGCGACGACGAGCTCCGGGAAGGACTCCCGGAGCCGGTCCCCGGCGCCCATGAGGGTGCCGCCGGTTCCGAGACCGGCGACGAGGGCGTCGACATGCGGGATGGCATCTGCGATCTCGGCGCCCGTACCCTCGTAGTGGGCCCGGGGATTGGCCTCGTTGCCGTACTGGAAGGGCATGAACAAGCGCGAGTCGCGCTCGGCCATACCCAGAGCGAGCCGAACCGCGCCGTTCGAGCCTTCCGAGGCAGGTGAGAACACGAGCCGCGCGCCGTAGAGCTCGAGCAGCTTCGTGCGCTCGGGCGTGGCGTTCTCGGGGATGACGCAGGTGAGCGGGTAGCCCTTGAGCTTCGCCACCAGCGCGAGGGAGATGCCGGTGTTGCCGCTCGTGGGCTCGAGGAGCTCTCGGCCGGGCTCGAGCTCGCCGGAGGCCTCGGCCGACTCGATCATCGCCTTGGCCACCCGGTCCTTGATCGAGCCGGTGGGATTCTGCCCTTCGAGCTTCGCGTACAGCCGGACGCCTTCGTGCGGGGACAGGCGTGACAGCTCGACGAGCGGCGTGTCCCCGATCGTCTCGAGGAGCGACGGAGTGAGCGTCCGCTCGCCGCCCGCCATCGCCGGGAGGAGGATGACGGTCGAGCCCTGTCGCACCTCCGTGTCGAGGCCGTCGAGGGTGCGGACGTCTTCGCTGTCCAGATAGACGTTGACGAAGGGCGCGATGCCGTCGCCGTCCTCGAGCACCTGCCGGCCGAGGCCGGGAAAGCGCTCGGCGAGGTCGGCGAGCAGCTCTCGCATGGTCGAGCCCATGGCTTCGACCTCGCGGGCGCCGCCGACCTCGGAGCGCAGCGTGGGCGGTATGCGAACCCTGGTCACGACGCCACCTGCGGCGCCGGGCCGGCGCAGAACTCCACGTAGTCGATGTAGTCCGTGATGGTCGAGCTGTCGCCGCAGACGGGGCAGTCCGGGTCGCGGCGCAGGCTGATCTCCGTGAACTGCGTCTCGAGGGCGTCGAAGAGGAGCAGCCGGCCGATGAGCGGCTCGCCGATCCCGAGCGCGAGCTTCAGCGCCTCGTTCGCCTGCAGGGAGCCGACGATGCCGGGCAAGACGCCCAGGACTCCGCCCTCCGCGCAGCTCGGTGCCATCTCCGGCGGCGGTGGCTGGGGGAAGAGGCAGCGGTAACACGGCCCCTCCTTGGGCTTGAACACCGTGGTCTGGCCCTCGAACCGGAAGATGGAGCCGTGGACGACCGGGATGTCGTGCCAGACGGAGGCGTCGTTCAGGAGGTAGCGCGTGGGGAAGTTGTCGGCGCCGTCGACGATCACGTCCCAGCCCTCGCCGAGGATCCGGTCGACGTTCTCCGACGTCAGCCGCTCCTTGAAGACCTGCACGGTCACGTCCGGGTTGAGCGCCTCGATCGTGCGCTTGGCGGAGTCGGCCTTCGAGTCGCCGAGCCGCTCGGTCGAATGGATGATCTGGCGCTGGAGGTTGGAGTCGTCCACGACGTCGTCGTCGACGATCCCGAGCGTTCCCACGCCGGCCGCCGCCAGGTACAGCGACGCGGGCGAGCCGAGCCCGCCGGCGCCGATCAGGAGCATGCGCGAGTCGAGCAGGCGCAGCTGGCCCTCTTCGCCGACTTCCGGGATGAGGAGGTGACGGGAGTAGCGGCGGCGCTTCTCCTCCGCGAGCACGCGGGGGAGGTCGAAGCCGAAGCCGCTGCGCTTCCACTCGTTGAACCCGCCGGCGAGCGAGGAGACGTTCTCGTAGCCGAGCTCTTCGAGTGCCTTGGCGGCGAAGGCGGAGCGGGCGCCCGAGGCGCAGTAGACGACCACGTCGGCGTCCCGGTCCGGGACGGCGGCCTCGATGCGCGACTCGAGGTTGCCCCTGGGGACGTGGATCGCGCCCGGAATGTGGCCTTCGTCCCACTCGTTTCGGTCGCGCACGTCGACGAAGACCGGGGACTCCGACGCGCGCAGCTCGGCGGCGCGCGGCACGTCGATTTCCTCGATCTCGCTCTTGACTTGCTGCAGGAGCTCTCGGTAGGAGGGCATTGCTTCAGGAAGTATAGCTATCTCCCCGCGGCGTCCCACTTCGCGCGGAAGCTACGCTCGCCGCGTGTCCAGGCGTCGCGCCCGCGTCCTCGTCGGCCTCGCCGCGGCGGCTGCCGCGGCGCTCGTCGTCGGCGTCACCGTCCTCCAGGCGGAGGACGAGAGCTCGGCGCCCGAGACCGAGGCCGGGGAGTCCCCGCCGCCCCCGCTCGAGCTCGGACTCACCGTCCGCGACGACCCGCAGGCAGAGGCGCTGCGCGACGCCGAGCAGCTCCTCGAGGGGGGCGACCGCGAAGCCGCCCGCGCGCGCTTCGAGGAGCTTCTCGCCGAGGATCCCGGCTTGGTGGAGGCCGCAGTGGGCGCCGCCATTGCGGCCTGGCCCGAGGGGACGCTGAGCCGTCTGGAGCAGCTCGCGGCCGATCACCCGGCGAGCGGAGTCGTCCTCTTCCACCTCGGTCTCGCCCAGCTCGCGAGCGGGGACCGCGAGGCGGCCGTCGCGAGCTGGGAGGAGGCCGAGCGCGCCGATCCCGATTCGCCCGCAGCCCTGCGCGCCGAGGACGCCCTCCACCCGGAGTTCGCGCCGGGCCGGCCGCCATTTGTCGCCCCGATCGAGGCGCCCGCGGAGCTGGAAGGCCTCTCGCCGGAGGAGCAGCTCGCGGAGCTCGCGCGGCAGGCGAAGGCAGGAGGCGTCGAGGAGAGGCTCGCGTATGGGATCGCGCTTCAGCGAGTCGGGCATCCCGCGTCCGCGCGGGAGGCGTTCGCCGACGCGGCCGCGGCGGACCCCGCGAGCCTCCCGGCCAAGGTCGCCGCGGCGGTCGGGCGCTTCGACAAGGACGATCCCTCCCAGGCTTTCTCCCGCCTGGGCCCTCTCGCCGACGCCGACAAGGGCGGTGTCGTCCGCTACCACCTCGGGCTCGCGCTCTCGTGGATCGGGCAGGTCGAAGAGGCGAAACGCCAGCTCCGGCTGGCGCGCGGGGAGGCACTGAACGGCTTTTACGGGAGGGAAGCGGAACGGCTCCTCGACCGTCTTGAAGACGTCGAAGGCTGATGTCCCCCGAAAGGGGCATGCCGAACGTCCGACCGCCGTGCAAGAGTCGCGGCGCTCGTGGGAGAGATTCGTAGCAATGCGGCCGTTGACAAGTCGTCCGTCCCGGCTACGTTGAGGGGACGGGATAGGGGATTCGAGGAGAGGGAGGGGAGCGACGTGGGCGTCATCGTCGACCATGAGGACGCCAGGGCGCTGGTGCGCCAAGGCCAGGAGGCGGGCTTCCTGACGCACGAGGAAATCGCGCTCGCCCTGGGGGACGAGCTCGAGCCCCTGCAGCTCGACGAGTTCTACTCGGCGCTCGAGGAGCTCCAGATCGAGGTCGTCGACGAGGCCGACGACGGCGTCGCGGTCGACCTCGAGCCCGAGGAACGCGAGATCTCGACGGACGCGCTCCAGCTCTTCCTCAAGGACATCGGCAAGGTTCCCCTCCTGACCGCGGCGCAGGAGGTCGAGCTCGCCAAGCGCATCGAGCGCGGCGACCACGCGGCCAAGCAGAAGATGGTCGAGTCCAACCTCAGGCTCGTCGTCTCCATCGCCAAGAACTACCGCAACCAGGGCCTGCCCTTCCTCGACCTGATCCAGGAGGGGACGATCGGCCTCGTGCGCGCAGCCGAGAAGTTCGACTACCGGAAGGGGTTCAAGTTCTCGACCTACGCGACCTGGTGGATCCGGCAGGCCGTGGCGCGCGCGCTCGCCGACAAGGCGCGGACGATCCGCATGCCGGTCCACGTCGTCGAGAAGCTGAACAAGATCGGCCGGATCGAGCGCAAGCTCCTCGGCGAGCTCGGTCGCGAGCCGACGGTCGAGGAGGTCGCCCGCGAGCTCGAGCTGGAGTGCGACGAGGTGGAGCACATCAAGCGAAGCGCGCAGGCACCGGTCTCGCTCGAGAAGCCCGTCGGCGACGAGGAGGAGTCCGAGTTCGGCCACTTCCTCGCGGACGAGACCGCGCCCGCGCCCGACGAAGCCGCCGAGACGGCGCTCCGGAAGGAGACGCTCACGCGCGTGCTGCAGACCCTCTCGCTGCGCGAGCGCCGCGTCCTCGAGATGCGCTACGGCCTCGACGGCCAGCACCCGCGCACCCTCGACGAGGTCGGGCGCACGTTCAACGTCACGCGCGAGCGCGTCCGCCAGATCGAGAACCAGTGCCTGAAGAAGCTTCAGGCGCTGGCCGAGACGCAGAAGCTCCGCGACGTCGCCTAGAAAGAGAGGGGCGGGCCGCTCGGGCCCGCCCCTCGCAGTTCTTCCTCCGCTCTGACTACCGGCCAGTCTTCCGCTGGATGGCAGCCTTAAGAAGGCCCTTCGTCATGCGCGAACGGCCCTTGATGTCGAGCCTCTGGGCCTCCCTGTAGAGCTCTTCCTTCGTCTTCTCTCTTGTGACAGTCGCCATTAGCTCACCCCCTTGGATGTGGCTTGGTCCCGCCTACCCGGTCGGGCGAAGAGCAAACAGGCATATGCAGCCGTGGCAGGGCGGCGCGCACGCCAGGATCCTGAAGAAGCTCGGGCTCTAGACTCCCCGTCGCAGCGGTGGTCACCGTCGACGACGTGCGGGAGTTCGTGCTCACCCTTCCCCGGGCGTACGAGGTCTTCGTGCGGGGGCGGATCAAGTTCCGGGTGGGGAAGATCGTCTTCGTCGCCTTCTCGCGCGACGAGACGACCATGGGCTTCGGCTTCCCCAAGGAGTGCGTCGGGCGCTCGTCGAGACGGAGCCGGAGAAGTTCTTCCTCCCCGGCGAGTCGGACATGCGTTTCCACTGGGTGTGCACGCGCATGGATGCGCTGGACGTCGAGGAGATGCAGGATCTCGTCCTCGAGGCCTGGGCGATGTGCGTCCCCAAGTACGTCTCTGCGCCCTTCGTACGGACCGAACCATAGACTCTCGCCCGTGACCGAGGCCGACCGGGTCGATCCCGCCTGGCTCGAGGAGCTCTCCGAGTGGCTCCGGATCCCGAGCGTGAGCGCCGACGCTGCGCATGTCGGCGACGTGCGCGACGCCGGCGAGTGGGTCTGCGAGTTCGTCCGGGGAGCCGGGGGAGAGGCCGAGCTCGTGGAGACGGAGACCCATCCGCTCGCCGTCGGCGAGATCCGCGCATCCTCCGGCGACGCGGACGCTCCCACGGTCCTCCTCTATGGCCACTTCGACGTGCAGCCGCCGGCGCCGCTCGACCTCTGGGAGTCGGCGCCGTTCGAGCCGGAGCTCCGCAACGGCTACCTCTACTGCCGCGGCGCCGTGGACGACAAGGGGAACTCCTACCTCGTGCTGAAGGCGGCCCGCCTGCTCGCGGAGGAGGGCGCGCTGCCGGTCAACGTCAGGATCGCCTTCGACGGTGAGGAGGAGATCGGAGGACATTCCATCGTCGACTTCCTCGCGGCGGACGAGCGGGGCGCGGACGCCTGTCTCATCTTCGACAGCGGCATGCCCCGCGAGGACACGCCCGCCTTCGACCTCGCCGTGCGCGGGCTCGTGTACTTCCACGTCCGCCTCCGTACGGGCGAGCGCGATCTCCACTCGGGCGTCTTCGGAGGCGCGGCCCTGAATGCCGTCCACGCTCTCATGCAGACGCTCGAGGCTGTCGTGGCGGTGCCTGATGAGCTCAGGGCGGGCGTCGTCCCGCCTACCGACGAGGAGCTCAGCTCGTGGCAGGAGCTCGAGCCCGGCGCGGTCGTGCTCGCCGGGGCCGCGGCGACGCCGATCGACGAGCGTGCCGAGGAGGATTTCTACCGGCGCACGCTCGCGGGGCCGGCGGTCGACGTCCACGGGGTCCAGGGCGGCGAGGCGCTGCTCCAGAAGACGGTCCTGCCGGTGCTCGCCGAGGCGAACGTCTCCATCAGGCTCGCGCCGGGCCAGGCTGTCGAGGAGATCGCGTCCGCCTTCGAGCGCCTTCTTCGTGATGCGGCACCGAGCGGCGCCGAGCTCGAGGTGGAGCGCCGATCGGCTGCGCCGGCCGGGTTGATCCCGCCGAATGCCCCCGCGGTCAAGCTCGCCCAGGACGCGTTCGAGCGGATCGTCGGCCGCCGCCCGCTGCTGGTCCGCTCCGGCGGCACGATCCCGCTCGTGCCCGCCCTCTCGGAGCGGGGCATCCCCACGATCCTCACCGGCTTCGCGCTTCCCGACGCCAACATGCACTCGCCGAACGAGCGCTTGCTCGCGCGCTACATCCCTCTCGGTGTCGAGACCGCACGCGAGACTCTCGCCGCACTCGGCGCCCTCCGCTGACGGTGCAAGTCGGGCAGGCCGTCAACGGGACCCTCCGGAAGGCCATCCTTGCGTCCTCCGGGAGCCCGCGCGTGCGCCGGTTCGCCGACCGGCACGGGCTTCGCCTCGGCGCGTCGCGTTTCGTGGCCGGCGAGGACCTGGACGCGTGCGCCGCAGTGCTGCGCCGCCTGAACGAGCGCGGTCTCTACGCCAACACGACGCTCCTCGGAGAGGACGTCCTCGACGCTGCGGAGGCCCGCGCCGTCGCCGACGAGTACCTCGTCATCGTCCAGCGCCTGCACGACGAGGAGCTGCGCGCCAACGTGGCGCTGAAGCTGACGCACCTCGGGCTCGACGTCGACGAGGAGTTGGGCTACGACAACGTCGCTCGCGTCGTCCAACGCGCGGCCGAGCTCGGCACCTTCATCCGGATCGACATGGAGTACTCGGCGCTCGTCGACCCGACTCTCCGCATCTACCGGCGGCTGCGGGAGGCCGGGCTCGACAACGTCGGCACCGTCCTCCAGTCCTACCTCTACCGCACGCCCGAGGACCTCGAGAGCCTGCTGCCGCTCGCCCCGAACCTGCGGATCGTGAAAGGCGCCTACCTCGAGCCGGAGTCCGTCGCCTACCCGAAGAAGGCCGACGTCGACGCGGCGTACCTGCGCCTGGTGGAACGCTCGCTCCAAGGCGAGGGCTACACGGCGATCGCCACCCACGACGAGCGGATGATCGACCACTCGCTCGCGTTCGCCGAGCGGGAGGGGATCGGCCGCGACCGCTTCGAGCTGCAGATGCTCTACGGCGTCCGTCCACAGCTGCAGCTCGACCTCGCCGCCCGCGGCTACAAGGTACTGGTGGCGACGCCGTACGGCCCGGCGTGGTTCCCCTTCTTCATGCGGCGGCTGGCCGAACGGCCCGCGAACCTCCTCTTCGTGGCCAGGAACCTGGTGAAGCGCTAGCGGCCGGGACCGCTACGCGACCCGGGCGGCCTTCCGCCCGTGCGTGTGCGCCTCGTCCGCCACCAGCCATGAATGCCCGAAGCGGCGCATCTCCTCGATGATGGGGAGGAGGGCCGTTCCCTTCTCGGTCAGCTCGTACTCGGCGCGACGTGCGCTCGCGTGCTTGTCGATGATCCCGTCGTGCTCGAGCAGGCGCAGGCGCTCGGAGAGGGTGCGGGGGCTGATGCCCGGGCACGAGCGCTCCAGCTCGGAGAAGCGACGGGGCCCTTCGGAGAGGTCGTGGACGATGATCGCCGTCCACTTCGAGCCGATGATCTCGGCCGTACAGGCGACTGCGCACTCCTCGTCGTGGACGGGCTTCATCGTGCGCATGGGCGCATTGTAGCCCGGGGGTGTGAGAGTTCCTGACGTGATGGGGCCTCGTCGTCGGGATGTGATGGTCGTTCCGAGGCAAGGGCGCAGGGAGCGTTCGTAGCCGGAGGCTACGGGCGCGACTGAGGACGCAGTCCTCGGGGCGAGCAGCGCAGCCCGGCGGCACAGCGCCTCATTGCGTTAGGAGCTCTTAGTCCCAGGGAGGGGGGTTGTGCACCCAGCGGCCACCGAGCATCGTGGCGACGACCCGGACCTCGGCGAGCTCGTCGGACGGGCAGTCGAGCGGGTCGCGGTCGAGCACGACGAGGTCTGCGAGGTAGCCGGGGACGAGCTTCCCTCGCCGCCGCTCGTCGCCCGTCAGCCAGGCAGGGGCGACGCAGGTTGCGTACAGCGCCTGCTCGACGGTGACTGCCTGCTCCGGGTGCCATCCCTCGCGGTCGTCGAGCGTGCGGGTGACGCCGGCCCTGATCCCGAAGAGCGGGTCGAGCTCCTCGACGGGCGCGTCGGAGCCGTTGGCGACGAGGGCCCCGGAGTCGACCAGCGAGCGGAAGGCATAGGCGCCGGCCGTCTTCTCCTCCCAGAAGCGGTCGGCGAGGTCGCGGTCGGACGGGGCGTGGCTGAACTGGACGGAGGCGGCGACGCCCAGCTCGGCGAACCGAGGGATGTCTTCCGGCGCCAGGAGCTGCGCGTGCTCGATCCGCTGGCGCAGTCCGCGCGGACGCCACTCGTCCTGCGTCGCCTCGTAGGCGTCGAGCGCGCGGCGGTTGGCGAGGTCGCCGATGGCGTGCACGGCGACGGGGAAGCCGGCCCTCGCGCTGCGCCGCACGATGTCCTCGAACTCGTCGTAGCCGACGATCTCGACGCCTGAGCCGTCGAGCATGAGCGCCGTGCGCGACCCGAGCGTCCCGTCGAGGAACGCCTTGATGTAGCCGACCCTGAGGAAGTCGTCGCCGAGCCCGGAGGCGAGGCCAAGCTCCTGGAGCCGGTCCAGGTGATCCCACGGCAGCGACTGCCAGACGCGCAGGTCGAGCGCGCCTTCGTCCTTGAGGCGCTGGAAGACGCGGAGCGCGCCCAGCCAGCCGTCCTTGTCGTGGACGGCGACGACGCCCCGGGACAGCGCCAGCGGAATCGCCTCGCGGCACGCGTCGACCATCTCGTCCTCGCTCGGGCGCACGTACGTGTCGCGGAAGTGCCAGGCGCACTCCTCCCTGAGGACGCCGGTCGGCTCGCCGGCCTCGTCCCGCTCGACAACGCCGCCCGGCACTTGCAGCTCGCCGTCGGTGAGCGCGAGCGCTGCAGAGTTGACCCAGAGCGAGTGGTAGTCCTTGGACATCAGCGCCACCGGGACATCGCCTGCCACCTGGTCGAGCGCCTCCTTCGTCGGCTCGTACGCGGGCGACCACTCGCCGCTCCGCCAGCCGAGGCCGCGCAGCCAACGGCCCGAGGGCACCTCGCCGATGGCCGCAGCAACGCGCGCGAGCGCCTCGTCCAGCGAGCTCGCACCTTCGAGCCGCACCTGCCGCTGCGCGAGGGCCCAGGTGGGGAAGTGGACGTGCGAGTCGGTGAAGCCGGGGAGGACGCAGCGCCCGCCGAGGTCGAGGCGCTCCGGGCTCGCGAGCGCCGTCTCGTGCGCCCCGACGCCGCCCGCCACACGATCGCCTGCGATCGCCAGGGCGGCAGCCTTCGGCAGCGACGCGTCCAGCGTGCGGACGATGCCGTTCTCGAGGATCACGACGCGAGGATAGTCAGACCCGCTCCAACAAGCGCCGACGCCCCGGTGGCGGCAGGGAGGCCACCGGGGCATCTGGCGGGAGCCGGGAGGCTCGTCACCGGGCTGCTCGTTATTCGCAGCCCGGCGCCGAGCGGTTCGGCGGCTATCCGAACATGTCGGGGTTCTGCTCGGCGATGGCGGCCGCGAGCGTGTCACCGGTCGCCACCATGTGCTTGTACGCCTCGCGGAAGAGCGTGTACGCCTCGTCGTAGTCGCCGGCGGCGTAGGCGTCGAGCGCGCCCTTCAGCTGGGTGATATGCATGGTCAGGCCTTCCTGGAGGGCGTCCTGCGGGAGGCCGGTGGCCTGGGCGAGGAAGCCGGAGAAGGCGCCGGTGTAGCCGGTCAGGTTGTCGACCGCTTCCTGCTGGGCGGCCTTGTCCTTCTGGGCCAGCGCGACCGTATAGTCGACGAAGAAGCGGATGTGGTCGCGCCAGTGGCTCGGGGCGTCCAGGAACGTCTTGGCGGCCTCGTCCCCGTAGATCGAGCCGACCGCCTCGGAGATGTCGACGGCGTTTCGATCGAGGGCGCCGGCGATCGCCTCGAAGTCCGGATCGCCGGAGAGCCCCTTCTGGGTGGCGAGCATAGCCAGCACCGCGTGCTCGCCGAAGAGCCGGTCGAGGGTGACCCGCAGGTCGACGGCGGAGGTCGTCGCCGGCTCGAGCGAAAACCGGTCGGGCGACTGCTCGGCGATCGCGCCGGCCAGGGTGTCGCCGGTCTCGTACATGTGCGCGTAGGCCTCCCGGGTGAGGTCGTAGGCCTCCGCGTAGTCCTTCTTCGCGTAGGCGTCGATCTGACCCTTGAGCTGGCCGATGTGCGTGGCGAGGCCTTCCTGGAGGGCGGATTGCGGCAGGCCGGTGGCTTGGCTGAGGAAGCCGGAGAAGGCGCCCGTGTAGCCCGTGAGGTTGTCGACGGCTTCCTGCTGCGCGGCCTTGTCCTTCTGGGCGAGGGCGACCGTGTAGTCGACGAAGAAGCCGATGTGGTCGCGCCAGAGGCTGGGCCCGTCGAGGAACTGCTGCGCGGCCTCGTCGCCGTAGACCGAGCCGATCGCCTCCGAAACCTCGAGGCTGTTGGCATCGAGCGCCGCGGCTGCGGCCTCGAAGTCCGGGTCGCCGTCGAGGCCCTTCTGGCTGGCGGCGATCGCGAGCAAGGCGTGCTCGCCGAGCAGCGTGTCGAGCGTCACGCGGAGGTCCGCGGCCGGGCTGGCCGTGTTCGCGGTGCTCATGTCCATGTCGTCCGACTTGCCAGTCGACCCCATCTGGGCGGGGGCCGGGCCGTCGGCGGCGGTGTCGTCCTCGTCCCCGCCGCACGCGGCGAGCACGAGGGCGCTCGCGAGGACGGCGAGGAGCGCGAAGAGGATTCTGAGTCTCATCGTGTCTCCCTGAGTCGGTGTCATGCGGAACACGCCTGGTTCGCCGCACACCGCGACGCGGTTCGCCGCGACCGCTCTCAAAACCGGCTGATCCCGCTCTGCGTATGAACTGCCGATGCGTCGTCTTCTCCTCCTCGCGCTCGCACTGGTCCTCCTCCCGGCGTGCGGCGGCGGCGGGGAGGAGGAGGCGGCCGGGGACGACGCGGGGTCGGAAGGAAGCGTCGTGGACGTCGCGCTCGGCGAGTTCACGATCGAGCCGTCGGCGATCGCAGTCGAACCGGGCTCATACACGTTCCACGTCGTCAACGACGGCGGAGTGGTGCACGCGCTCGAGATCGAAGGGCCGAGCCGGGAGGTGGAGACCGGAGACCTCGCCCCCGGCGAGTCGGCCGACCTGACGGTCGACTTCTCCGAGGACGGCACCTACGAGATCTACTGTCCCGTGGGAGACCACCGCGACCGTGGCATGGAGGGGTCGATCACCGTCGGCGAGGGGGGCGGCATGACGCCGGACGAGACGACGACGGAAGAGGACTCCGACTACCGCTACTAGGAGCTAGCTACAACACCAGCCGACGATGCGCGGAAACTCGGTCGCTCCCACGCCTCCGGGGTCGAACTCGCGCCGGACGTCGGGCACGACGACGTAGCCGCTCACGCCGGGAAGGCGGATGAACAGGAGCTGGTCGGCCTCGGGCCAGCCCGTGACGAGCCAGCGGCCGTTCGGGGAGAAGACGACGTCCTCCAGCCGGCCCTCGCCCTGCTGGATCCGCTCGCCGCCGACGACGATCGAGCTGCGGCCGCTCTCGGCGTCGTACACGGAGTATGCGATCTCGCGTGTCCTGGGGGCGAAGGCCGCGTCGAGCACGTCCTGGCCCTGCGCTGTCTCGAGCCCCCGACCCGCCGGCCGCCCGTCGGCTCGGTAGAGCGGATGACGTCGGCCAGCGGTGACGACGAGGAGCAGGCCGGCGTTGGCCGACCAGACGACCTGCTCCGGCGTGGCTCCCGGGTCGGCCGACCAGAGCTGCTTGCCCGAGTCCGCGTCGACGACGCGGATGCGGCCGCGCGTGTCCGCGTAGGCGAGGACGGTGCGTCCTTCCGCCGGAAGCCAGGCGGGCGGGACCGGGGCGACGTCCGCGGCGAGCAGCCGGTCGCCCGTGCCGTTGCCGACGACGACGCGTAACGTCTCGCCCTCGCGGTAGGCGACGCGGTAGCCGGGGCTGGGTGCCCAGCGGGCGTCGGAGACCGGCGTCGGCCGCGTGACGGTCCACCGCACGTCGCCTTCGGGCGTCACCGCGACGACCCGCCGTCCCTGGGTGGCGACGACGTAGAGCGCGTTCGGGGAGAAGGACGCGTCCTCGTAGTTGCCGAGCAGGCGCTTGGAGCCGTCGTGCCTGACGATCCAGGGCCCCTGCTCGGAGACGACGAGGAGCCGTCCCGCACTGGGCAGGCGGACGAGCGCCGGTTCCGTCGCCTCCTCGCCGGCGACGCGGTCGCGGATCCATCCGCCGACCGAGCGGCCGGGGGGCGAGAGCGCCGCCGCCACGAGCGCCGCGAGCACGGCGAACGCAACGACCAGGCGCAGCCGTCGCCCGTGCCTCGGCACCGGGTCGCGGGTCGCGTAGGCCTCGCGGACCACCGTCCAGCCGCGTCGCTGGGCCTCGAGTTCGCCCGGGACGCGCACGGCCAGCAGGGCGTCGCGGACGTCGCGGTCGCTCATCGCTCCTCCCGGCCGATGCTGCCCTGGAGGGCGTCGAGGGCGCGGCGAAGACGGGAGTTCACGGTGCCGCGCGGAAGCTCGAGCATGCGTGCGATCTCGCCCGGCGTGTACTCGAGGACGTAGCGAAGTACGACGACGGCACGATGGTCGGGCGAGAGCGAGGCGAGCGCAGAGACGACGTCGTCCGGGAGCGGGATGGCGGGATCGCCCCGCCCCTCGGCCGGGACGTCGTCGATCGCCTCGCCCGCTCCCACCTCGCGCCGAAGCGACCGGGCGCGCGTCCAGTCGATCGCCCGGTTGACGACGATGCGGTGGAGCCACGGCCCGAACGGCCGACGGCTGTCGAAGCGGTCGAGGGCGCGGACCGCGGCCAGGAACGCCTCCTGCGCCACGTCCTCGGCGCCTGCGGCGTCGTGGACGACCAGGTAGGCGGCTCGGTAGGCGCGCGGCCAGTGAGCGCGGAAGAGCGCCTCGAAATCGGAGGCTGACCCGGCCTGGGCGCCGCGCACCCAGGCGCGCTCGTCACGGCCCGCGCCCGCCATCGCGTGCCGACTATACGAGCGGGTGGCGCAGTGCGGTCCATCGTCGAGGATGTACGGGCGGCGGCCTTGCGGAGGTCCCCGCCGAGGTCGTACGCTTCTCGGGCGATGACGGCCTGCGCGAGCTGTCGCGGCGTGGTCGAGCCGCAGTTCCGCTTCTGTCCCTGGTGCGGCGTATCGCAGCGGTCGAAGATCGTGGAGCTCTTCGCAGGCCATCCACTCATCGAGCAGGATCCGGGGAAGGCTCTCCGCGTCTCTCGCTATCTCGGCGAGACCGAGGCGACGCGTCACGTCCGCTTCAGCATCTGGGCCGAGGCGGGGCTGACACCGCGGGCAGAGGCTGCGGTCTCGCTCACCGACGAGGAGGCCGAGCGGCTGGCGCGCTTCCTCGCAGAGACGGCCGGCGTGCCCGAGGCTGGGAGGGTTTCGCGAAACATCGGCTGTGCCGCCGGGCCGCGCTGCTCGCCCCGAGGACAGCGTCCTCAGTCGCGCCCGTAGCTGACTGCTACGGGCGCTCCCTGCGTCCTTGCCTCGGAACGACCATCGCATCCCGGCGACGAGCGAGGTTCCGCCAAACCCTCCTAGGCCAAGAGGCGCCTGACGGCGCGCGCGTGCCGGGCAGCTGTGGCGGCGTCGAGGCTGCCGGCCGGGAGCTCGACCACGAAGGAGGCGGCGCCCGGGTAGCGATGGTTTTGCCAGTTCGGCGCCGTTCCGTGCAACCACCGGATGGAGCGGTACGGCTCACCTGCTAGGCGCGCGTACCGGCGGGCCGTCCGGACGCTTCCGCCCCAGGCGCGGACGACCGCCTGCGGCTGGTGGTACCAGATCGTGACGTCGGGGCGGACGCGCCTGACGAGCCGGCGGGCCAGCCGCGTCTCTCGCTCAGACCACGGTCGGGGGCCGGAGTACTGCGGATCCCACCTGCTCCCGATCGGTATCCACTCCGAGCCGAAGTTGCGGTTGAGGTCGACTCCCCGCCCGTTCTGTCGGACGCCGAGCCGGCGCCCGTCCGGGTTCAGGTTGTGAACGAGCCAGACGTCGAGGCGGGCCGGGAGCGGGCGACGCGCGAGTCGCTTCGTGACGTCAATCCCTTCGCACTCGTCTCCGTGGATGCAGCCGAACACGAGGATCTTCCGCGGGCTCGAGAAGTTACCGAAGCGGTGGACCCGAATCGGGTGTCCTCGCTCGGAGCGCCCGAGTAGGCCGTGCCATTCCTGTGCCGGCTGCGCCTGCGGAAGCGCGGCGAGGACGGTGGCCGTGAGGGAGGCGGCGAGCACCTGAGTCGATACGGTACGGGCTCGCCCAGGGGTCCGGGACCCGGCCCGGCCCACCGGTCGTAGACGTTCTCGTGCGCATCGTCGTCGCCATCATGCTGCTCGCGCTGGTCGTCTCGGTGCCCGCCGCCGCGTACGTCGACGCGGGCGCCGGCGAGCCGGTCGCCTGGGAGCCGCCCACGCCGGAAGCCGAGGTGGCATGGCGGCACTCCCTTGCCCTCGGCGAGCCCGCCGCCGGGCGCCTCGTGCGCGGCGTCAGGGTCCCGCCCGAGGGCGAGGACTTCTTCACCTGGGACCCCGTCCTCCACCGGGTTCCCAACCGTGCCTCGCGGCGCTGGGGAACGGACAAGCTCGTGCGCTTCCTGCTGAGGGTCATCGGCGAGTACGCGGCGGCGCATCCCGATGCTCCGAGGGTGGGGATCGGCGACCTCAGCAGGCGGCGGGGTGGCCCGTTCGGGCCGGTGCACATGACGCACCAGAACGGCCTCGACGCCGACGTCTACTATCCGCGCCGCGACCGCCGGGAACGTCCGCCGAGGCTCGTCTCGGAGATCGACCGCCGACTCGCCCAGGACCTCCTCGACCGTTTCGTGGCCGCCGGGGCCAAGCTCGTCTACGTCGGCCCGAACACCGGCTTCATGGGGCCGCGGGGGGTCGTCGAGGTTCTCTGGAACCACGACAACCACCTGCACGTGCGGATCCGTGGTACCACTGACTGATCGCGGTCCGTAAGGTCGCCACGTGGCTCGTGGTCGGGGCCGTCGCAGCCCTGGGGCTTGCCGCGGCGTTTGACGCGCTCCGCGGCGAGGACAAGCGGGAGCCAGCCGCGACGGTCGAGACCCGGACGGGGACGACCCAGGCAGAGCCGGCGGAACGCACGCTCGTGGAGGCGGCGGCCGAGCTGCGGGAGGCCGGCGTCCCCGTGGGGGTGCTCACCTACGCGGACGAGCTCTGCCGCGTCCGTTCGGTCACGCTTCCGGACCTCGGCTCGCATCCCGGCGCCGAGAACCGCGCCTGCCAGTTTCGCTCGACGATCGGGAACGAGTTCGCCTTCGGGGACTCTCCGCGATCGCCGTACGGGCGCCTGGGCACCAGATGCCGCCGCGGCTGGATCGAGCTGAGGATGCCCAACGGCGGCCTCTACGCGCGGGCGCGTGGCCGCTGCCCCGCCGCCTGGCGCTGGGACCGCGCGCCCACGTTCCTGCACAACGGGGAGGTGCTCCAGTTCGCACCGTGCCCAGACGACGACCTGGGTGTCTTGCCGATCCGCTGCACCCGGACGCTGCTCTCGCGCGGCGATCTCGCGAGGGAGCTCCGACGCGCGCGCTGGACCGCGCTCGACTTCATGGTCGAGGAGGTGTACTGGCTCGACGACCGCCGGTTTGCGGCGATCGTGCAGGCGCGGTCGCCAGACGGGGGCGCCGACATGCTCGCGATCTTCGAGGATGGACGCCTCGTCTCGGACCCGCCCTTCGCCTACAGCGACCTCGATGGCATCAGACCGAGCCCTTCCGGTGATCTCGTCTCGGCCCGAATCCGCGATGACGGCGGGATCGCGACCGTCGACCGCGACGGCGAGTCGGTGCGGTTGGCCATGCGGCACGGCGATGCGGTCACCTGGTCGCCCGACCAGGAGTGGATCGCCGAGGCGACCGCGGACGGCATCTACGTCTTCCGCGCGGACGACGACAGCCCGCAGTTCATCCAGATCCCCATCGTGGCCCTCGACCTCGTGTGGCGATGACGGTGCGGCGCTGGATCACCTGGCTCGTCGTCGCCGGCCTCGCGGCGATCGGCCTTGCGGCCGCGGTGGATGCATTCAGAGGCGAGGAGCGGGTCTCCCGTCCGGTCGCTCGAACGCCGACCGTCCCAGGCCTCGCCGACCAGCCCGAGCTTGCGATGCGCCAGCTCCGGGAGGCGGGCCTGAGCGGCGTCCTCACGTACTCGGACGACGACTGCAGGCTTCACGCCGTCTCGCTGCCCGAGCTCCAGCCCGTGCGCGCCCCGTCCTTCCAGATGTGCCGGCCCGCGATCACGTCGGGCGGGATCGGGGCGATCGACGGCGACGTCGTCTGGGCCGGGCTCGGCTACGGCTCGTTCCAGGTCGTCGTCTCCGAAGAGAAGCTCGGACGGGAGATCGCCCGGTGGCTTGGGGGCGGTGGAGAAGGCTTCGGCTTCCGCGCGGTCCAGGCGGTGTCGCTCGGGGAGGCTCGATCCGTCGTGCTCGCCGACTCGACGTACGAGCCGACCGAGCGCGTTCTCGTGCTCCTCGAGGGGAAGCGGGTGATCCACGTGCAGCCGCGCTGGGTGATCCGCGACGCGCGCTTCCTCCGGCCCAGCCCCAGCGGAGGCTCGTTCGCCGCGTTCGGCCCGGAGGGCCTCCAATGGTTCGACGCGAACGCGGACCCGCGCGCCTTCCCGGCGGCGGTGGAGAGCCCCCATGCGGTCACGTGGTCTCCGGACGAGCGCTGGACGGCGCTCGCGACGGACACGAGCGTCTACGTCTTCCCGACGGAACGCCCCGACGAGCTCGTCGTGCGGATCCCGCTCGCCGTCCACGACCTGGCCTGGGAGTGACCGTCTCCGCGGCCGCCCTGGGACTCCCGGGGCCCCCGCCCACCACCCGCTTTCGAGCCTAACGCCGAAATCCGCGCGCGTGGCGCGCAGACCGTGCTGGATGCGTCACGGGACTGCGGAAGAGTGCGCACGAACGGCCACTAGAATCCGGTGCGTGGGGTACGAGCCGCTCTCCGACGAGCAGGGCGAGATCCGCGACCTCGTCCGGACCCTCGCCCGCGAGCGCATCGCGCCGCGGGCGGCGGAGATCGATGCGTCCGGCGAGTTCCCCTGGGACATGGCCGAGCTCCTCCGCGAGCACGAGATCCTCGGCCTCCCGTTCGAGGAACGCTTCGGGGGCGCCGGGACCGGCACGCTCATGGTGCTCGTCGCCATCGAGGAGATCTCGAAGGTCTGCGCGACGACCGGGCTCATCCTCGCTCTGCAGGAGCTCGGCTCGCTCGCGATCAAGAACGACGGCACCGAGGAGCAGAAGGAGCGCTACCTCCCGCGGCTCGCCAGCGGGGAGTGGCTCCCCGCGTACGCGCTGACCGAGGCCGGGTCGGGCTCCGACGCGGCGGCGATGCGCTCCGAGGCGAGGCGGGAGAGCGACGAGTACGTCCTCAACGGCTCCAAGCGCTTCATCACGAACGCCGGGGTCGCGGGCGTCTACGTCGTCTTCGCCAAGACCGATCCCGAGGCTGGGCACACAGGGATCTCGGCCTTCATCGTCGAGGCCGACTCGCCGGGGTTCGAGGTCGGCCGCATCGAGCCGAAGATGGGCATCAAGGGCTCGACCACCGGCGAGGTGTTCTTCAACGACTGCCGCATTCCCGCCGGGAACCGAATCGGCGAGGAGGGAGACGGCTTCAAGGTCGCGATGCGCGTGCTAGACCGCTCCAGGCCCGGGATCGCGGCGCAGGCGCTCGGGATCGCCCAGGGCGCGACCGACTACGCGCTCGAGTACGCGAAGACGCGCGAGACGATGGGGACGCCGATCGCCGAGCACCAGCTGATCGCCGCGAAGCTCGCCGAGATGGAGACGAAGTGCGAGGCGGCGCGAGGGCTGCTCTACAAGGTCGGCATGGCGATCGACGAGGGGATCGAACCGCTCACGAAGCTCTCGGCGATGGCGAAGCTCTTCTGCGGCGACACGGCCATGGAAGTCACGACCGAGGCGGTGCAGGTCCTCGGTGGCTACGGCTACATGAAGGAGTATCCGGTCGAGCGCATGATGCGCGACGCGAAGATCACGCAGATCTACGAGGGCACGCAGGAGATCCAGCGGATCGTGATCGCGCGCGAGATGGTCCGCGAGGCGCGCGCGTC
>Ga0081538_10001252_pt1 | contig 26483 bp, 25 predicted proteins | sample TabmetS5T2R1_FD_71022 | JGI IMG/M metagenome (GOLD analysis project Ga0081538, IMG submission 71022) | Tabebuia heterophylla rhizosphere microbial communities from the University of Puerto Rico - S5T2R1 | ecosystem: Host-associated > Plants > Roots > Rhizosphere ... | reverse complement strand
TATCGGGACGCTTGCCATAGCCGTACCTGGTGCGCCGCTTCTTCCCGGGCCGGTTTAGCGTGTTCACGTCTGCCACCCGGACTTTGAAGACCGTTTCCACTGCGATCTTGATCTCGGTCTTGTTCGCATCCGGGGCAACGAGGAACGTGTACTTGTTCTCGTCCAGCAGTCCGTAGCTCTTCTCGCTGACCACAGGCGCGATCAAGATGTCGCGATGATCACGGATCTTGACGCTGCTGCTCATTTCTCATCCTCCTTAGGCGCCGCCGATGCGCCCTGAGCCTGCGCCTCCGATGCTGCCGAGCCGCCACCGACGTAGGCCTGGAGCGCAGCTGAGGTAAAGACCACCTCATCATTGACGAGCACGTCGTAGGCGTTCAGCTGGTCGACGGAGATCGCGTGCACCGTCGCCACATTGCGCAAGCTCAGCCAGGCCAGATCCTCGTCACGATGGATCACTACAAGCACCTTGTGAGAGGTGGTTGCTGCCCCCAAGGCGCTGAGCGCGGCCTTCGTTGACGGAGTATCACCTGCCACCAGTTCGGCAACTACGTGAACCCGACCCTCCCGAGCCCGATCAGAAAGGGCGCCCCGGAGCGCTGCGGTGATCATCTTCTTCGGGGTACGTTGCGCATAGTTGCGCGGCTTTGGCCCATGGACTGTGCCGCCGCCGATGAACTGGGGAGCTCGTCTGGAGCCCTGACGCGCGCGACCGGTGCCTTTTTGGCGCCATGGCTTGGCGCCGCCGCCGCGTACCTCACCGCGACCTCTGGTGGCATGTGTGCCCTGCCGGGCTGCGGCAAGCTGAGCGGTGACGACCTGATGGATCAGCGGGATGTTCGCGGGTACGTCAAAGAGCTCGGCCGGCAGCTCGGCGGTTCCGGACTTGGCGCCCTTCATATCGAGCACATCGACGGTACGGGTCTCGCTCATGCCGCATCCCCCTTCTTGGCCGCGGTTCGCAACACCACCAGGCCGCCCTTATTGCCCGGGATAGCGCCCTTGATCAAGATGAGTCCGCGCTCGGTGTCAACTGCGTGCACGACCAGGTTTTGTACCGTGACACGCTCAGCACCCATCCGCCCGGCCATCCGGAGGCCCTTGAAGACCCGGCCCGGCGTGGCGCAGCCCCCAATGGAGCCCGGCGCCCGGTGCTTGCGATGTACACCATGGGAAGCCCGCAGCCCCGCGAAACCATGCCGCTTCATTACGCCGGCGGTGCCCTTGCCCTTGCTGACGCCTGTTACATCGATAACGTCTCCGGCTGCAAAGACATCAGCGTTCAGCTCCTGGCCGAGGGTGTATTCGCTGGCGTCGCTGGTCCGGATTTCGACCAGATGCTTGCGGGGCGTGACACCGGCTTTCTCGAAGTGGCCGGCACTGGGCTTGGTCAGCTGCTTTGCCTTGACGGCGCCGAAGCCGAGTTGGACTGCTGAATATCCGTCGTTATCGGGCGTACGAACCTGGGTTACTACGCAGGGCCCGGCCTGCACAACGGTCACCGGCACAATGCGGTTGCTCTCGTCCCAGAGCTGGGTCATGCCGAGTTTTGTGCCCAGCAGGCCCTTGACTGCTCGTTCTGTCTTAGTGGCGGTCATCGTTGATCATCCTCAGAGCTTGATCTCGATGTCGACACCGGCCGGCAAGTCGAGCCGCATCAAAGAGTCGACGGTCTTGGGAGTCGGGTCGATGATGTCGATGAGACGTTTGTGCGTACGCATCTCAAAGTGCTCCCGGCTGTCCTTGTACTTGTGCGGGGAGCGGATGACACAAAAGACGTTCTTTTCCGTGGGCAGTGGCACCGGCCCGGCAACCTTGGCACCCGTACGCGTCACCGTGTCGACGATCTTGCGCGCCGACGAGTCGATGACCTCATGGTCGTAGGCTTTGAGCCTGATGCGGATCTTTTGTCCCGCCACCGTTCGTCCTTCTTCTCGTCCTCAAGTCGCGGGTGGAGCCTCACCCGCTGGCTTCCGGCATGGTGTCCTGCTGTCTGTTTTGTACTCGCAGCTCCGACCCCCGTGGTCGGGTGTGTCGGCCAGCGTTTGGCGCACCACACCCAATCACTTGCGTGCTGAGGAGGTGGCCCGGCCCTGGACCGCGCGTCCAGGCAACCGAGCAATCAAGGATCTCGCGGTGCGGCAAGCTCGCTAGCAGGGCTCGAATGTCGGCCCGACAGGCATGGCTCACCCCGGCGACCCCGTCGGAGCAACCTGACGATTCTGTCAGAGTCCTCGGGTCAGATCAAATTTTTGGGTATGGCGGCTGCTGAGGTGGATAGGGCTGCTGTGGATAAGGCTGCTGCGGCGTGCCAGTCGGATAGGAAGACCAGCCGGCGACCGCCGCGGGGCGCTTCCTGCTCAGCGCCAGCCGAAGAATGCCGGTCAGCAGAAGCACACCACCCGCAATCATGCAGCCTCTACCGGTCCGACGTACCCCGACTTGGTCAACTCCCGCTCGAATGCGCCCTGGTCTTTGGTGACCAGCACCGATCCGGCCAGCAGTCCGGCGCCGGTCAGCAGCAGCAAGACGCCGAGCACGATGCCTACGATCTTGAGTGCCTTCACCTAACTCCCTTTCAAGCCCGGACCACGCTACCCGCCGCGGGTCAGGATTGGCGCAGCTGCCAGATCACACTGCGGCCGAACGACCAGCACAGCGATGCAAGTGCCACGAGCAGAAACGTCGTTGGCACCCAGTGCGCGCCGTGTGTCAAGCCATAGGCAAGGGCGGCAAGCAAAGCGACCGCTTGAACCACCGCAATGACCTTGCCGGAATAGTGGTACGGCAATGGGGTCCGTAATGCCGGAACTACTAGAGATGTTGCGACGTAGGCGTATCGCATGGCACCGATGGCCAGTACCCACCAGCCAGCAATCCCGAGTGCCGCGACCGCAACGCTAAGCACGATGAGCATTGCGGCGTCGGTCTCTACATCAAATCTGGCCCCGAAGGCAGTGGCCTCTCCCCTGGCTCGTGCAACCCGACCATCGACGCCATCGAGTGTCAAGCACACCATGCCCATGATGATCATGATCAGAATGCCGTTTTCCGCCAGGCCGCCGGCCAACGCCTGCAGCGCAAACCCAGCAAGGAAACAAACGCCCAGCCCTCGCGTTAGCGTGACAAGGTCAGCGATGCGCAGGCTCCTAGTGCGCGAGTACCGTGCAACGAGCCCAGCAAGCAGCAGAAAGCAGAATGCCGCGGTAGACGCGGACAGCCAACTCAGCCACCAGCCCACCAACGCAGCACCCAACAACACCAGCCCACAGGCCCCTATCAGCCAGTAGTCGGTATTGATTCGCCTACCTGCCGGCAGTAGTGGCGTCAGAGGAATATTCATCACTCAATCAGACGACCGGTGTATCCAATGAGTTCAGCCTTTCGGCGGAGGTGGATTTCCTATCGGAATACCGGCCTCCGATGCGCAAATCCTCCGGTCGGCGCGGCTGCGGACCATTAGGCTCCCAGGGTGAGAAATGGGGTGCGATGAGGATCCGGGCTGGGGTCGCCGCCGGACACCAATCCACCGCGCGCGCCGGCGCTGACATCCTCAGCCGCGGCGGTAGTGCCGTGGACGCCGCGGTGTCGATGATGCTTGTCAGCTGCGCTGCCGAGACGATCTTCACTGGACTCGGTGGCGGTGGTTTCGCAACGGTTTATGACGCAGCCACTCAGCAGGTGCGCTGTCTGGATTTCTTCGTCGCGGTTCCCGGCCTAGGCGGCAAGCGGCCAAGTCCCGCCACAGCCATCGAGGTGATCTTCATCGGTCAACACGTGCCGTACGAGATCGGGCCCGCTACGGTGGCGGTGCCCGGCATCCCGGCCGGAGCGCACTACCTCTGGAAGCGCTGGGGCCGTCTCCCGTGGTCGACGGTGACCGCAGCCGGCCATGAGGCGTCCTACGGCACACCCTTCTCGGCAATGCATGCCCGGGTACTCCCGCGCGTCGCTGCGGCGATGTGCGTCGGGGAAGGCGTCGAGGTCTACCAACGTCTGGATGGCAGCTTCCTGCAAGCCGGTGACCCGCTGCGGCACCCTGATCACCACCGGGCGTATGAGCTCATGCTGCGGGATCCGGGCGCGTTCTACCACGGCGCGTACGCCGACGCGCTGGTCGTCGCGGTCGCGAACGGCGGCGCCTTGAGCCAGGAGGACCTCGATGCATACCACGTTATTGAGTCGGCCCCCCGAACCGTTCGAGTGAACGACTTCACTGTGCATGCCCGTGGTAATGATCTTGATGATCTGCTCGGCACCTTGGACCGAGTGGCACCCGCCGTGCACGGTGATCCGACAACCGACGCGGAATCTGCTGCAGCGCTCATCGATGCCTTGAGAGCACCCAGCAAGCGCGCCGAGACCACCAACATCGTCGCGGTCGACGAGCAAGGCAACGGATGCGCCATCACGACCAGCCTGGGCCTGGGCTCCGGAGTTTGGGTGCGGGGTTACGGCGTACACCTCAATTCGATGCTGGGCGAAGGTGAGTTGTTGCGAGGGTTGGTACATCCAGGTACCCGAATGGGCTCGATGATGTCACCGCTGATAGCCCTGGATGATCATGGGCAGCTGGCTGCCATCGCAGGTGCCGCGGGCGGCAGCCGGATCCGCCCCGCTTTGGTGCAGTGCCTACTCCGCATGCTGCGGGGGGCCGCACCCCAGGAAGCTATCGACGCGCCGCGTCTGGCTGCGCTGCCGGAGTTGGTCAGGTTAGAGCCTGGTTTCTTCTCGCACGTCATCCAGTCATTGGAGGCTGACGACTACAAGATCGCAATCGCCGATCACCGCGACCCCTATTTTGGTGGCGTGTCGGCTCTCAGCCCGCTCGGTGGCGGAGCCGATCCGCGCCGCAGCGGCTTGGTGATCATGTTGTGACGGGTGAGGCCGTATCTGATGGTCGGTGTGGGTCAATTAGGGTCGAGCAGTGACGATCCCTTCCTCTACCTACCGCCTGCAGCTCAATCGCCGCTTCACCTTGGACGATGCTGCGCGGGTGATCGGATATCTCGCCGAACTGGGCGTAGGCGCGGTGTACCTATCGCCGATACTGCAGTCGGCGGTCGGTTCTGATCATGGGTACGACACCACAGACGTGTCTCATGTCGATCATGACCGAGGCGGGGAAGCAGGCTTAGAGCGGCTCCTGACCGGCGCCCGCTTGGCCGGACTTGGAGTGATCATTGACATCGTCCCCAACCATCTCGGCATCGAGCATCCGATCGAGAATCCGGCCTGGTGGGACGTACTGCGACTGGGCCGAGAGTCCCCGTACGCCTCCTGGTTCGACATCGATTGGAGTCGTGGGCGGATTGTGGTACCGGTACTCGGTGATGACCCGGAGCTGGCCGTGGTCGACGGCGAGTTGCGCTATTTCGAGCACCGCTTCCCGCTGGCGCCGGGAACGTGGTCCGAGGGTGACGATGTCGCCGCGGTCCATGATCGACAGCACTATCAGCTGGTACACCACTCCCGGGGCAATACCGAGCTCAACTACCGCAGATTCTTTGCCATCACCACGCTCGCCGGCGTCCGAGTAGAAGATCCTGCGGTCTTTGCTGCCACGCATGAGCTGGTACGCGGCTGGTGCCAGTCAGGTGTCACCGGGCTGCGCATCGACCACCCCGACGGCCTGCGTGATCCGCTTGGATATCTGCACCGGCTGCGATCGTTTGCCTCCGAGCAATGGATCACCGTAGAGAAGATCCTCGAGTCGGGAGAAGAACTGCCAAAGACTTGGCCGGTCGCCGGCACCACCGGATACGACGCGATGCGCGAGGTGAATGGCGTCTTCATCGACCACGATCATGAGCCGCAGTTCACAGTTATCTATCAGCGGCTCACCGGGGATCACGGCAATATCGCTAGTCACATCGAGTCTTGTAAGCGGCTGGTACTGGATACGTTGCTGCCAGCCGAGGTAGGACGAATGGCGGCATTGGCTCCTGATATTCCGGATGCCGGCCCGGCGCTTGCCGAGGTGGCGATTGCCTTCGAGGTCTATCGCTCCTACCTGCCAGAGGGTGTTGCTGATCTTGATCAAGCACTCGCAACGGCCGCTCAGCGTCGGCCGGAGCTGACTGCCACTCTTGATCAACTCAGTCCTCGGCTACATGATCATGGCGACGATCTCGCGCTACGCATGCAACAGCTGAGTAGTGCGGCGATGGCTAAAGGTGTTGAGGACACTGCGTACTACCGGTACTCACGATTCATTGCGCTCAATGAGGTCGGTGGTGATCCGGATGAATTCGGCATCCCGCTGGCGGACTTCCATGCGCTGCAGGCAGCCAGGCTGAGCCGACAGCCTACTTCCATGACTGGCCTGTCCACCCACGACACAAAGCGCGGCGAGGATGTTCGCGCCAGGCTGGCCGTGCTGTCGGAGATTCCGGACGCCTGGGCTGATTTCGCAGAGCTGTTCTTGAGCAAGACCTCGATCCCGAACCGGCTGTACGGATACTTCCTCGCGCAGACCGTTGTCGGAGCTGGACAAATCGAGGCTGCCCGGATGCAGGCGTACGCCGAGAAGGCAATGCGGGAGGCAAGCGATGGCACGAGCTGGACTGCGCCGAACCAGTCTTACGAGGCGGCCGTTCATGAGGCGGTCGATGCCGCGTACCAGGATCGGCAGCTGCGCGCTGCTTGGGACGAGATCGACCAACTCATTACCGGTCCGGGATGGTCCAACTCTCTTGGTCAGAAGCTCGTTCAGCTGACAATGCCCGGCGTGCCCGATGTCTATCAGGGCACCGAGCTTTGGGAGGACTCCCTGGTCGATCCGGACAACCGGCGACCGGTTGACTTCGCTGGTCGGTTGCACCTGCTCCAGTCATTGCGTGGCGATCCACCCAATATCGACGAAACGGGTGCGGCGAAGCTCTGGATCACTCGGCAGGCCCTCCGGTTGCGCCGTAGGCGAGCAGAGTGGTTCAGCAGCTACCAGCCGTTCCTCGCAAACGGTCCGGCGCATGATCACCTGATCGGCTTTGATCGCGGAAGTGTGATCACCTTTGCCACCCGACTACCGATGAGTCTGGCCAGTAATGGTGGCTGGCGAGACACCACCGTCGAGATCGCAGGCGATTACGTCGATGTACTGACCGGCCAGCGATGGAGTCAGACCGTCCCACTCGAAGATCTGCTAGCCAGCTATCCGGTCGCCTTGCTAGCGCCCGTATGATCAAAATCAGCTGCGAGCGTCGGAAAATCGCGCGCCGCCGTGCTGAGGAGGAACGAGCAGAGGCGTTCTTTCCTCTGCGAGCGACGACGAAGTAGGCGGACTCCACGCGCGATTGCGCGAGCAGCTCTGAAAAGGGTCTACTCCAGTACGAATGTCACCAACAAATTGACCCGGTAGCCAACAATCGTGCCGTTCTCCACATCGACCGCCTGCTCCTTGATCCAGCCCGACCTCACACCTCGCAGCGTCGCATTGGCGCGTTCTAAGCCAACCTTCACGGCGTCTTCAAAACTGGTGTCTGACCTGGCGCTGATCTCGGTGACGCGAGCGACGGTGCCTGGCACGATGACCTCCCTAGCAGTCTTGGCTGGATCGGACGATTCCAGCTGGTCACCATCTAACTCCTGGTGCAACAGCTGAGGGAACCCTGGTTACGACGAAAACCCCGGACTTCTGCTGAAGTCCGGGGTCCGCCGTTGATCAGTAAGAAGTCCGCCGATCAGCTACTTGATGATCTTGGTCACGCGACCGGCGCCGACGGTGCGGCCACCCTCACGGATAGCGAACTTCAGCTCTTCCTCCATAGCGATCGGTTGGATGAGCTGCACCGACATGTCGGTGTTGTCGCCCGGCATCACCATGTCGGTGCCCTCCGGGAGATTTACCACGCCTGTCACGTCAGTGGTGCGGAAGTAGAACTGCGGACGGTAGTTGTTGAAGAACGGCGTGTGCCGACCGCCCTCCTCTTTGGAGAGGACATAGACCCGTGCCTCGAAGTCGGTGTGCGGAGTCGTCGTGCCCGGCTTGATCACCACCATGCCGCGCTCAACGTCTTCACGCTTGGTGCCACGCAGCAACAGGCCCACGTTCTCACCGGCCTGACCCTCGTCGAGGAGCTTGCGGAACATCTCGACGCCAGTGACTGTGGTGGTCTGCTTAGTGTCGCGGATGCCAATGATGTCGACAGTCTCCATGACCTTGATCACGCCGCGCTCGATACGACCAGTGACCACGGTGCCGCGGCCAGTGATGGTGAAGACATCCTCGACCGGCATGAGGAACGGCTTGTCGACCTCACGGATCGGCTGCGGGATGTAGTCGTCGACTGCATCCATCAGGTCCATCACGGATTGGCTCCACTTCGCATCACCATTAAGGGCCGGAAGTGCCGCAACTTTGATTACCGGGAGATCGTCACCCGGGAACTCGTACTCGCTGAGCAACTCGCGAACCTCGAGCTCGACCAGCTCCAAGATCTCCTCGTCGTCGACCATGTCGCACTTGTTGAGTGCAACCACGATCGCCGGAACGCCAACCTGACGCGCCAGCAGCACGTGCTCGCGGGTCTGCGGCATCGGACCGTCGGTGGCGGCGACCACCAGGATGGCGCCGTCCATCTGGGCCGCGCCGGTGATCATGTTCTTGATGTAGTCAGCGTGACCGGGGCAGTCCACGTGTGCGTAATGCCGCTTCTCGGTCTGGTACTCCACGTGCGCGATCGAGATCGTGATACCGCGCTGGCGCTCCTCGGGCGCCTTGTCGATCTGCTCGAACGCCGACACCTGATTCAGTGTCGGGAACTTCTCGTGCAGCACCTTGGTGATCGCCGCGGTCAGCGTGGTCTTTCCGTGGTCGATATGCCCGATGGTGCCGATGTTGACGTGCGGCTTTGTCCGCTCGAACTTCGCCTTTGCCACTGAGGCTCCTCCTGGATGTACCCCGCGTCCGTCGCGGGGCTTCGTTCTTGGGTTTCTGGTCAGCTGGCCGTTTTGACCCGGCCTAAGTTTTGTGGACGATTTCGCTCAGGTCAAACGGAATGGGCCCAAAGTTGGCGCATTCCGTTCGTTATTCTCCCCGTGCCTTCTGAATGATCTCCTCCGCGATGCCCCTCGGCGTTTCGGCGTAGGAGTGGAACTCCATGGAGTACGAGGCCTGACCCGAGGTCTTGGAGCGTAGGTCGCCGACGTAACCAAACATCTCCGATAACGGCACAAGGGCCTGCACAACCTTGTTGCCGTGCAGGTCATTCATCGCCTGAACATGGCCACGCCGGGCATTGAGGTCGCCGATCACAGTGCCCAGGTAAGTCTCTGGAGTGGTGACCTCAACCGCCATCACCGGCTCGAGCAGTGCCGGATCCGCCCGGCGAGCCGCCTCCTTGAACACCATGGAGCCAGCGACCCGGAAGGCGAGCTCAGAGGAGTCGACGTCGTGATAGGCGCCGTCGGTCAGAGTGACCTTCACATCATCAACCGGGTAGCCAGCCAGAACGCCAAACTGCATTGCGTCCTGAATTCCTTCGTCGACTGCCGGGATGTACTCCTTGGGGATACGTCCACCGGTGATCTCATTGACGAACTCATAGCCAGATCCGGCGGGCAGTGGCTCGACGTTGATGATCACCTTGCCGTACTGGCCGGAGCCACCCGATTGCTTCTTGTGGGTGTACTCAACCTTCTGTACCGGCCGGCGCAACGTCTCGCGGTAGGCCACTTGAGGCTTGCCGATGTTGGCCCCGACCCGGAACTCACGCTTCATACGATCGATCAAGATCTCCAGATGCAGTTCGCCCATCCCGGCAATAATCGTTTGCCCAGTCTCATCGTCGGTGTGGACTCGGAATGTCGGATCCTCTTCAGCCAGACGCTGGATCGCCATGCCCAGCTTCTCCTGATCAGACTTGGTCTTCGGCTCGATGGCCTGCTCGATCACAGGTGCCGGGAAGTCCATGGACTCCAGCTGCACCGGATTGCTGATCTCGCACAGCGTCTCGCCGGTAGTGGTGTCCTTCAGACCCATCACAGCAACAATCTGGCCGGCGCCCACCGAGGCGATCTCTTGCCGCTTGTTGGCGTGCATCTGATAGATCTTGCCGATCCGCTCCTTGCGCCCCTTGGTCGCGTTCAGCACCGTCGAGCCCGCCTCGAGCTTGCCGGAATAGAGCCGGATGTAGGTCAGCCGACCCAGGTGCGGGTCGGCGGCGATCTTGTACGCCAGCGCGGCGAAAGGATCGGAGTCGGTGGGATGTCGATCGATCTTGACGGACTCGTCGCCGGGCTTGAACCCAATAATGGCGGGCACGTCGAGCGGCGAGGGCAGGTAGGCGATGACCGCATCCAGCAACGGCTGCACACCCTTGTTCTTAAAGGCGCTGCCACACAGTACGGCAGTGATCTTGGAAGCCAGCACCGCGCGCCGGATGGAATCCTGCAGCAGCTCCGGCGTAATCGAATCCTCGTCGGTCAGGTACGCCTCCATCATGTGATCATCATGATCAGCGACCAACTCGATCAAGGCATGGCGAGCCGCTTGCGCTTGATCAACCAGCTCGGCGGGAATCTCCTCGAGGGTGTAGTCCTCACCGATCTTTGTCTCGCCACGCCAGGTAAGCGCGCGCATCTTGATCAGATCGATAACGCCGATGAAGTTAGCCTCTGAACCGATCGGCAGCTGCACCACAGCAGGAATGGCATTCAGCCGGTCCTTGATCGTCTCAACGCAGTGCTCGAAACTGGCGCCGGTACGGTCCAGCTTGTTGACAAAGCAGATGCGCGGTACGCGGTAGCGGTCCGCCTGGCGCCACACCGTCTGGCTTTGTGGCTCCACACCGGCCACGCCGTCGAAGACAGCAACAGCTCCGTCGAGCACGCGCAGCGAACGCTCTACCTCAATGGTGAAGTCGACGTGCCCAGGAGTGTCGATGATGTTGATCTGGTGATCTTTCCAATGGCACGTCGTAGCGGCGGAGGTGATGGTGATCCCCCGCTCCTGCTCTTGCTCCATCCAGTCCATGGTGGCCGCGCCCTCATGCACCTCACCGATCTTGTAATTGATTCCGGTGTAGAAGAGGATGCGCTCGGTCGTCGTGGTCTTGCCCGCATCAATGTGGGCCATGATCCCGATATTGCGAACCTTGGACAGGTCAGTCTTAATGTCGACAGCCATTTGGGTCTTTCTGAGTTGTCAGAACTGAGTTCGGCTACAGGTCAACTGGTTCTGACAAGTTCGTCAGCTACCAGCGGTAGTGAGCGAAGGCTTTGTTCGCCTCCGCCATCTTGTGGGTGTCCTCGCGGCGCTTGACCGCTGCACCTAGCCCGTTCGAGGCATCGAGGATCTCGTTCATCAGCCGCTCGGCCATGGTCTTCTCACGGCGTTGCCGAGCGAAGCTGACCAGCCAGCGCATGGCCAGCGTGGTTGCCCGAGCAGGCTTCACCTCAACCGGAACCTGGTAGGTCGCACCGCCGACGCGGCGGCTCTTGACCTCCAGCGAAGGCCGGACATTGTCAAGCGCACGCTTCAGGGTTTGAACGGGATCCACGCCCGTTTTAGTCCGCGTCCCCTCCATGGCGGTGTACACAATGCCCTGCGCAACGGTCTTCTTGCCGTTCCACAGGATTTTGCTGACCAACTGGCTGACCAGCGGCGATCCGTACACCGGATCAGCAGTCACTGGGCGCCTCGGTGCGGGACCTTTGCGAGGCATTACTTCTCCTTCTTCGCGCCGTAGCGACTGCGAGCCTGCTTGCGGTTCTTTACACCCTGGGTGTCCAGCGAGCCACGGATGATCTTGTAGCGCACACCCGGCAGATCCTTCACGCGACCACCGCGTACCAACACCATGGAGTGTTCCTGCAGGTTGTGGCCCACGCCGGGGATATAGGCGGTGACTTCAACTCCAGATGACAGCCGGACGCGCGCGACCTTACGCAGCGCTGAATTCGGCTTCTTCGGCGTGGTCGTGTACACCCTTGTGCACACGCCGCGCCGCTGAGGCGAACCCTTGAGCGCAGGCGTCTTGGTCTTACTCACCTTGTCCTCTCGGCCCTTCCGGACCAGCTGCTGAATTGTGGGCACCGCGTTGGTATCTCTTTCTGTGGAATTGATCGTTGCGACCGGCTCGGAATTCCGACAGGCCAGGCGTGCGGTCACCGCAAGTATGAAGACATCGCTTTGACATTCGGGCACGCACCAGGAGTCGGGCAAGCCCGAACACAAGGATCTAGGCTATCCGCTGACTCTGCCGCGGTCAAAAACCGGACGCGACGATGCGACGCCGATTTCAGCATCGCGGAAAGCGCATTTATTCCACGCTCGCTCGAGGTGATTTGAGCGCTGATGGCCCTAGTCCAGCAGGAAAACCTTGCGTTGGCGGGCCATTTCAATCGTCTCTGGATCGAGGTAAGCCTCAGCAGCGAGGAGTTCGGGTAGCAGCTCACGGTCTGTGGTGGTTGCTTTGAACAACATGGTGATGGTGACCTCATGGTCGGGCCGGTCAACCACTTCAATGGCGTCGCCGGCCTTGATTGCTCCCGGCGTAACCACTCTGAGGTATGCGCCCGGTCGACCGACCGCGGTAAAGGTCCTTGCCCAGCCTTTCTCGCCCATCCAGCCTCGGAAGGTCGAACAGGGTATCCGTGGTGCCGTCACCTGAAGAACCACATGCTGGCCGATCCGCCAACGTTCGCCGATCCGGGCCTCGTTGACAGCAAGGCCGATCGTGGTCAGGTTCTCGCCGAAGAACCCATTCGGCAGCTCCCGGCCCAGCCGACGCTCCCACTCGTCCAGGTCTTCGCGCTGGAACGCGTAGACCGCCTGATCATCGCCGCCGTGGTGTTTGCCGTCGCCAATGAAATCGCCGACCAAACCACTACCTAGGCCGATGGTTTTTGGCCCAGGCGCGCGTATCTCAACGGGCTCATCGGTGGGCAGCTTGCCAATACCGGTCCACCCCACCTTCTTATGTGGATTGGGTCTCGGCCGGCCCAGGTTGACCGAGAGGACATTTGCCATCGGGCCAGGTTACGACGTTGCTGGTCCGCGGAGAAAAGCCGTAACGTCGGAGAAGAACTCTGGGGCGGTGATGAGTGTGTGTCCCCGGTTTCGATACATGATCAGCTTTCCGTGCGGCAAACGACACGCGGTCTCAGCAAACATCTCAAGTGTCCAGAAGGGGTCTTGCGCGCCGCAGATGACGAGTGTCTCGGTCGGAATGTCCTGGAGTCGATCACGAACGTCGAAGGCATCCTCCGCGCGCAGCATCGCAATCGTGTCCTGCGGATTCTCGATTGTGATTCGTTTGGCAGCTAAAAGCGCGATGGGCGTGAGCAAGGGCCGAAGCCAGCGCAATCGGACTTTGACGGGTATCAAATCCAAGACGGCCTCAGCGGGATAGCGACCGGTCTCAGAGATCGCATGCAGCAGTTTCAGTTGCGTTTCCTTCGCGAGGGGACCGAGTGTGTACGCAGCGCAAGCAACAACTGCCTTTCGCACCACGTCAGGTCGGTCCGCGATCAGCTGAAGCGCGAGTGATCCACCGGTGCTGGCACCTAACACGTCGACCGGTTCTCCGAAGTGGGTCCAGATAGCCTCCGCGTGCCGCTCGGCAACGTCAGCAAACGTGGTTTCCGGAGCCATGCCCGGCCAGCGGTTGGTGAAGTAAACCTGGAAGCCGGCCCGAGCCAGCGGTGTCAACGTGCGCAATGTGAGGGTTCGTTCCAAGCCCGACCGCGGATTTCGGTGATCGAGTGTGAAGCCGCACAGGTAGACCAACGGCTCGCCGGAACCCAGGACGAGGTACGGCAGCCCGCCGGCGAAGGTTCCCTCGCGGACATCGACGGCAGCCACGGATTTCATTCTTCACGCCACCCAGTGCAGCCACGCGCCATGGGGATCGGTATAAGCCAGCAGCTCGCGGCCATTGCGAATGAGTAGGAAGCCGCCGTCGTCTCCGTCGCTCTTCACGCCCGCCACCATTCCAGGCGCCTCATTGGAGAGCCACGTGGCGCCGAGCGCCGCAACGGCTGTGGCAAAGGCAGCACGTTTTGTCTCTTCCACGTACGCCAGCACTGCGGTGTGATAGACGACGAGCGTGCTAGCGACCGGCGCGCCCGCCGCGATCTTCTCAAGATCATCGAGCAGATCACCTTGGTGCAGTTGGGGTGCTACCCGGCGCACGGCTGCAGCTGCGTCGTACAGCCGGTGCAGCCTTTCATCTTGCTCCGGCCAGATAAGGCAAGCCAGCCAGTCGAGGTCGTCGTCGTCGTTGACGTCGAGTGGATTGAGGTCGAGTCCGGCGCGCCAGGTCACGGTCGGCGTCAGGTCTTTCAGTGGGGCCGACCCGCATAGGTGACAGGCGATCGTCGGTGCAAGCGGATCCCGGCCACGTACCGAGCGCCCGTCGTAGGAATAGGAATAGCAGTCCGGCAGCAGGGTCAGACCCGCTGCGGCTCCCACCTCGAGCAGCGCCAGTGGCTGTGGAAGCATGGCCAATGCCGGAAGCAGGACCGCGCAGCGTGCTGCCTCATTGGTCTGCGTTCGTCGGGAGCGCATCAGGTCCGCCAGTTCCGAGCCGCGCTTGGCAACGAGGTGAAGCAGCGCGTCGCTGTCGGCTGGAGTCCCAAGCAGGTAGCGGGCGGCTGCGAACAACAGGTTCGGTTGACGCTTGTCGGCTGGCAGTTGGCCGAGAAAGTGGAGCAGTAGAGGGCTGTCAGCAACAAAGAGTGCAAGGCGCTCGTAGGCCGGTGACCTCCCTGCCGCTTCCAGACGAGCGAACCGTCGATAGTTCTCGGCGGTAGGGAGCTGATTGTTCAGCCCATACATGTCTGCCCTGTCGCTATTCCTGGCTGTGCATCTCCTGTGACTATCTGTGCTCATCGTATGAATGAAGTGATGTGGTCAAGGAGGGCCGGCTCGCGGCTTTAGCCTTGAGCGCAGATCGCCATCAGACAAGCCATTCCAATCGAGGAAAGAGTTGATCATTGATGCGGATCGACCACCGTGAGAAGGACCTAGAAAATCATGATCGTGGCCTCGACTACGACCTGCCACGGCTGTTGGACCGGCGTGGCCTGCTAAAGCTGGTGGGCGGCGCCGGGCTCGCGAGCACGGGCTTGATCACACTAGGCGGGTGCGCAGAGGCCACCAGCACAGCTGATACCAGCTCCACGCAAGGCGGCAGTCCACCACGCGGAGGTCCCGGTGGCGGTCCAGCACAGCCCAACCAGACCAGCGACACCGCCAACGGAGAGATCCCCGAAGAAACATCGGGCCCGTTCCCAGGCGATGGTTCGAACGGTCCAAATGTGCTCGCCGAGAGCGGCATCGTGCGTAGTGACATTAGGTCGAGTTTTGGATCGAGCACTACCACGGCAGAGGGAGTGCTGCTCAAGATCACTATGACAATCAACGACTTCGCCAAGGACAAGGCGCCTTTGGTTGGGGGTGCCGTCTACGTGTGGCACTGTGATCGGGAAGGTAGGTATTCCCTCTACTCCCAAGGCGCCACCGAGGAGAACTATCTACGCGGTGTCCAAGAGATCGATGATCGCGGCCAGGTGAGCTTCACCACAATCTTCCCTGCCTGCTACTCCGGGCGCTGGCCACATGTTCACTTCGAGGTCTATCCAAGCCTGGCCAAGGCAACCAACAGCGCTAACAAGATCGCCACATCACAAATGGCTCTGCCGGAGGCGGCTTCTCAAGCGGTTTACGCCACTAACGGGTATGAGCAAAGCGTCCGCAACCTGAGCCGCGTCAGTTTGGATACTGACAACGTCTTCAGCGATGGCTATGACTTGCAGATGCCGACGGTGACGGGCGACGTAACCAGCGGTTATCAGGTCACTTTTGCCTGCGCGGTCTGAAGGGATCTAGTGCCCGCTGATTCGCCGGTAGGTTCCGCTCAGAAAGTCATCCCACTCGGCTGAATCATCGATCTTGGCGCGAATCCGGTAGCCGAGCCGTCCATCGACCACGCTGAAACGATGCTCGGTCATACCCCGTGGCGTGGTCTTGTGCATGATCAACTCACCGTTCTGCCAGCCGCCATGCGCAGGTTCGGGCGGGTAACCGTAGGAGTCGAAGAACCACCACAAGATGGGAATACGGGAGGCCGGGGACATCACGTCGGCACTGTCGATCATGAACACTCCGTGCCCAGAGAACTCATTGCTATCGGCATCGACGTGCCGGTAATCCTGCACGACCACCTGATCGCCTAGATCAAGTTTGAAAACAATCATGGCTCTGGCCGTCGTCGCCGGAGCCCACGGCGAGGCCGCTTGCTGCTCGACGCCGGTCCAGTTGCCAAGCAACGGCAGGAAGAGTTCACGCAGCCCCATGACCCCATTCTGAGGGAGTCGGTGGCTAGGTAGTTTGCACCACCCAGTTCAGCTATGACCGCCAGCTTGGGATGCTTTTCGGTGGCGGTTTCCTTACCGCACTTCGCCGAAGGAGAGCAGCCTCGTGGACCTAATCCTGCTTCCGTCCAACCGTCCCCCCGAGCGGTTCTACCGGGGCGGCCGGAAAATCACCCAGTTTCGGGGAGAGCCACCTGCCGGTGAGCGCGAGCCGGAGGACTGGGTGGCATCGACCACAACACTTGCTGGTGAACGGTCTCTTGGCCTCACGGTCCTGCCCGACGGTCAAACCCTGGAGACTGCGATCGAACGGCAACCGGAAGCGTGGTTAGGACGTGCACAGGTGGAACGCTTCGGAGTCGACACCCGCCTTCTCGTCAAGCTGTTAGATGCCGGCCAGCGTCTTCCGGTGCACGCCCATCCGGATGTCTCCTTCGCGGCGCAGCATCTACACAGGGCGCACGGCAAAGCCGAGGCCTGGTACATCGTCGACGGCGGGGAGGTCTATCTGGGTCTGCAGCAAGACATAGCCGTGGAGGATCTCAAGTCACTGGTGACGAGCCAAGGCGTCGACAGACTCCTCGGCTTGCTGCACCGCCGAGCAGTGCAAACAGGAGATGTGGTTTATGTGCCTCCTGGCGTATTGCACGCAATCGGTGAAGGTGTGTTCATCGTGGAAGTGCAGGAGCCCGAGGACTTGTCGATCTTGTTGGAATGGCGCGACTTCCAATTGGACGGCGAACGCGACGGACATCTAGGCCTCGGATTCGATCGCGCCCTGCAAGCCGTTGAATGCCGAGGCCGAAGTAGCGACGAGATCGCACAGCTGGTGCGCCCGGCCGGTTTCGGGGCCTCCGTGCTGCCGGAAGCAGCAAATCCGTACTTCCGGCTAGAGCGCGTCGCGCTGAACGGCGAGACCGTACTGGAGCCTGGTTTCGCTGTTCTCGTAGTGCTCGCTGGCAACATTGATCTTGGGGACGGACAGACGGTGCCGTTAAGGGGGGGCCACACAGCAGTTGCGCCTCACGCATTCGGACCACTCAAATTCCGCGGTCAGGGCGAGATTCTGCTCTGTCGGCCACCGAGTCCGAACACTCCCGTCTAGTCGCTCGAATAGACCTCGATATCCGAGGCCTTGACGGCTGCCCAGACTTCGGTGCCGGGCTTCAACTCCAGGTCGGCAACCGCTGATGGAGTGATCTCAGCCAGGATGCTGGAGCTACGGTCGGGAGCCTCACCGATCTCCACGCGTACGCCCTCGCCATGGGGTTCAAGAGCAGCAATCCGTCCTGCCCAGAGGTTCCGAGGTGATCCGTCGGGACGATGCACGAACAGCGACACGGCCGCCGGTCGAAAAGCCACATAAACCGCGCCAGAGGCCGACTCCGCCAGTTCCACTGATCCACCGCTGGGTAGCAGCACTCGATGGCCCTGGCCGCGTCCAGCCAGCAGGTTAAGACCCACAAGCCGGGCTACATAGTCGGTACGGGGCCGGCGCGCCACCTCGTACGGTGCGCCTTGCTGTACCACCCGGCCATGCTCAATAACGACCAGACGGTCTGCCAGGACGGCGGCGTCAATCGGATCATGCGTCACGAGCAGCGTCGCGCCAGAGAAGTCGGCCAGATGTCGGCGTACCTCCGCACGCACCAGTAGCCGGGTTTTTGCATCGAGAGCAGCCAATGGTTCGTCCAGCAGGAGCAGCCGTGGCTCGGTTGCGAGCGCACGGGCCAGTGCCACACGCTGAGCCTGACCCCCAGAAACCGCCACAGGTTTTGCGCTGGCAATGTGAGCGACTCCCACCCGGTCCAGCCATTCGGCAGCCCGACGACGCGCCTCTGGCTTACCCAATCCCTGTACCAGTGGTCCGAATGCAACGTTGTCCAGTACAGACAGGTGCGGAAACAGCAGATAGTCCTGGAACACCACCCCTATGGACCTCTCGTGGGGCGCTCGATGGATACCACGCACCGGATCCGCGACCACCTGATCTGCAAGCTTGATCTGCCCTGCCGTCAATCGCAGCAATCCGGCCAAAGCACGCAGGGCAGTTGACTTGCCCGCACCGTTTGGTCCGAGGAGTGCAACCACTTCCCCAGCTCCGATCGGCAGACCGAGCTGCAGTGTGAAGTCCCCGCGGTGCACTTCAATATCAGCGGACAGCTCTGCTACCACCTGCTCACCCAACGATCTCGCAGCAGAACCAATACGGCGACCGAGACTCCTAGCAACAGCACCGAGAGCAGCAGTGCAGACCCGGGGTCGGTTTCAAGTGCCAGATAGACCTGTAGCGGCATGGTGCGCGTCGTGCCAGGGAAGTTGCCCGCGAAGGTGATTGTCGCCCCGAACTCGCCAAGTGCCCGCGCCCAGGCCAGCACGGCGCCCGCTGCGATCCCCGGTCGGATAAGAGGCAACGTAATCCGCCGGAAGACGGTCAGCGGTGATGCTCCAAGGGTTGCCCCGGCTTCTTCATAGCGCCGATCGGCGGCCCGGAGCGCGCCCTCCACTGAGAGCACCAGGAACGGCAAAGCGACAAAAACCTGCGCCAAGATCACCGCGTACGGAGTGAAGGGAAACGCGAAGCCGGTGAGCTGGTACAGCGGCCGGCCCAGTAGTCCTGAACGACCCAGAACTGTGAACAAGGCGACGCCGCCAACGACAGGCGGCAGCACCAGAGGAATCGTGATCAGGGCACGCAGCAGTGCGGCGCCACGCAGCCCCGGCCGGGCCAATAGCCAGGCGAGCGGAACGCCGAGGACTACCGCGATGATCATGGAAACCGTGGCAGTGATCATGGACAACCACAGTGCCTGGAGCACGCCCGGGCTGGTCAGCACGCTGCCGGCATCAGCCCATGGGGCCCGCACCAACAGCCCGAACAGCGGCAGCAGCAAGAACAGCAAAGCCACCACGGCTGGCACCGCGAGCAAGATCGGCACGTGACTCTGCCACGCGCGCTGCGATGCATAGGACCGGAGGGGTGTGCTGCTTGTCTGGATCATGATCACAACGGTGGACTAAGGATCAGGGTTGGCGAAGCCGGCCTTTCGCAACACTGCTTGGCCTTCTAGTGACAAGACATAGTCCACGAAGGCTTTGGCCTCGGCTGAGTTCTGCGAGCTCTTCAAAACCGCAATCGGATAGGTATTGATGGCCTGCTGCGCCTCCGCGAATTTGATTCCGTCGACCTGGTCTCCGGCGGCAATGATGTCGGTCTGGTAGACCAGCGCCGCGTCCACCTCATCAGAGGCAACTTTCTGCAAGGTCGCCTTGACATCCTGCTCCAAAGTGTCGGGCTTTGGTGTGATCTTGGCAGCCGTGAAGACCTTGACGGCGGCGGCACCGCACGGCACCTGGGGGGCGCAGAGGGCGATCCGCTTGCCGTCGTCGGCGAAGTCTTGCAATCCGACGATCTTGTGCGGATTGTCGTTCAAGACCGCGATCTCCAAGGTGTTGGACGCGAAGTTCATCGGCGGCTCGGCTGCGCTGGCGTCGCTAACGATTTTCATCGTCGCAGGGCTGGCAGCGGCGAACACATCAGCGGGGGCGCCTTGCACGACCTGGGTGGCCAAGGTGGCGCTGGATCCGAAACTGAAAGTTACGGTGGTGCCTGGGTTTTTGGCTTCAAAGTCCTTGCCGATCTGGCTGAACGCCTCGGTCAGTGATGCAGCCGCCAAGACGGTGATAGCTGCTCCGCCCGGAGAGTTGCCTGCACCGGCCGGTGTGGCGGGCTGAGACGCTGTACCGCAGGCCGACAGATGCACGGCGAGGACTACAGCAAGACCGAGGAGTACGCGTTTGTGGCCTAGTGCGGAGAAACGCCGTCGAGACCGCGGACTTTGCGTGACATTCGTGGCTTTGTGCGGAGAAACGTCGGCTTCGCGGATGAGTGATGTGCTCATCGATCTGATGGAACCTCCACAACGACATGAGTGGACTTGACCGATGCCACGGCAAGTACGCCAGGCTCGAGTTTCAGTTCATTGGCTGCCTCGGCTGACATCAGCGACACCACACGGAACGGACCGCATTGCAGGTCAACTTGCGCCATCACAGAGTCCTTGACAACGCGGGTTACCAGGCCGGTGAAGCGGTTACGGGCGCTTTCGGCAACCCGAGTGCCCAGTTCCGGTGCGGTTGCGATCTCTTGGGCATGGGCGGCTAGTTCGGCCCCATCGATGGTGGTAGGTCCACTTGTACTGCTGACGCGCAGCCGACCTGAGTCAATCCAACGGCGTACGGTGTCGTCGGAGACACCGAGCAGGGCGGCAGCTTGAGCAATCCGATAATGCGGCACAAGAGTTGATTATAGGTCCGCTTCTGCGAATGATTGTGCGGACTCCACCCGAGAATGCGCACCGCTGCGCTTGGACCTGCCCAGCCGCATTTGAGGAAACACACCAGGTCGGTGCTGGCTCTTATGCCCGCAACGCAACAGACTTCTTTCTGTGATGTCTGCTCGGGGGAGAGTCATCGTTATCACTGGCGCGATGGCGGCAGGGAAGTCAATCGTGGGCGATCTGCTGGCCATCCGGCTGCCGCGGTCGGTTCACATCCACGGTGACATGTTTCGCAGAATGGTGGTCAATGGCCGCGCGGACATGACACCTAATCCAAGCCCTGATGCGATTGCCCAACTCAAGTTGCGCTATGACCTCGCAGCGATGGCCGCTGACCGCTGTGCCGAGGATGGCTTCGATGCCATCGTGCAGGACGTGATCTTGGGCAAGGATCTGGCCGACTTCGTCAAGCGCATTGCCTCACCGGAGCGCTATCTCGTCGTACTTTCCCCCAGCGTGTCGGCCCTGGAGTGGCGTGAGGAGCAACGGGCAAAGTCCGGATACGTCCACTTCTCGCCCGCGGCGCTTGATGATGTGCTACGCCGCGAGTCACCCCATATCGGCTACTGGCTTGATTCCAGTACCCAGACCCCAGACGAGACAGTGGACGACATTCTCGCGAATCTGCAAAGGGCAGCGGTCTAGGCCACCGAGTTAGCTCGTCCGAGCCTCTGCTCTGGGACGGCGCCGACGGCGAGAGGAGAATGGGGCTGGCCTCGGCAACCCCGATAGCCAAGGAACGGTGAACTAGGACTGCCTGGAAATGCGGAAGCGACCGTGGAAGGCAATTCGGCCATCCGGGTGATCCCAATCTCAGTGGGAGGAGAACGCCGATGTCCGCTCACCCACCCAATCCGCCGAGGCTCGCCCGCGTCCTAATCGCCGTGTCGGCGCTCCTCGGCCTGATGGCTTGCACGGCGCCGCCCGTGTCCGAGTCCGCGACGGATCGCGCGGCCAGTGCAGTCGTGGACTATGCGGCGATGGAGACCGCGATCGAACAAAAGATCAACTCCGGCTCGTTGACACTCTCCACCATCGATGCAGTCCTGGTTAGCGTTGATGGTGAAACCAAGGTCGCCCGCTATCGGAACGGAAGCAAGCCGGAGGACGCAGTGCACGTCTATTCGGTCACGAAAAGCGTTGCCTCAGCGCTCATCGGCATTGCCATCGAGGACAAGATCATTAGCGGGCTGGATGCGACCCTGCCCGAACTCTTGCCTCGTTACAGAAAGTATCTGACCGCTGAGGAAAAGCCGATCACGCTTCGCCAGCTAATGTCCATGACGGCCGGCTTTTCATCCGCAAGTCCTGGGGACAAGATCCTCGAGAGGGCATTCGAGCGGACCGATCCGATACCAACTATCCTGACCGGCGGCTTGGAGTCGCCGCCCGGAGAAGCTTTCAGCTATTCGAATCCGGCCGCGCATCTGGTGTCGGCGGTTCTACGGGAAGCCCTGGTTCGAGCTGATGGTGACAATCCGCGCACCGTTCTCGAGTATGCACGCGAGAACCTGTTCGATCCGTTGGAAATCGACTCTAGTGGTGCCCAGGAGAGACGCGTCTCGCTAGGCGATCCCTCTTATGACATGCTCACCAGCTTTGACTGGGGCACCGATGCCGCCGGGCTGCACACTGCCTGCTGCCTGCTCCGACTGCGCCCGGCGGACATGATCAAGTTCGGCGAGCTCTATCTCGGAGGAGGCGTCTGGCACGGCAAGCAGATCCTGCCTGTCGGATGGGTCGAGCAGACAATGATGCCGGGCGAGGCGAGCTCGAACTACGGCCTGCTGTGGTGGCTGGATATCGATCAACACGGCCATCCTGCGTGGGTTGCCCGAGGCGCCGCGGGTCAGCTCATCGCGGTCGTACCCGAACACCAGCTGGTCGTCGCCATCGGTTCAGTGCCGACGGATGGTATTGAGGGTAGTGACACTTGGCCTTTCGCGAACGAGGTCATCGTGCCCGCGCTTGAATGAACATTGGCCGACAGTGGGGTGCCAGGAAAGCACGAGGGGCGGCCCCATCCCAGCCCCGCCCCTCGTACCTCGATCTCAGCGGTAATCGCCGAGATCAAATTCCTCCAGCGGCACCGCAGCGCCCGATCCTTGACCGAAGTCGTAGTCGAACGAGTCGTACCCGACCATCGAGTACGCCTGCGCCTTGGCCTCCGCCGTCGGCTCGACCCGGATGTTGCGATACCGCTCCAGGCCCGTGCCGGCCGGGATCAGCTTGCCCAAGATCACGTTCTCCTTGAGCCCCACCAGGGAATCAGACTTGGCATGGATAGCCGCATCGGTCAACACCTTGGTGGTCTCCTGGAAGGACGCAGCTGACAGCCACGACTCGGTCGCCAGCGACGCCTTGGTGATCCCCATCAGCACCGGACGACCGGACGCCGGCGTACCGCCCTCGGCCACGACCTGCCGGTTGGCTGCCTCGTAGGCCAGCCGATCCACCAGGTCACCGGCGAGCAGGTTGGAGTCACCGGATTCGATCACCGTCACCCGACGCAGCATCTGCCGAATGATGATCTCGATGTGCTTGTCGTGGATCGGAGCACCCTGAGTCCGGTACACCGACTGCACCTCATCCACCAGGTGCTCTTGCACCCGGCGGACGCCGAGTACGCGTAGCACGTCCTGGGGATCGGGGGTACCCGCAGTCAGCTGCTGACCAACCTCGACATGATCGCCGTCCTCAACCAGCAGTCGAGCCCGACGCGACACCGAGAACTCGGTAGCATCCGACCCATCATCAGGAGTGATGATGATCTTCTTCAGCCGGTCGCTGTCCTCGATCTTGACACGGCCAGTGGCTTCGGCGATCGGCGCTTTGCCCTTGGGCTGACGTGCCTCGAAGAGCTCAACCACACGGGGCAGGCCCTGGGTAATGTCGTCCCCAGCCACACCGCCGGTGTGGAAGGTTCGCATCGTCAGCTGGGTACCCGGCTCGCCGATAGACTGCGCCGCCACGATGCCAACGGCCTCGCCAACGTCGACCAGCTTGCCGCTAGCCAGCGAACGGCCGTAGCACATCGCGCAGGTACCGCTCGCCGCCTCGCAGGTCAGCACACTGCGAACCTTGACAGTGGTTATGCCGTTGTCGATAAGCAACCGGATGTTGACATCACCAAGATCAACGCCAGCCTTCAGCAGCACTTCGCCATCGGGACCGAACACGTCGGTCGCGAGGGTGCGTGCGTACACCGCGGTCTCGACGTGCTCGTCTAGCACGAGATTGCCGTGACCGTCGTCGGCAGCAATTGTCTTGGTGAGACCGCGCTCAGTACCGCAGTCCTCCTCGCGGATGATCACATCCTGGCTGACATCGACCAGCCGCCGGGTTAGGTAACCGGAGTCCGCGGTACGCAGCGCCGTGTCGGCCTGGCCCTTTCGGCCACCATGCGTGGAGATGAAGTACTCCAGCACCGACAGCCCTTCCCGGAAGTTGGACTTGATCGGCCGCGCGATGATCTCACCCTTCGGGTTGACCACCAGACCACGCATTGCGGCGATCTGGCGCATCTGCACCATGTTTCCGCGCGCACCGGAGTGCACCATCATGTAGATCGGGTTGGTCTTCTCGAAGTTGTTCTCCATCGCGGTACCGAGGCGAGAGGTCGCATCGGTCCAGATCTCGATCAGCTCCTGGCGACGTTCGTCGTCGGTGATCAAGCCGCGCTCGTACTGCTTGTCGATCTTGTTCGCGCGATCTTCGTAACCGGCGAGGATCTCCGGCTTGTCGGCCGGGGTGCTGACGTCACCGATGGACACAGTGACACCAGAGCGGGTCGCCCAGTGGAAGCCCAGGTCCTTCAGCTGATCAAGACAGTACGCCACCTGGACTTTTGCGTAGCGCTCAGCAAGATCATTGACAATCTGACCAAGCTGCTTCTTGCCTACCTCGAAGTCGGCGTACGGGTAGTCATCCGGCAGCGCCTCGTTGAACAGCGCCCGGCCCAGCGTGGTCTCCAGCAGGATGGACCCGTTCGGCGACAGCTCCCGACCGAGCGGCGGCACGATGTCGCTCAGCCGCAGTTTGATCTTCGCCTGAACGGAGAGCTCACCACGGTCAAAGGCCATCAATGCCTCAGCGACCGAACCGAAGGCCCGACCCTCGCCGGCTGCGCCATCGCGCTGCATGGTGAGGAAGTAGGTGCCGATGATCATGTCCTGGGTTGGCATGGTCACCGGCCGGCCGTCGGCGGGCTTCAAGATGTTGTTGGTAGACAGCATCAAGATCCGGGCCTCGGCTTGTGCCTCGGCGCTCAACGGCAGGTGCACTGCCATCTGGTCACCATCGAAGTCGGCATTGAACGCGGTACAGACCAACGGGTGGATCTGAATCGCCTTGCCCTCAATGAGCTGCGGCTCGAACGCCTGAATGCCGAGCCGGTGCAAGGTAGGCGCGCGGTTCAGCAGCACAGGATGCTCAGTGATGACCTCCTCCAACACGTCCCAGACCACCGGGCGCTGACGCTCCACCATCCGCTTCGCGGACTTGATGTTCTGCGCATGGTTGAGGTCGTCGAGCCGCTTCATCACAAACGGCTTGAACAGCTCCAATGCCATCGCCTTAGGCAGACCACACTGATGCAGCTTGAGCTGCGGACCCACCACGATCACCGAACGACCGGAGTAGTCGACGCGCTTGCCGAGCAGGTTCTGCCGGAACCGACCCTGCTTGCCCTTGAGCATGTCGGAAATCGACTTAAGCGGACGGTTGCCCGGGCCGGTAACCGGACGACCACGCCGCCCGTTGTCGAACAGCGAGTCCACGGCCTCTTGGAGCATCCGCTTCTCGTTGTTAACGATGATCTCAGGTGCGCCGAGATCAAGTAGCCGCTTCAGCCGGTTGTTCCGGTTGATCACCCGGCGGTACAGGTCGTTCAAGTCCGACGTTGCGAACCGGCCACCGTCGAGCTGCACCATGGGACGCAGGTCCGGCGGGATGACCGGCACACAGTCCAGCACCATTCCGGTGGGGCTGTTCTTGGTGGTGAGGAACGCCGAGACCACCTTGAGGCGCTTCAGGGCACGGGTCTTGCGCTGGCCCTTGCCAACCTGGATGATCTCGCGCAGGTCAGCCGCCTCAGCCTCGAGGTCAAAGGTCTCCAGCCGCCGCTGAATGGCATCAGCTCCCATGGAACCGGAGAAGTACTTCCCAAACCGGTTCTTCATCTCCCGATACAGCACCTCATCACCTTCGAGGTCTTGCACCTTGAGGTTCTTGAACCTGTTCCACACCGCTTCTAGCCGGTCGAGTTCACGCTGGGCGCGGTCGCGGAGCTGCTTGACTTCACGCTCCGCACTCTCACGAACCTTGCGCTTGGCATCTGCCTTGGCACCCTCGGCCTCAAGTGCTGCGGTGTCCTCCTCGAGTTTCCGCATCCGGTTCTCGATGTCGGAGTCTCGGCGAGCCTCGAGCTGCTTGCGTTCGACGTCGATCTTGGCCTCGAGCGAAGGCAGATCCCGATGCCGGCCCTCTTCGTCGACGTCGGTGATCATGTAAGCCGCAAAGTAAATGACCTTCTCCAGGTCCTTCGGGGCAACGTCGAGTAGGTAGCCCAGGCGGGAAGGAACACCTTTGAAGTACCAGATGTGGGTCACCGGAGCGGCGAGCTCAATGTGACCCATCCGCTCGCGGCGGACCTTGGAGCGAGTGACCTCGACACCGCATCGCTCGCAGATGATGCCCTTAAAGCGCACCCGCTTGTACTTGCCGCAGTAGCACTCCCAGTCCCGAGTGGGACCGAAGATCTTCTCGCAGAACAGACCATCACGCTCCGGCTTCAGCGTCCGGTAGTTGATGGTCTCCGGCTTC